>Ga0307517_10011506_pt1 | contig 12252 bp, 9 predicted proteins | sample 23_EM_MG_FD_194515 | JGI IMG/M metagenome (GOLD analysis project Ga0307517, IMG submission 194515) | Populus trichocarpa ectomycorrhiza microbial communities from riparian zone in the Pacific Northwest, United States - 23_EM | ecosystem: Host-associated > Plants > Roots > Unclassified | place...
ACTCCATGGACCAAATGAAAAAAAGAAACTATATGAACCAAAGTGAAGATTTTCAATCATGGTTCCCTTACATTGTAGTCCATAATAGGGGTGAACAAAAAAATTGAAAAACCGGAAAAAAAAAAACCGTGAAAAAAAAACCGAGCCAAACCAGTTCGAACCGGTTTTTGTCCTAAAAAACCGAACCGAACTGAAACCGGTCGGTTGGAACTGGTTTCGGTTTTTTTTTTTAAAAAAATTCGGTTTGGTTGTTTTTTTTTTATATAAAAACCGAACCGAACCGAAAATGATCACCCCTGGTTCATAATGTCTTTGAATGTAAGAAAATAGTATATTGCCTGACTTTTTTTTATATATTTTATAATTATACTATGAATTTGTTATCAATCATATGGTGTTTTTGGCAATTTCCTAACTGAATCCTAGGGGTAAAAAACCATAATTGATTTGGAAGTTTGATGATTCAACAATCGAGATTTGCTTATAATTTGTGGCTAAAATCATTTAATACACATTCTTTGCTAAACTTGGGAAATCATCTATGACTTTATAAGTTTTGTAATTGATGAGGTTCGTGTAAAACTCCAATGAGATCGAGTTCTTTCCGAGGTTGATGGCTTATTCGAAAAGTTGAGAATATTGGTCTTAGACAACACAAATATCTGCACAACAAGGACAAGTTCCCTTATGGTGTCTAGGGGACCTTCCAGTAAATATAAGTTAGAACAAATGTAGAAGAACTCATGTAGAAGAAATGAAGCTTTAGAGGATGTGTGGTGTGTGTTTATAGAATTTAAAGAAAATTGTTTGGAAGAAGAAGAAGATTAAAAGAGAATTATCAAGCTGAAGATGACTTTTGTCGTGGTTAAAGGTTGTTTATATGCCTTCAGCTCAGATGTGTCTGTGTAAAGGGTAAAATAGTATATATACATATGCCCAAGTCCAATAGAACGCAATCAATTTTAGGTACTAGATGCTCGGATGAGCTTTTTAGGCCATTAGGGCTTTATTATGGCGCTTCTTGTGAGCTTTGCCTACAACTCTAGAACGTGGGCCAGGTGTAGATATGCCCTTCAACGACAAAACCATCTTTAATTGGGCTGTTACTTTCTAGAGCGTGAAAACCCAATCAGATTTGAATGACCCAAACGGTAAAGACAGACTTCACAAACTACAATGTGGGCAGGTGGATGGGCTTTGTCTTTGGGCTAGCCTTGGGCTGAGCTATTTGATTTTGATGCTTAAAGGGTGTGAATCCTGAGAGAGCAAGCAAACACGTCAAACTGGTAAATACGATTATCTGGGCCTGGATAAGAAGCCCACGTGAGGGGGCATATTTTAGGCCGCTTGGCATGATTCTTAGCCTTAAAGATGGATGGCCGTTTTTCATCATTTAAAATGGGGGTATTAAAATGGTAATTTAGGAACCACATACGAACGGAAAGATTTTTGTGGGCTAATATTTCCCTAAAACAAGAGAACAATTCTGCTTCTTGTTTTTTTTTTAATTTTTCTTTTGTGAACTAAGAAATTAATCCTCTTTTCATGAGAATAAGAAAAGTAAGACCTCGTTGGATTTAACGCATGCTTAACTGTGGTCAGGAAATCAACAAGTCACATGCGAGCTCTCCACTCCAGGCTTCAAGTTTGGATAGGCTATTTTACGTTGGCCCACCCTGTCACAAACACCCGCTAATAGATATTCTGAGCTGCGTGGCCGCTTTAAAGCCTCTATATTTTATAAAATCCTGTTTTTTTTTTAATTATTATTTTTATATATTTTTAGATTATTTTGATATAAAAAATATATTTTTAGATTATTTTAATTATATAACTGCACTCTTTCATAGTTGCATAAAAAAATAATTGTGTGTTCAATGACATTTTTAACCAATATAATTTCTGAGATTCTTAGAACTGCCACGCTTCAGATAAACGATATCGTCAATGGAAAAATAAAATATGTAGGATAATAAAATATCACATATTTTCTTTTCAAGTTCGTCAATGGAAAAATTAGCCCAAAAAAATTTGAGTAATTTAGGTAATATCGTTAATTTCTTCAAATAAAGGGGCAAACAATACACAAGCTCAATTTTAAGCAATTACTCGAAGGAAAAGAAGAAAATTAAGTGGAATACAGAAGCCCGAGCCAAAGCAGAAGTGTTTCGTTATCCCCAACGAAACAAGCCCAACCACAACACAAAACCAGTAGAGAGAGACTCAAGGTAGGTCTCTTAACACAGAACAAAAACCAATCAAAATGGCAGCGGAGACAGTGAGGCTAACAGGTTCAGCCTCAGGTTCAAGCACACCCTGCAATTTCAATGGGTCTCAAAGAAGACCAACTCACCTTCTTGGTCTCCCTTCTTCTCGTGCTTCAATTTCAATCTCTTCTTCTCTCTCTCATTTCCTGGGAAGCTCTGCGCGCATTGCCTCACACTCTTCTAAGTTCTCAACTTCACGCCAACTGCGAGGGAGGAGGAGAAACTTCTCCGTCTTTGCCATGGCTGCTGATGGTCTCTTTCTGTTTCAGTTTTCATTATCTGAATTTCTTTGTTTTGGAGTTAGTTTGGTGTTGTGTGCGGGGTGTTTTTTGGGTTTATGAAGGAACCCGTCTGTGAAATACTTGTTTTTTGTATGTGTTTGATGAAATCGTGCTTGTCTTTTCTGTTTTCGCTACATATTTGGCAATGGAATTTGAGATAGGAAATTGCTTTTATTCTGTTCCTTTGCTTTTTCTATTTTTTAGTGATTTATTAATGGAGTTTCTTCTTCTTCGAGTGCATTAACATTAAAGTTTGGATTTTTTACTGCCATGACAGAGGAATTGAGTTGAGTATTCGGTTGGTTGAAAAGAGGTTGCTTGTTTTTTTTCCCTGTTAAACTTATGAGCTGTTGGATTGTGGATATATGAAAGTGCAAGGTTTATTTTTCCTGCGCATGGCCTTCGCTTTATATTTCTTTCTTATCACAAAGGCTGTTCGGACTCTAGCCTTTACAGTTTATGTTATCTGTATCAGTGTCAGAACTCACACAACTATGCTGCTTTGTAGGTTTAGGTGACTGATAAGGTTCCTTCCTAGGATAGCTTCGTGATTTTGATTGATTGTAGAAGTTCTAGTTGCATACTGTCTGCAAGATTCAAATTTACTTTATTGAGTACGTGAGCTGAGGCACATGAATTTTAAAAATTATCTTTAATCTAGAATATGAATTTCCTTGTGTCAAATGATTGGTGCTTGTTGCAGTCTCCACATCTGGCTTAACATGTTTTCTACTTTACCTTTTTCCAGAGGCAAAGCGTACGGTGCCTTTGAAAGATTACCGGAACATAGGGATTATGGCTCACATAGATGCAGGAAAGACTACTACAACCGAACGGATTCTGTACTATACAGGAAGAAACTACAAAATAGGGGAGGTACATGAGGGAACAGCTACAATGGACTGGATGGAACAAGAGCAAGAAAGAGGGATCACCATTACTTCTGCTGCAACTACCACATTTTGGAACAAGCATCGCATCAACATTATTGATACTCCTGGCCATGTTGATTTCACACTTGAAGTGGAACGAGCTCTCAGGGTTTTGGACAGTGCTATCTGCTTGTTTGACAGTGTTGCTGGTGTGGAACCACAATCTGAAACTGTGTGGAGGCAAGCGGATAAATATGGAGTGCCCAGAATTTGCTTTGTCAATAAGATGGATCGGCTTGGAGCAAACTTTTTCCGAACTCGAGACATGATAGTGACAAACTTGGGTGCCAAACCACTTGTTATTCAAATCCCAATTGGTTCAGAAGATAGCTTTAAAGGAATTGTTGATCTTGTGAAAATGAAAGCTATAGTTTGGTCAGGAGAAGAATTGGGTGCAAAGTTTGCATATGAGGATATTCCAGCTGATCTTCAAGAGTTGGCTCAAGAATACCGTGCACAGATGATAGAGACCATAGTTGAGCTGGATGATGAAGCTATGGAGGGCTATCTAGAGGGAGTTGAGCCTGAGGAGGAAACAATCAAGATATTAATTAGGAAAGGAACGATTGCAAGCATTTTTGTCCCTGTCTTATGTGGCTCTGCTTTTAAGAATAAGGGGGTTCAGCCATTGCTTGATGCTGTCATTGATTATTTGCCTTCGCCTATTGACTTGCCAGCAATGCAGGGTTCTGATCCTGAGAACCCAGAAGTGACAATTGAAAGGGCTGCAACTGATGATGAACCATTTGCTGGACTAGCATTCAAGATCATGACTGATTCATTTGTGGGATCCCTCACATTCGTGAGAGTGTATTCAGGGAAGCTAAGTGCAGGATCTTATGTAATGAATGCGAACAAAGGTAAAAAAGAGAGAATTGGAAGACTTCTAGAAATGCATGCCAATAGCAGAGAGGACGTTAAAGTAGCTTTAACTGGTGATATAGTTGCTCTTGCTGGTCTAAAAGATACCATAACCGGTGAAACTCTTTGTGATCCTGATAATCCTATTGTGCTTGAGAGGATGGACTTCCCTGATCCTGTCATTAAGGTTGCAATTGAACCCAAGACTAAAGCTGATGTTGATAAGATGACGACTGGTTTGGTCAAACTTGCACAGGAAGACCCTTCTTTCCACTTCTCACGTGATGAAGAAATCAACCAGACAGTGATCGAAGGAATGGGAGAATTGCATCTTGAGATTATTGTAGATCGCCTCAAGAGAGAATTTAAGGTTTGAATTTCTAATTTTCAAGTTAATTTCAAGTTTTCCTTCACTTAAAATCTTCATTAACTTGGATTTTAAATGTTCTTTGACTTGTATGCTACTTGAAAATATTGTGTTTGCTGGGTACGGCTAAATACTTAATTTTGCATTTAGTCCCCTATCCATGTAACAATTAAGATGTACAATCATTATATGCTAGATTACATGCCCTGCACGTCATGTTATTTATTGGCTGGCAAGTGTAGATTCAGTAAGAAACCAGACTCCACTTAATTATCCGAGAGAGAGAGGCAGGAATCTGACAGACTGAAATTGGATTCTTTGGTCACAGTATTTCTATGGATTAATTTTATTTTGATTAAATTGTTTTTAGACAGTTTCCTGCAGAACAACTAGCAGAGAAGCTCTGTTCAACACTTAGTTTTTGAAAATCTACTGAGAACAAAAATACTGGTAGATGTTAATTTGAATTGTGATGGCGTGGTTGCTTCCCTTAAACAGGTAGAAGCAAATGTTGGTGCACCACAAGTGAACTACCGTGAAAGCATTTCCAAAGTAGCAGAAGTGAAGTACGTCCACAAAAAACAGTCTGGTGGGCAAGGACAGTTTGCTGATATAACAGTGCGGTTTGAGCCCATGGAGGCAGGGACTGGATATGAGTTCAAAAGTGAAATCAAGGGAGGTGCAGTGCCAAGAGAATATGTTCCTGGAGTGATGAAAGGACTCGAGGAGTGCATGTCTAACGGAGTGCTTGCTGGCTTTCCTGTTGTCGACGTACGTGCTGTTTTGGTAGATGGTTCTTACCATGATGTTGATTCAAGTGTGTTGGCATTTCAACTGGCGGCCAGAGGGGCTTTCAGGGAAGGGATAAAGAAAGCTGGTCCAAGAATGCTAGAACCTATAATGAAAGTTGAAGTGGTCACACCTGAAGAACATTTGGGTGATGTTATTGGTGATCTCAACTCAAGAAGAGGTCAGATCAACAGCTTTGGTGACAAACCTGGTGGTTTGAAGGTATGTGATGCCAAGTGAGATGGTCCTGTATTATTTTTCCTTGATCTTTGCTGAGCTTCATTTCCAATCTCTTAAACGGGTTGGTTTGGGATTAATGCAGGTGGTTGATTCCCTTGTTCCACTGGCTGAGATGTTCCAATATGTTAGTACACTTCGAGGAATGACGAAAGGGCGTGCATCCTACACCATGCAATTAGCCAAGTTTGATGTTGTCCCTCAACATATCCAAAACCAGCTTGCTGCGAAAGAACAAGAAGTTGCTGCTTGATTTTGTTTTTCTGATTCCCTGAAGAGGACGGAGCATTGTATTCTTGTGAAATGGATGCCTTTTGTTTCAAGTAACCAATTTTGTTTTATTTTGTACCATTCCTATATGTAAAATGCAAAAGGATTTACTAAAAAACAAAGAATTAAGGTTTGAGAAACGCGGCATTGATTCAACCTGGAAAATTATTGTTAAATTTGACTGAACTATGTAGAGATTAATTACGAGAATAAGAGATTAAGGGAAGATTGACAATACCAATGACACAAGGAAGTTGTTGATTGGGCATATTGCAAGTACAAAATTTTAGTTGCCACCGTAGAAAATAGAAAGAAAAAAACGCGTAGAAGCGGATCGGAACATGGATTCAATTAATAGCATGGTTAGAAAAACTCACATTCTAGTACTAATCTTGGGATAAAACTTGTAGTTCATGGACATAACTCGGAATTGGTGGATGCTCCAAGAAGAAAAGCTTGATATACACAAAAAATAGAAGTCTACTGCATACTTCGATAGAGGTGATTAGAGGTAGGTTTTAGAAATGGATGGAAGGAAGTGACTGTTTGGCATAACTATATTAGGATGTGTTTCCCATAATTTTGATGTCCTAAAATACAACACTCTTGAAAGTTGAAACCCTTTCCGTGCTGCGTGTGGACAAGGGAGTATATACGAAGTTAACCTGATAAGTGCGTTACGCGTGTAAACAAACATAATCCTGGGAGACGAAGCAGAATTGAGAATCCCATCCCTGTTATTCTCTATGCTCATCGCTTCTTTGTTCATTCATTGATGTGAGCGAATCGAGGAATCTCGTAGCCAGGTACCATCTAAAGACAAGTCATTTTTGCATTAACTGTAGCTTTCTCTGATTTCCCTGAGTGTGGCAGTTGACACATAGAAAATAAACTATTCCAAAGGATCCCGCCGTTGGACTTGCTCATGCAAAAGCACCACGTCCTGCAGGGAGGAACCACTGCACATGGCTAATTTCATATCCTAGAGGAACCTTGTCACTATCCAATTAAGGGCAAGCATGACTCTTGAATGTGCGTCCACACGCAAGCAAATATAAACATATCAAAACTTTTCCAAATTCGATTAATTTTTTACCACCTGGCCCACTCAAATTCACATTGGAAATTACAATTCACTGGTGAAAAAGTTCAAAAAAACAAAAAAGAGAGTTTTGCCCATTTAACTGCCTTTTTCCATTCAAATCTATCTCATCTGGACAATTCCAGCTTGGACAAGCTTCTGAATCTTGCTCATCACCATTGGGTTCTTCGTGTGTTCCTGAGCAGACTTGGGATTCTCTTGGAAGTCAACCAACACCTGAAGATTGTGACAAAATGTATTATTACTACCACGCACAGTTGCAACCATCTTCGATTTTGCATTTGTTTTGCGGATCTAGAGAAAAGGGTGACAAGGCAGTTTAAATCCTTACCTGTCTCATGACGGGATCTGAGAGAATGTTCTGAATTTCTGGGTCCTGCATTCCCTTGGCCTGCAAAATGGAAGTCACAAATTCAAGACCCATGATCCAGCCACCACTCAAACTTTCTGCGCATTAAACGTAAGTCATAAAAGTAAACTTACCTGTCTTTCCTTTAGCTCCTCAGGGCTTAGGTCACCACGACTGGCCTTATTGAGCTGTTCCACACATCTGTAAAAGAAGTGAGAGCACAGTTAAACTCTCTCAACCATGTGTACACTTAAATGTAAACAAATCTAGATAAATAAATACCTTCTAACACCATCTAACAATTCCTGGTTCCGAGGGTCATGTTTCAGACCCTCCTGATAAGTTTCCAAGGCTTTATCATACTCTTTCATGAAGAATTGAACAGCACCTTTTCTTGTATAACCCTTTGAGAATGTGGGATCAAGTTCAATGCACATCTCTGCATCCTTCAATCCCTCAGGAAGAGCCCCAAGTTTGGTGTAGCATGCAGCTCTGTTACTATATGTCTATAAGCAGCAATCAGCCAAGCATTAGAGCGGAACAACTGAAACCAATCACATACATACGAAATGTTTGGGTGACTGTTACTACCTTGGGATCTTTAGGATTCCTTCTCAAAGATTCTGAGTAGTGCTTCACAGCCTCTGGATACTTCTGCTGCTTGAAAGATTCATTGCCTGCAGAAAGTGCACACCATCACACCATACACATATGTAACAAAATGGATTAAGTGACAGAATAATATGAACTACATTCAAAGGAATAACCAGCAACTAAACATGAACAGAGAATGGCTACCTTTCTCACGCTCTTCCTCAGCCAATTTTGGATCAAAGTATTCTTGTTGCTCAAGATCCTTCTTTGCTTTCTCCGCCTCATTTAGCTTCTTCAGCGTGTCTGGATTGCGATGCTCTGTAAGGGCCTTCTGGAAAGTCTCAATGGCAGGTTCATAGTCCCGTGAGCATTTTGCCATTTTCACCAAGGCAGTTCCTTTCCTTGTCAATGCTCTTGCTACCATCTTAAAGTCTGATCTAAGCTCTCTACCTCTTTCAACAGCTTTGTCACAATCTTTAATACATTCATCATACTGAAAATTGTAATTGGATCAGAGAGGGGTACAGGTGAAATCAAATAGTAAAAACACAGGTGATAATTCTACTCCTATACAAAACCATGGTTAGCCCATATGAGCACGATAACATTAAAAACTTTCATCAATGCAGAGTAAGCTAGTCAGACTGCAAGTGATCACCTGAATTTCTCTCGCTAGCTATTACAAAAAGCAGGACTAATATACTCCAGATTCCATTCAAGTATGAACATCATAACCCGACATCATTCTATTCAATCCATTTCCAGAAAAATTTCCAAACACTTGAATCGGAGATCCCTAGTCAATGTCTTCCTCGCATAATGCAGTCCACTGCAATAGTTACCAAAACTTGCAACTCCTTTTGGACCCAAACTTTCGAAGAGAAAGGTGGGAGACAACCAAGCGTTACTTATTTACAGTTTAATAAAAGGAAGCAGAAAGAGCAAGACAGAAGATTTGTTATCATGCTTATGTGTCTCCTAGTCTCCATTTAGACTCTTCTCAAACTATAATCTGAGCTTTGTGTGGACATGATAGACTCGTCCTTCAATAAACAGAACTTCTCTTTACTTCTAATAAGATAAAACGTCACTAGAACTTACTCTCACCCTTCAAAAATAGTATGTACAAGGAACTTGGTCAACAGAGTAATATTACACAGCTTGGTCTACTCCTTACTAAGATCCAACAAAAAGTGCATTGCTTTAAGATAGTTAACATTAAACAAGAACAGACAGCCTTAAGAGTTAAGACTATGCAATCATTCCAAATCTAACACAAAAAAATATCTTTTTTGTCAGCAGCACAAGTAACAGCATTCAAAAATCATAGAGCCCATAAAATTAAAGCCAATATGAAGCAAATCAAACCAAAATAAACAGCAAAATGTTAAATTTACCTTTCCCGTCTCCAAATAAACAGCAGCACGATTCGTCAAATACGAAATATCCTCATCATCAAGCTCTGTCGCCTTTGTATAATGCTCAATAGCCTTCTCAAATTCCTTCTTTTTATAAGCTGCATTCCCCAACTCCTTCTCTTTCGCTGCTTGAGCTTTCCTCTCCTTCGCCTCCTTCTCCTCCTTCTCCTCCCCCGTTACCTCCATTGGCTCTGGCTCCGCTACCTTCTCCTCCTCCATCTTCTTATCTTCCTTCCTCTCCGACGCAGAGGACTGAGGAGTGGACGTCTCCTCCGGAATCTCCATATCGTCCCCTGAATTCGGCCCTCCAAACTTAACATTCAACAAAACCCCAATAGCCTGCATCACTCTCTGATCCTTCAAGTAGAGATTCAAATTACTAGGGTTTTTCTGAATCTCTTGCATCATCTTAACGAAATCCGGCTGCTGCAAATACATTCTCGTCGACGGATCCGCTGTTAACTTCGCCCACATCTCCGGACCGGAGAATACATTACCAAACGGACTAGGCGCTGGCGCAGCGCGGCTCTGGGAGGCAGCTGCTTGAGCATCCGCCAAACCGGATTTTAATCCTTCATTATTAGGATCAATCTCGAGTCCTTTCTTGTAAGCAGAGATAGCGTCTTGGATTTGGTGCAAGCCGAGATGAGCGGCGCCGAGGCGAGAGTAACCTTTCGACCAGTCCGGCTTCAGCTCAACGGTTTTCTTAGCGTCTTTTAAAGCATCGGCGTAGTGGTGGAGAGACGCGTGAGCCGCCGACCGGTTAGAGTAGAGAACGTGATTGGTTGGGGAAAGGGCGATGGCGTCGGTGAAGTGTTCGACGGCGGTGGCGTAGTCGCGGGCTGAGAAGGCCGCGTTGCCTCGGGATTTGGCTTCTTCGGCCATGCTGAACGGTGTTGGGTGATGTCGTTTAGGGAGGTGAGGTTTCTGAGAGAATTTTTATAGAGAGCGAAGAGAGGGGGAGGGGTAATATAGGGAAAGAAGAAGACGAGAGAGTTCTGGTGATGGGAGAAGAAGAGGAAAGTGGGTTCTGGAATGTTCTTTTTTGTGATTTTTACTAAATGGATTCGGATTCGCATAAGGGTGTTTGGTGACGGGACATTGTAGCGGGACGCTTTGGTTAAGCTGTGTTTTTGTTTGACTAATTTGACTGCCTAGTCGTTAAATCATTTTGGAATTAAAAATGGTTTTATTTTAAATTTTATAATAAGAGTTCAAGTTTTTTTAAAACCAAATTTAGGAATTTAGATTATAATTTTCAGATGAGACTTCAAGCGTAATCCGATTTAAACCCTTATCCAAGATTGTGTATCAACCCACAAAATTAGTGGGTTGGTCCAATGAATTGATTTTAGTAAAATATCATATTATTAACTTGTATTATGTTGTGAATTAGATCAATTTTTTATATTCAAGTATTAATAACGTATTTTCTAATAATTTATTTTTTATTCATAAACTCGAAATAAGATGTATATTAGATAATTATTTTAAAAAATATTGATAAAGCGGTATATTGAAGATACTTTTTTTAATTTACGAGATCGTAATAACACAATAGAAAAAAATCAAAATAAATAATTTAGGTCTTTAATCAACTCAATATTGAAAGATAAAATAGAAAAAAAATAAAGCAAAAAAAACTATTCAAGTCAACCCGAATTAATCTGTCAAACTCGCAACTCGGATCATGAAATTAAGATAACCTCATAAAAAAATTAAAAACAAATATGAAGTTCAATTTCCAACCAACTCAATATTAAAGGATGAAATCAAAAATAAAAATTAAATAGACAAAAAATAACAACTTAAGTCAACTTAAGCTAACTTGTTATACTTACAGCCAAATTCATGAGATTGAGATAATTTCATAAAAAAATAAAAATAATTATGAAACTCCATTTCCAACCGATCCAATGTTGAAGGTTGAAATCAAAAGAGAAAATAAATCCATGAGATCAAGATAACTCCATAAAAAAATTAAAAAAAATTATGAAGCTCAAATCTCAATCAACCTAATATTGAAAGATAAAATTAAAAAAAACTAAAAAAAAAATAAGTTGGTAAATGATAAAATTAAAAAAAAAAACCATATATATATATATTCCTTTAAATATCAAGACGTTAATATCCATTTTAGCATGTACGTTGACTTTTTAAGACTAGTTAATATGTTACCGTATCAAGAACTTACCATAACTTTTAGCATTAATTTACATGTTTAGACAAAACATCTCATAATCCAAAATAAACTTATTATACATAGTTTATATAAACAAGATAATAAAATATATCTATTGTGATGGCACTAAAAAATATACAATAATCAAATATCAACCAACGTATTAATATAACTACAATATTACATCAGTTAACATATAACTAAGTTTTTTTTTTTTTATTAACGTGAATGTTCGGGTCAGCTTGCGCGCATCTCAACAAATTCCACAGACCCTGAAGTTAACAACCATGTAAGCCTCCAGTGGTCCTGAAAAGTTAATGACCATGTAAGCCTCCAATAGTCCTGAGATTTGTGAGATTCAAACTGATAATCTTTAGGGAAGTTCTCTTTTTTTTATTCCATATGGATGAATACAATCTTTTATCTCATTTACTTACCATAATTTTATTTTTTACCCCAATTTCCAACATATTATCATTGGTCGCCGATCACCCGTGTAAATCAATTGATACCACTAAATCTTATTGATATCATTAATCTTCCAAACCATGAATAATTAATCAAATTTAAGAAATGTCGATACCAATAAGTTACAATGCAACT
>Ga0307517_10011508_pt1 | contig 12251 bp, 7 predicted proteins | sample 23_EM_MG_FD_194515 | JGI IMG/M metagenome (GOLD analysis project Ga0307517, IMG submission 194515) | Populus trichocarpa ectomycorrhiza microbial communities from riparian zone in the Pacific Northwest, United States - 23_EM | ecosystem: Host-associated > Plants > Roots > Unclassified | place...
TATATATATATATATATCTCTGTGTGTGTGTGTACTTGCCGTATTTGTGTTGAAAACCGGGTATTCTAAACGCGAGATTGATATATATTTTTTTATAATATAAAAAAAATACATACCTTAAAATAAATATGCTAGAAAATCATCAATCTCTCTCTTCTTTTTTGAAAACAAAAAAGGTGAAACCAGTAGATCCGACCGGGTCACTTGCCTAAACAAGTGACCCAGCTGGACACAAAAAGCTCAGCTACTGTTTAATTGAATTATAATTCACTTGAACAGTAAACACAAAAGGCATGCACAGTAGGTATGTAATTAAAATGCAAAGTGAAGAGAATGCATGGAAACTTACCTGGCGCTGAAACGGGCGAAGGGGATGGTGCTGCAGCTTCTGCACATGACCGGTTATCACTGATTCTGGAGACAATGACGAACGCTGGTAAAACTGGTGTTGGTCTCTGTCTTTCTCTTCTTGCCGATGCTCTCTCTGGAGACGGCGAAGACGATGATGAAGGTGTGATGTGATGGTGGAACGGACGTTCTTCCCTCTGTGTTTTCTTGCTCTTTCTCTGTTTTCCTGTGGGCTGCCTCTCTCTCGTTGCTTTTCCTCCCTCTCTCTCTGTCTTTTTTTTTTCGTTTCCCTGCCCTCTCTCCCCTGTTCTGCTTTCTGTGCTCTCCTTATCTGTACTGTGCTTGTCCATTTTCCCTCTCTCTCTGCTGGTTCCTTTTATATATGCTAGTGTTGAGGACGGATGTCTACAACCGCGGTTGAGAAGAAACAAACTGCTGTCTGCTGGCTTGCATGTTCTCCTGGTTGAAGGAGTTGTTGATGACGTTGCCGCTAATCTTGACTGCAACCAACGTTAGGGAGGGAGCTCACCGTTGGAGGAAACGTTATTGATGCCTGAGGATGGAGTCCTGCTATTGTAAACATGAACTAGCTTTACTGTCGTGTTTCTCTCAAAAAGGAACCAGCCGTGAGGGGCAGGGATGATGTTGTTGCTGTGGCACCGAGAAGAAGTTCGTTGGACTAGGAGGAAGAAAAAAAAAGACGAAGGCCTCTCTTGCAACACCGGATGAAAGCTTATATGGTGGCTTTTGGAGCTTAAAGGGGGTCCTCTTCTGCTGGGTCTGTGAGATGGGGAGATGGAGAGGCGACTCTCGTTCAAGAGAGTGATCTCTGTTTTCTTTTTTTTAAGGGAGTGGCGGCTGCACCTTTTTTCAAAAAAAATAATAATATGAGAGGGTGGTTACGGCTTATTTGTTAGAGAGGATAGGGTTAGGGTTTTTTTTGTTTTTCTTTTTTTTTCTAAAAAATTATCCCCCTTCCTAAATATTTTTCTTCTGAATGTTCACTTATATAGAAAATCCATATATGTTCTATTTAAGGAAATATTGCAATAATTATTACAGAGATTGTCTTCTATAACCAGCACCAACAAATCCTATATATATGGTATTTTTTATTGCAATGATTATTTTCCATAACCAGCACGAATCAAATCATATATCTATGGTATTTTATATTGCAGTAATTATATATGATTCAGTAATTATCTCCTTGACATATCGCTTCTTTAACCCTGATGCTCTATGTTATCGCCACATGTAAACCTTTATTTTTTTATTTTTTATTTTTTAATTTATCAAAACATGGGTCAAAAATTGGATAGCAACAATATCAATAACATGAAGATGGAGGGACTTCTAAGTCATGTAGGAGACATCACTCAACCCACTATGAAAAAGGGATTCCACACGAGATATTGTCACTGATCAAATCGATTATATAATTTCTAGTGTTAGATTGTGAATTTTGAGATAGACATATTGAGATTATAAAGAGAGTATATTGAGTGTGGGTGTGATCTATATTATATATAAGGTTGATTTCATCTTTTAATTCTTTTTGAAATTTTTGTTTGATCTAGGATGTAAAGTGTAATTTCTCAAAGTATAGTGAGAAAGTGAAAACATGATTAAATCTTATGAGGTTTTTTGTAATTATCCATATTTAGTATCGTTGTACTGTTTTGTGTTTGTAAATTAAAAATAACACTAGCTAAAATTATATTTGTAATTGCTTGCTATGATTTTTTAAAAGATTGTAATTCTAGTTAAGGAGATACAGATTCCATGAAAAATTATTTTGTTTGTAGAAAAATCAATGAGTAGATTTTTGCTTGTTTGATAATGCAATACATGATGTTTTTAAAAAGTAGTACTTTTCAGAATTTTTATTTTATTTTTAACAGCAACACATCAAAACCATAAAAAAATATTAAAAAATACATCAATTTTAAGATTTTTTTGGTGAAAAGTAATTTAAAAAAAATAAATTACTATAATGTCAAGCATGCATGTATGTTTGCTAACAATGCATGTAGTTCATATAATTCTCTTTACGTGTCTTGGGCTTGTGCATTTACCTTACGAAGAAAATGACAAATTCAATATACTTGTTAATTTCCTATTATTCTTGTTTAAAAGACATGAATACTTTGTTAATTAAAAGCAAAATAAATCTCAATTAAATACAATTTTAAAATTAAAAGTAGAAAAAAAAATGTTCTTTAAAAACACATTAATATTAAACATGTAGAAAAGAACTATTCTTTAAAAATACTGTAATATTAAACATGTACTTAGAGTTGAAAATATCCCAGCAAATAACAACAACAACAATAATAAAAACTATAAAAACATAAGAGATTATTGAAATTACTGATATGGCAAGTAATGAATGTTGATGTTTGGATGGTTTATTGGCTTAGCTAGTGACCAATTGAAACATTTCAATTTTACACACACACACACACACACCTCTTCCACCTATATAGTTCCATTATGAGAAGAAGGGAAAACAAGGGGGGATTTTATTATTTTCCTAGATTTCTTCTTGTTTGTAAAAAAAATGAATCTTATAGATCATGATTTCTAAGAAAATGGAACAATTTTAGATATTTGGTTGTATAATAAAAAAAAATCTAAAAATCATATTTTCATAGAAAATAGAACATTTCTTAGTCATAAACCTTTTCAAAACAGCATAATTTTAAAACAACAATAAAATTTTTTAGTTGAATTAACCGAGTTGATTGGTTCACATCGAGACAACTCTTATACAGTTTAGTTTTAAACCCGTGTTAGGTAAAGAGTCAAGTCGAGAGATTTTAAGATTAGTTTGTCGAACTAGATTTAATAAAAATATCAAATAGTTTTTTACAATCATAACAATTTTTATTACATTCAATTTTTTTTTTATCCAACTCACAAAGTGCACAAGTCTATAAACTAATATTTTTAATTTTAAATCCATGTTAAGTAGGAGTTGAGTCGAAAGATTTTAAAATTGAATTATCAAACTTAATTTATAATAATGTCAAATAATTATTTATAGTTAAAATATTTTTTATTTCATTCAATTTTTTTTTTTGTCTAGCTCACGAAATGGACAAGCCTATAAACTAGTATTTTCTCTATTATAGGAATCACAACATTCTCAACAATACATTATATGCACTATAAAATCAAATTAATATGATTTTTCTATGTTATATGTTAATAAATAACAATACATTATTTTCTTAAAATATCATGCTATACATACACACTAGTTAGGTGTCCGAGCTGCGCCGCGAGCTCATCGTTTATTTTCAAAAAAAATATCATAAAAGTTTATAATAAAAACAATAATATTTTTTAATATTAATAATAATTTTTTTTCCAAATTTATTAATTATTTTATTAATAATATTAATTATAATAAAAATTATAATATTTATAACACAAACGATAATATTTTTAATATTAATACTATTAATTATAATAAAAATAATAATATTTATAACACAAATAATACTATTTTCATATTAATACTTTTAATGATAATAAAAATAATAATATTTTTTTTAAAATAATTATATTTAGAAACCTATGACCCAGCAACCATGAGTCGTGATGAAGGACTTAATAGAATTGGGTCCTTCCAGGACCCATTGAGCTTGGGTCCTGAGGCAGGACCTATTCGACTTGGGTCATGCACAGGACCCAAGCGATTTGGGTCCTGACACAAGGCGCATTACCATTGGGTCCTGCGCCGGACCCAAGGGGGTTAGGAGTTGGGTCGGGTGGGGACCAAAAGGGGTTGGGGTTGGGTTCATGATCGGACCTAAATGGGATGGGTCCGTGTCCGGACCCAAGAGGGTTGGGGGATGGGTCCGTGTCCGGACCCAAGGGGGTTGGGGTTTGGATCTGTAGCCAGATCCAAGGGGGTTGGGGTTTGGGTCGTGTTCGGACCCAAAGGAGTTGGGGAGTGGGTCGTGTCCGGACCCAAGGGAGTTGGGGCTAGGTCCGTGTTCGAACTTAGGGGGTTTGGGGGTTAGGTCCGTGTCTAGACCTCGGACCCAAGGTGTTTGGGGGTGTGGGTCCGTGTCTGGACCCAAGAGGGTGAGGTCCTTGGTCGAAACCAAGAGGGTTGAGGTTTGGATCTGTGACCGCACCCAAGGTGGTTGGGGGCTGGGTCGGTGTATGGACCCCGAACCCAAGGTGGTTGGGGGTTTGGGTCCATGTTCGGAACGAAACGAGTTAGGGTTAGGGTCCATCACCGTCCGGACCCAAGGGAGTGGGGTCCTTGGCTGAACCCAAACAAGTTCGGACTGGGTCTGTGTCCGAACCCAAGGGTGTTGGGGTTTGAGTCCTTTTGTGTCCGAACCTAAGAGGGTTGGGGTCGAGTCCAGACCTAAGGGGGTTGGGTCTGTGTTCGGACCGAAGCGGTTTGGGTCAGTGTCCGGACCCAAGCGAGTTGGGTTTCGGGTCCGGCCGTGTCCAAATCCAAGGGGGTTGGGGTTTGGGTCTGTCCGTGTCCGAACCCAAAAGGGGTTGGGACGGTGGCCGGACCCAATGGGGTTGGGTCAGTGTCCGAATCCAAGAGGGTTGAGGTTTGGGTTCGAGTCTGCATCTAGGGGGGTTGGGAGTGGGTCCGTGGTCGGACCCAAGCAGGCTGGGTTTGTGGCCGGACCTAAGAGGGTTAGGGGTTTGGGTCAATGTCCAAACTCAAAAGGGTTGGGGGTTGGTTCCGTGTCCTTACCCCGGACCTAAGGGGTTTGGGGATGGGTGGGGTTCGTGTCTGGACCCAAGCGAGTTGGGGTTTGGGTCCTTCCGGGTTCGGACCCAAGAGGGTTGGTTTCGTCTGTGTCTGGACCCAAGTGGGGTTGAGGGTTGGGTCCGCGTCTTGATCCAAGAGGGTTGGGTCTGTGTCTTGGCCCAAGGGGGTTGGGTCCGTGGCTGAACCCCAAGGGGTTAGGGGACGGGTTGGGTTCATGTCCGGACCCAAGCGGGTTTAGGTCCTTCCAGGTGTGGACCTAAGCGGTTTGGGTCCATGTCCGGACCAAAGGGGGTTGGGTCCGCGTCTGAACCCAATGAGGTTGGGTCTATGTTCGGACCAAGTGGGTGGGGTCCTTGGCCGGACCCAAGAGGGTTGGGTTTGGGTCTGTGGCTGCACCCAAGGTGGATGGGTCTGAGTCCGGGTCCTGACGCAGGACCCATTAGCCTTGGGTCCTAACACTGAACCCAGGAGCACTGAGTCATGTTGCAAGACCCAATAGTACTGGGTCCGGACGCAGGACTCAAGAGAACTGGGTCCTGACGTCGGACCCATGAGCCTTGGGTCACGCCAGGGTTTTTAGCCATGCATACGGGTCAGATCCAGCACACAGGCAGGGTAGTCCCAGCACCTGGTGTCCCCACATGGTGCGCGGGTCTGGCTTAGCGCCAATGGCAAGGCAGCCTCAGCGCCACGTGCGCGCGGGTCTGACCCAGCGCACATGCAAGGCAGCCCAGCGCCAGGTGTCCCCACATGGGGCGCAAGCCTGGCTCATGCCCAGGGCAAGCCAGCCTCAGCCCCAGCGCCAGGTGCCCGCATCCCAGAACCCGCAGCCCTACTAAAACTTGAGTTGATCATTTTATCACCAACCATCTTTTCAATGCCAAATGCATCCCAGCAAAAAAGATAACCTCATCCCTCCCCTACTGCCCTTGCAACTCTTTGTGCAAATGGTTAGTTTGCCATTACATTTCTCCAATCCATAGTGCTTTATGTCTAGGTAAAGAGTAACACCATTTTAGTATATTGTATAATACCAATAATCTATTATTTTCTAATAATATTATATATTTTAAAGTATTTTTATTAATACATTAATATCCGTATATGTTAAAATGAAATAATGTTTCACTACAATTCTCGTGTACTTCATTGTAAGTGATTTTTTCCCCATAATTAAATGAAAAAACACTTTTCTTCATCTTTCTTTGATGGAAAGTGTTTTTCCCTAGCTATTGCAGTCAAATCCGAGAAAATCTGGAAAATGTTTTCCACCAACAACAAACAAGGCGTTAATTGACACCCAGAATTTTGTTTATTTTTAATCAACACCTTTAATTTTCTCAAATTGTCAATTAACTCCTTCTGCGATTTTTCAACTCTCCAATAAAGATTAAAGAAATTACGAAACTTGACACTATTTTTTCAAACACCACTGTCCGTCTGTCTGTCACGAGTCTCGACTCCCTCCCAAAAAACAAAGCATCTTAGGGTTTTTCTCCAATGGCATCGCACAACCATCTCGACGTCGATGTAAGTTCTCCTTCAATCCTACCTCACACATAATTTCAACGTGTAAGACATGAATGCTTACGTACGTGTGTTAGGGTTTCTTTGACAATTTGATTCCGCACCGAATTCCAGGATGATGATTTTGGCGGTGATTTTCCCGGGAGCCACAATAGCAGACGTTCTGGTTTTTACTTGGTTAACTCCTTCTTTATTATCATCACCATTACATTCACGAAACAGCAATTCTTAATAATATGTTTAATCAATTAGGCAACAAGAGAAGCTTTGGAGATCTCGAGGATGACGAAGATGATATTTTTAGCTCCAAAAAGGTACCCTCTCTTTTTCACACACACACATATACTGGTATCAGCTACGAATTATGAATTAGAGCTTTTCTTTTTTTCCGTAGGTCGTAGGAGTTGCTGAAGTCTGTAAGTCTTAAAGGAATGAAAATCTTGTTTATTGTCATTGCAGGGTAATTCCAAGGTAGAAGAAACTGCAATGATTTTGTCGCTTCGTGAGAGGTAAAGGAAGACGTACATAGAGCAACTTTTGTAAAAAGAGAAGACTAATGATGTTTATTGCTCGGTTATATTATTTTACAGTCTCATGTTCTCTTTCTGTTTTCTTATGCAGTCTTGAGACTTGTAAAAGTTCACTCGCAACATGCCAGGCATGTATCGTCCATCCCATTGTTTCTTATATGAATTATTGATTAGTAGAACTGTTCTTATAGTTTACTGCTTCGCGTATGAACTATACTTTTGAGGAGGAGACATTTTCGTTGTTGACGAAAGTTTAATTGGATGGCTGTCCATGAGGAAACATGAACAAGAAGAGTAGGAAGATTGTGAAGGAATAGAGTAAGACAGAGGAATGGAAAACTTGGTTTCTAAGTTGATAGCATAATTTTCATAGAACAGATGGTCCTTTCATTAATATCTTAGAACCTTGTTGTTCTTAATTAAATAAGGAAAATATAACGGAAATTCTTATGGATAAAGCTTATAATTGATCTCTAACAATGCAAATAATGTAAATTGGATATCTGGTAGGAGCACAGGCCTAGAATTTCAGGGTAGAAGTCTTTTTTCACGTGCTTTGGATAAAGTATTTTTATAGCTTCGTTATGATCACAGCTCTTCCTCTGAAATTTTTATTGATGGGTTCCCTTTATATTTGAGATGTTTTGAATAAATAAGAATATTTGTTTGTATATTTATTATAGGTTGAGGCTACTTGAACTGATTATGTTAAGTTTTACAGTGGCACTAAATCTGCATGTGACTTCTTAAATATTATAGCATTCTGTACACAGTGTGGATGTTTTTTCATCAGATCCACTAATTGAGTTGTAATAATGCTGGTTTCAGACAGAGCTTGAAGCTGCAAAATCTGAAATTCAGAAGTGGCGTTCTGCATTTGAGAATGAGTCCTCCATACCTGCTGGGGCATCTCTTGGTTAGCCTGTTATTAGAGTGTTTTACGTTGTGTTGTAACTTGACATGTGATGCTAGAACTAGTTCTGTTTGTGAACATCCTAAAAGCTGTCCCTTTTCTCAAAAATTACTTTCTATTATTTGTTGTAGAACCTAGACTAGTGATCAACTATCTTCAGACCCTGAAATCTTCTGAGGAGTTATTGAGAGAGCAGGTTAAGTGATTATATTAGACTGTTGGTTTCTTTAGCTTCTTTGGTGATTACCATACATGCAGGATTTCATCCATGTTTTCTTGTTATTATCAGTTAGAAAAGGCTAAGAAGAAGGAAGCTGCCTTTATTGTAACTTTTGCAAAACGGGAGCAGGAGATAGCAGAGCTAAAGGTGAGTCCCTCTCACACACAGTTTGCAGTTGAGGATGGAGAGGGTCTTTCACTTCTCTTCATTTTTTCCCTGTATACATTGAATGCTGGATCACATAATCGCTGCAACTGCTTAGGGAGCAATATCTATTAGACATATTGGAGGACTGATGTTACTAGGAAGGCATATCCTCAAATTGGCTTAGATGAAAAGAGCACAAGATTGTGTGTTTTCTGGAAACCAAAATTCCTGGTCACATGTAATTTGAAATGGTTTCCCATGGTTTACCTGAACATGTACATAAATGTACAAATGAGGAAATTTTGGGAGGAGAATGAAATAACCACATAATGTGGTTTTTGTAGTTGACTGTAGTGCTATCATTTGTGTATCCTGAATCTTACTTGGGGGAAGTTCAGTGCACCCTGATTGACTATATTGATTGGTGTCATATAATTGTCTAACGGCAAATTCGCTTTAAATTTGCAGTCTGCAGTCCGGGATCTGAAAGCTCAACTCAAGCCACCATCAATGCAGGTATCAACAAGTGCTTAAATTATGTCTTGAGGAACATGTGCCATCTTGGCATGCCTTGTTTATGAGGTTATAAAAATAGATATCAATTTAGCATGAAGAAAATTCTCTACGTCAGGGTGGGTTTTAGACAAGGATCTTATGTTTGCTGCTGTTCTTCCCTTCAATCTGCTTTTTTTCCCATACTTATATGCTGAATTCATTAAAGGCTATAAAGTTCTCATTGTTTCTAACAACATTCTGTCCTATACATTAAATGCCCGTCTTTTCAAGTTCCAGATGAATTATTGCTACTGTTTCCCTTGAGTTTCAAAGTGAAGCTGCATATTTGTGCTCTTATCTGATTTTAGGAAATTTCTATGACTTAGAATTTACATGGCCTGGTTGTAGAGTGTGTGATTGTTTCCCATTCTCTCTGACTATTCTTTATTGTTTCTTTCCCTTTTTTTCTCCTTTTCTTTTTGGCGATCAACCTGGTAGGCAAGGAGGTTACTGCTGGATCCAGCAATTCATGAGGAATTTACACGTTTGAAGGTTTGTGCTTAAACATTTTAGTGAAAGTAAAATTTAGCTCAAGTTGATGCATTACATGCACATACTGTTACCTTATAATCTAATTGGATTATCTTATTTTGAGACACATCGATTAGCAGAGGTATCAACTCAATTGTCCTTGTTAAAAATAGGATAAATCACATACCATGAGTTCATAAAGGTAAAATATTACATTAAATACTGGATAACTTCTCAGGTAAGGTCCTGTTAATTTTAATTTGGTCTGGGTGATCTGGGCTTCTGCATATTGAGAATTCCTTGCATTGAAGACTTCAGACTTGATACCATAAGTTGTTTTTGCAACTTCGTGCGTGATTATAAATGTTTGTTTGATGTTCTTAGATGATGGGTTTATGGTGGTTTCCTTAAATGCTCTAACAGAATTTGGTTGAGGAGAAGGACAAGAAGGTGAAGGAATTGCAGGATAATATTGCTGCTATGAATTTTACTCCACAAAGCAAGATGGGGAAGATGCTGATGGCAAAGTGTAGGACACTGCAAGAGGAAAATGAGGAGATTGGGAATCAAGCTGCAGAAGGAAAGGTACTGCTCTTGTTTTTTCTTTATTTTGCTTGTTTTTTTGCCCCCTCTGCTTGTGTACATTTCGTTCTTGCTCCCAGTTTGGTGTTTGGTTCTTTTTGGAAGGGAAGTGCTTTTCATGCTTGATGGTTATGATTTTCCTACTGCTAGAAAATTATAAATTGTACCTTTCTTTTCTCTATGTTTGGTTTGTGGAAATGGAAGGGGTTTGTTCTTTTGGGGAGATTGGGGGGAATGATGTAAAAGCTTTAGCAATATCTATCTGAATGTTTGAATTTTGTTTTTGAACATGATGAAATGGATGTGAAACCCATTGGCTGCTGAATATGACTAATAAATTGATCGTGTTCTTCACGAGAGACTCAAGAAATAAAAAATGTTGACATGATATTTGGATGTACTTGGAAAAGATTTTTGATGCCCTCTGTATGATATCAGTCAGAAAGTACAGCTCCTATGTTTCTGGAACTTGTTTATTTGTCATCTAGATTTTGCTAAAGCTTTGTTCCAAAAATGGTTGTTGGTTGCAGATACATGAATTAGCAATGAAACTTGCTTTGCAGAAATCGCAGAATGCAGAACTTAGAAGTCAATTTGAAGGTTTGTTATATTTTAATGCAACTGCCCCCTTTCTTTTCAATGCAGGTTTTGGTTTTTATGTCTTTCGTTATATACACTTGTAGGTTGTCATTGCTGCTTATACCATGTCTTGCTCACAGTTCATGTTTTTTGGGCTAATTGCACTTGGATGATGAACGATTGGCTTTTTTATGGGACACTGATTTATGCTCCTTTTCTTTTGTTAGCTGGTTAAGTAACGTATGTGCCATCTAACAGTAGTTTCTGTTGAGTCAAGGGTTCTCTGTCTCGAATAAATTTTACCAGCTATTCTGTTTCCAATGCCCTTGCTGATGCCTTTTTCATATCATCCATGAATAATTGATGGAGTTCTCTCCTATTTGTCAACTTAATCATCACTTTTCTGTTTTTTCTCATTGATTTTACCATGTGTGCTGGTAGAAATTGTGGTCCGTACTTCCATGATTACTGGGATTCCAAAACTTAGTTGATGGTTTTCTACTACAAATTTTCACTATGTCAAAACTGATCTTTAGTTAAATTAAAATTATATTCAAAGTCTTGGGAGATTTTTTAGCTACAACCCTTGATCCATTAAAAAATTGGCACTTTTGATTTTACTTTTTTTTTTGTTTTTCTATTGAGCTGGATAAAAGCGGAGAAGTTGTAGCCATATCATAATATCTAAAAAAGGATATAAAAAATAATGGTATAGAATCTTTTGAGGTGAAGAAGCATTATGAGCAAACCAGGCTCCTGATTTTTTCGCAGAATTGCTTTCTTTATTTTTTTAGATGTGATGATATGGGTCATCCATTACTTAGCAGCAAAAGAATCTGTTCCAATTAACATCTGGCCATTCTTTTAATGGATAACGATTGTCACCTAAAAAATGTTCAAGACTTATGATATCATATTGTAATTTAATTGAAGGCCATTGTTTACTTTGTCAAAGTGATAAACTAAATTTTGAAATCCTTATAATCATGGAAGTAAGAACTTCCAACTATTCTTTCTAAGGTGTGAAGGCGCATCTTAGAAATCTCCTTTTGCCATTTAATAGAACTTTTGATAAATCCTTTGCCATTTCGGCTGTTTATCAAATGTCCTTTGTGGACTTTTTTGAGAACCTTATCCTAGTAGAAGCGGGCATTTGAATGTTGGCTAGCTACCTTTGGAACAGAGGGTTTTGTTTCTCCCAAGCAAATTGGTAGTTTTATTAGGAGAGCAAGGATTTCTTAAGACTTCATTCTTTTGTTAATTCTTGCACTGATAGCATGAAAAACTAAAGCTTTCTGTATAAATGTCCATTCCCTAGACTATTTATTTCACCCAGTTTATTAATAAAATAAAAGCTCCCATCTTGCTTCAGTAGTGCGGTTGCCCTTTTTTGTGCTTGAACAGTGATTTGCCATTTTATACTGTAGCTATTACTATGGTTTTGTTTTGCTCGAATTCGTTTCTATGATAGTCACAAAAAATGCATCTAGATGTATGGTTTCTTTACCAGTTTATTGAAATTAATCACTTAACTGCATGGTAGCTTTGTCATGCTTTTTGGTTGATGACAGGAAACTACCTAGACTGTAAAGATTACACTTTACCGACTATAATATTGTTTGC
>Ga0307517_10011509_pt1 | contig 12249 bp, 10 predicted proteins | sample 23_EM_MG_FD_194515 | JGI IMG/M metagenome (GOLD analysis project Ga0307517, IMG submission 194515) | Populus trichocarpa ectomycorrhiza microbial communities from riparian zone in the Pacific Northwest, United States - 23_EM | ecosystem: Host-associated > Plants > Roots > Unclassified | place...
AGATTCGGTCAAAAGTATTCAAAGGAGGGAAGAATTGGATGAGTCAATATGGTCATTATCCTATATATGTCTAACAAATCTTAAGGGATTTTTTTAGTAGTTAAAGAGATATGATTTTTTGAATTCAAAATTTAATCCAATATAAGGATAATTTATTGATTTTTAAAAAATAAATCAGGTTTTTTCAAATAACCCCAGGCTCTTTTAGTTGATTTTTGAAAAAAAAAAGAAAACTAATTTTCTTCCTCCTTTTTTTCCCCTAAAATCATTTTTAATATTTTTTTAAATACAACAAGCCATCACATAAATATATCTTCAATTAATATCTCAAATACAATAATGAAAAATACTTACCTATTATAAATTGAATTTGATCACATACTCCTACGAGCTAATCATTTATATTTCAAAGTTTAAAATATCATCTCTATGGATATCTCATGTATAACAATTAAAATTCCTACAAATAACTACTCATTAACATGTGGAATTAAATCATATTAACATAGGAACAACTCATTTATACAAATATATAGGGGTAATCATTTTCGGTTCAGTTTGGTTTTTATAAAAAAAAAATAACCAAACCGAATTTTTTTTAAAAAAAACAAACCAAAACCGACAGGTTTTGGTTCGGTTTTTTTAGATAAAACCGGTTCAAACCGGTTTGGCTCGGTTTTTTTTCCGATTTGGCTCAGTTTTTTAGTTTGGCTCGGTTTTTTCTGGTTTTTTTCCGGTTTGGGTTCGGTTCGGTTTTTATGGTTTTAGGTTTATAAAACTGAAACTGAATCGGTCGGTTTTTTTAAAATTTTAATCGGTTTAATCAGTTTTTTTTCACGGTTTGGTTTTTTCAGTTATTTTTTTTCTGGTTTTCTCGGTTTAATCGATTTTTGAGTTTTTTTTGCTTACCCCTACAAATATCATTAATAAAAGCTTGAAATTATAACAAATAACTACAGAGATTAAAAATATCATTAATCAATATCTTATTCATAATTATAAATAATCATTTATAAAAGCATGAAATTATATATTTCATAAATTAAATTAAGTCTCCATATCTATATCCAAACCTTATTATATAAATTATAAATCATAATTTCTTTTAATTGAACTTCAGCTCAATTTATTTTTGCGGTTCATTGTAATGCATTCTGTATTTTATCCTAATAACATATTTAAAAGTGTTTGTTAATTAATACACACCATAATTTTATATAAGTTCTACTGAAAAATTTCTTTAAATCTTAATTAAAAATAAATTATAATATATAGTTTATTTTAAACTTATTTTTCAAACCGGAACTATAACCGTGAAAACTAATACAATATTAAAATAACACTTAATAGGTATTAACGTAACCCTACTGGCTAATACAGTACCACGCATGTTTATTTTTTTGGTTTAAAAGCCTATCTGCAAGAGGGTCAACTCTAGCCAGCAACAAACGTAGTGGAAACAAAAACGCAAGCACAGTATTTCCTTTGGTTTCAATTTATAATCAACAGAAAATAAATTATTCTTCCTCCACTCTACTCTTCTCCTTCTACTATAAACCCTAAATCAAGATTCTTCTCTTTCTTTTACTCTCTAAAACCCAACTCTCTCTCTCTCTCTCTACATTCCCATTGCAGCACCAGTACAATCGCAGAATACTGTGATTTTTGTTTTTTGCTTAAATTTGCATGATTAAGTGAGATTTTTCCCCCTTCAAACTTTACTTCTTTTTATACTTCAGATTCTTGCTCTTTTTTACTGGGCGAAGTGTTTATTTTTTTAATTAATTTTGTGATTTTAGCTGTATTTTGTTTGATTTTATTGTTTTAATTTTAGGTCTGGTGAGGAAAAGAGGATTTGTTTTTTTGATTTTTGATTTTTTCCAGCCGTGCTTGTTTGATAAGTCAAACTGTTGCATTTTGTAGTGCTTGTTAGTGTTTTTAATTCACTGCATTTCAATTGAGAGCCAAGCAGAGTATAAATGAACGCCTGCCCATGTGAATGAATTTGAATTTTATACGTGCTTGTGTTGTTCTTTACGGTGCTTAAGAGATTTAGATGGATACGCTGGAGTTAATGCATTTTTTATTCTAATTTGGTGACATTGTTGTAAAATATGAGTTGTATGGTTTTTTTTTCCCCAACAATCTTTCGTTTTTAATGTCTTATTTTGTGGTCACATTAAAGTCAATAGTGCGTATGTGCTGATAGCAGGATACCCGTTGCGTGATGGAGGATTTTAGGCTCAAACCCGAGAAATGACAGTGCTAAGAAAAGGGCTCTAGAATGTAGAATTCATCTTGCATTGTTTGTTTTACACTTGAGTTGGGACTAGTATTATTCTGAATATCTATTAGTAAGTGAATGGATGTTGTCTTGAATCTGTCAAGATTAGATCTTTCTGTCAAATTTGGCAAAGAATTTGCTGATTTTGGGCTAGTGATTTATATCTTGGTGCTTTAATTACCTGCCAAAATCAAACAGTGGACATGTATGTTAGCTTTGGCTTCCTTTTAACTTTCTAGCCGCTGGTTTATTGCCATCTGAAGGTTATTTGTTGGGTGTAGATATGTGTATACATGCGTACTATATGTTGGCATTTTCCGGCCTGTGTGATTTGCCTCTTCAGGTTTATGTGCGGGTTCTTAGCTTGTTATTGATCCCTCTGTCCTATGCATGTGTTTGTATGCTTTATCCTGATATTCTTCCTGGTAGAAATGGATGGCAAGTGTTCTGGAATTTTAATTCCTTATTGATTATAAGGATGATATTTATTGGTGATGATCTGTTCAATAAAATAGAGTTAATTTACTTCCTCTCTTTTCCTAATATTTTGAGACATGCTTATAGATAATTTTTCTCTTGTAATTCATACAGGTTGGGATTGCAAAGGGTCAGTATTGCATGGGTGGTCTAGAGGGCTGGGTTCAGCCCAGTGGCTTTTCCCCTAATGGTCTCTTGCCTAATGAAGTTGCCTCTGTAACTCAAGCACTTGAGCCAGAGAGATGGGCAACTGCTGAAGAGAGAACTGCAGAGCTAATTGCTTGTATTCAGCCCAATCAACCATCCGAGGAGCGCCGAAATGCTGTTTTATGCTATGTTCAGCGCCTTATAATGAACTGCTTCCCCTGTCAGGTTTGGATAATTTTTCCCATTCATTTATCTTTTTAGTTACATGCTAATTTTCTTGAATGCTGTTAAGTGTTGGGTTTTAGCCTGGATTTGTGTTTTTAGGATGGAGGTTGTCATAGTTTTAGCCAAACACTATAACTTTCTGCCATTTTGTAATAACTGAGTGATGCACGTCTTCACTTTGTACACAACTATAAACTACCAGGTGAGAGTCATGCTACTTTCTTTGATGTTTTATAGATGCAAAACTTGTCCCAGAGCAAGGATAAGCGGATAAACTTCTGTGCATATATTTTTTTTTTAATATACACTTAAATAATAGCAAGGTAATAATTTTTTTTAGAATGTTTAATTAGAAATAAAATGATGATATTTGCTTTCATTTTATCATTTTATCGTCTCTCTCACATTTAGAATTAGAGGTTTCCTGGAAAGAAATAAGTGATTTGCCGTGGTATGGGGAAATATATTTGTGATGAACAAGTTATCTTTTTTTCCCAGTTATGAAGGATTCCTCTGTCTTCTATTGTAGGGTTTTCACTTTCTTTTGAAAATTGGGGAAACTAAGTGTTCAATATGTAGATGGCCAAAGTGAAACTTTAAAATAAACACCAACATCTTTCAAAATAAATTCAGAAGATAGATGAGCAAAAGATATATCTCCATTACTACTGGACCACTTACAACTCTATTTTGAAATTTCCACATGTGGGCACTGGCAAATATTTGTCAAGTTTGCTTATTGATGTCAGACACTGAGAGGACAATTTGTCAAGCTTCCTAGTTCTGATGACTCAAATTGAAAAAGTTTTCCTGCTTCACTTCATCATACCTTTATATTTTTTTTATAATCACAGGTGTTCACCTTTGGGTCTGTGCCCCTCAAGACCTATCTACCTGATGGAGATATTGATTTAACAGTGTTTACTGAGAACCAGAATTTGAAGGAAACATGGGCCAATGAGGTACGGGATATCTTAGAGCACGAGGAGAAGAATGAGAACGCTGAATTCCATGTGAAAGAGGTTCAGTATATCCAGGCAGAGGTATGCCCTTTGAGTATATCGTTGATGCTTCTTTCCTAATAGAGACAAACCTCTCTATTTTATTTGATTTGCATTTTCTGCAAGTATGGTTAACCGAAAGCAACAGTCCAAAAGGTTCAGGCAGGGCATTTTTATTGTTCCAACTTCACTACCATAGTATTACCACAAGAATGGCTTGGGCTGAACTAATCACGGTGTGAATTTGAAACTGGTTAATTGCTGCTTTAGAGGGCTCAGGATACCTAGACATTTTGGTTGTTCTGCTGAATGCCATACTTTCTTCCCTGCCATAGGGAAATCAAGAAATGAAGTTTCAGTGGTGATTGAAAAGAGCAATGACCATGTAGCGAAGGAAAAGAAAGGGAGAAAAAGATAAAAAAATTTGTAGTGCTCATTTTGTTATCTCTCCTCTTTGTTGTTGAGCAGTTTCTACTCTTGGTTTATTCATGTATCATTGCATTCTGGCCTATTTAACTGTTTCTGTGGGTATTATGTGTCGCGTGCTTCATTTATTTTGATATAAATCAATTAAATCTGATGTTTCTTTTGCTTGTATCCTATTCATATATAACTTACTCTTTGGTTGGTCTGTTCAAATACTGCTGATATAGTCTTTCCTTCCACTATTCAACTACAAATTAGCACCTTCCAAATATTCTTGATTGTAGATTCCATCATCTTGCAGGTGAAGATCATAAAGTGTCTTGTGGAAAATATTGTAGTAGACATATCCTTTGACCAGCTTGGTGGTTTGTGTACCCTTTGCTTCCTTGAGGAGGTGAAATATTTTACTCCGGGACAGAGGTTCCAAATTTATTTTTGTGATTTTTTGAGTGCTCCTCTCGCTTTCTCTCAGCTTTTGCTAATGTCAGCTCTCACTTTTAAGGTTGATCAATTGATAGACCAAAACCATCTATTCAAGCGCAGCATTATATTGATTAAAGCTTGGTGTTACTATGAGAGCCGCATCTTGGGTGCTCACCATGGCCTTATTTCAACTTACGCTCTGGAGACATTGGTTTTGTACATATTCCACGTGTTCAATAATAAATTTGCTGGGCCACTTGAGGTGACATTGTTGTTTCTCTTAAATTTTAGTTTTCCAAAGCCTTTGCTGTTTTTACCTGAAAATCTTGTTATTGTATCTGCAGGTGCTCTACCGCTTTCTGGAATTTTTCAGTAAATTTGACTGGGAGAACTATTGCATTAGCCTCTGGGGCCCAGTTCCAATTAGTTCACTTCCTGATATGACTGGTACATATGGATCTTCTGAATGATATCTTCAAAATTCATTTTTTAGTGATGTTTCTGCTAGTTGTTTGGCAATAGCTGGTTCTGAATTCACTTTCTGAAATGTTACAGCGCTCTCTCCACGGAAGGATGGTGGCCAGATACTTCTCAGCAAATTGTTTCTAGATGTCTGCAGCTCTGTGTATGCTGTCTTTCCTAGCCGGCAGGAAAATCAGGAGCAATCCTTTGTTTCCAAATATTTTAATGTCATCGATCCTTTGCGTGCAAATAACAATCTTGGCCGTAGTGTCAATAAGGGTATTGCTCTGAACTAATGTCAGAATAACATTCTAATTCATGTTGAGTTAGCGAGTTGTTTGCACATATGCATGCGTGAATGAATGTCTGTCCATATTCCATATCCCTGCAGACACACTCTCAAACACACACTATGGCTTTGATATCATGAAGTTAACATAGAGTTTTGCCCAAGATGGAATGGAGAAAAATGATCCATGGCCCCATATAGCCATCTCAATTAATTGTGGAACTGAGGCCTAGTTGAGTTTATTTGAATAAAAGCACGCCTACTGTTTGTCAGCTGGAGCAGTTTCTTAATTGTCTTTAAGATCTGTTTTGTGTGGGTCTCTCCCTATTTTTCATGGATTGAGGTAGTTTCAGTGTTTGCCACATGCTTCTCTTGTTAAACACAATCTTGGAAATATCATAGGAATCTCACCTTTTATTTATGCTCATGTTTTCACTTATAGTGTTGTCTAACTGCTTTTTCCAAATATTTTTGCTAGGTAACTTCTTTAGGATTCGCAGTGCTTTTGCTTTTGGAGCTCAACGTCTGGCCAGATTGCTTGACTGTCCAAAAGAGAATCTGCTTGCTGAATTCAACCAGTTTTTCTTGAACACATGGGACAGGCATGGAAAAGGTCATCGCCCTGATGCTCCAAGTTCCAATCACGTTGTTCAGCGACCAATCAGGTCTAATGTAATTGATGGGTCTGAGACCATCATAAATTATTCAAGCAGCAAAAAGACAAAAGAGGATCCTTCTGGCCATCAATCTAAGGTCGGGGTGACTTATACTGCTCATGCATCTGACAGTGTTTCCTCCCAGCATGATAACCGCAGTTTAAAACGAACATCCAGGCCTGGTAATATATCAGCTATTTCTGGCACTCGAGGCCAGAGCATGCAAGCCAACTTGACTAACTCCATGGCCTCTGATCAGAATAATAAAAAATTAATATATAATAGTTTGAATGAGAATGCACATAATGAAAAGATGACAAGTTCCGGAACATATTACTTGGGGAATGAAGTGAATGCTAGGTATCAATTTGCAAGGACTCAATCCAGTCCGGAACTAACAGATACATCCAGTGAAGTCTTATCTCGAGGGAGGCATAACAGGGCATCAGAGACAGTAAATGGGCAGACTGCTCCTGCAAGGTCACACAATAGCAGGAGAAGAAATTTGGTCCCTGAGGTTTTGGAGAACCATGGTGCAAGATTTTCAACTGAAGACTCACTATCTTCAAGGCATAGCCTATCCCATCAGAGCATTGATGCTGCTGTTGATTCTACTAGTGCTTCAAATAGCTATTTTGGTGATTCTGGCGAAGGAACCATGGAAGACCACCTTTCTCTCTCAGAGACAACGCAATTGCATCAGGAAGAGCAAGACCGTGTTAGCGTGGCATCTTTCAGTGGTTATAGTGTCAGTGAACAGGGTCAGATGCCCATGAATTTAGCTTCTGGTCAACCACCTTTTGCTTTACCACCTTCTGTATTAGCTTCCCTTGGATATGCTCAAAAACATATGACTGGTACAGCTCCCATAAATGCTCCTTCATTTGAGTCCCCTTGGGTGTCGAACGTGCACTATCCTCAAGGTTTTATTCCAAATCCAGTATCCCAATATTTTCCAAGCATGGGAATGACCTCAGATCAAGAAGTAACAATTGAAATGATTGATGCTAAATTGGCATCTACAGAGTTGAGTCAAGAAGAGAGTGATCATGGTTGGTCAAAGCCAGATGCAGATTCTGTAAGACATCAACAGAAGAACAGAAGCTCCCAATCTCGACTGCAGGAGCATAGGCAACCTCTTGCTTCTGTTGAGTCTAACCATGTCCATTCATCTCGTGTAAGCAGGTCCGGCAGTTTCTCTCCAAGGGATCGCGGGTTAATTACAGAAGACAGAGGTCTGATTAGGGAAAATTACAGTGACGATGCTCAATATCAAATACCTAAAGAGTCTGATGCTTATTCCTCAGCTGATTTAAGATTTGTACCTTCTTCAGAAGCATCGTCCTCAGGAAGCAAATCTGAAGATAATGGTGATGGATTACTTTTGAGGACTTATAAGTCAACAAAGGATCGGCGGGGAAAGAAATCTGTTCCTTCTACAGATTCTTCTATTGCATATGGGATGGATAAGAATGAAAGGCAACGTGAAGACAAATCAGTTGATCACATATCTCTTCAGCCAGATGAGGACAACAGAGAGTGGATTTCACTTTCAACCATGGGCACTGAACTGTCAGAAAGCATGGTTTCTGGTGTTGGTGCTTCACATGTTTGGAATCATCAAATACAAAGTTATGATCCGGCATCAGTGAACAGATCAAATTCAATGCTTTCAGTTGCTCCAATGTTTGTGGGTCCCAATTCTCATCAGAGACCTAATGATAACCATGGAGCACTACCCTTTGCATTTTATCCCACAGGACCACCGGTGCCTTTTCTAGCCATGGTTCCAGTATACAATGTTCCAACCGAAGCAGCAACATCTAGTGTATCCACCAGAAAACTCGATATGGATGAAGAATTTGATAGCTCACAAAACAATCACTCGAACCAAAGTTTGGATTCATCTGAGAATGTTGATTGGTCAGAGATTTTAAATACTTATACATCTGTGAATAATGCTTCTTCCTCGGTGCATTCTGAACAGGGCAGATCTGAAATTTTGAATAGTGATTTTGCTAGCCACTGGCAGAATCTACAATATGGGCGGTTTTGCCAGAATGCTCGAAATAATGATTCCTTACCTCATCCATCTCCTGTTGTAGCACCGCCAATGTACTTGCAGGGACATTTTCCATGGGATGGTCCTGGAAGACCTCCTGCAGACATGAATCTCTTAACTCAACATATGAATGGTCCTCATCTTATTCCCGTTGCTCCTGTCCATCCAGGATCTATCAGGCAGCCTGGCTTTTATCAACATTATGCTGATAATATTCCTAGATACCGTGCTGGAACTGGAACTTACCTGCCCAATCCGGTAATGGACTTTTCTTATACCAATTAATTCTGTTGGTAAAGAACCATGCCTGATATCTTCCATCTATCTATGTAATTTGAGGACCAGGACATCAGCAATAATTATTTCCATGATTATTGTTCCATGATACCTATTGAAAGTTAGATTTCATTGTTTGTAAAATTAGTAAGTTTGGTCAGTTGCCTTTTCTGCATTCTACAGCAAGTTTCAGTTGCCAAAAATGTTTTTCTTACATGGCTTACAATGGATGCCATTCAAGGGAGGCATAAGGAATTTTTTTTTTTTTTGAAATAGATAACGTTCATGTGGGTGCTTAGGCTTGCTAACCAAGTAGGCTATATTCCAAGCATAAAAAAACCTGAGGGCTGGATCTTATCTTGACACGTACCATGATGTTTGTTATCTCAGAATGCAGTAGTTTTAAATGCCTTGAGTCAAGGGGTTGAAAAAACCAAGAAATGTTACAATCATTGAGGACATAGTTCAGAAACTAGAAAAGATGAAAGGAAGGTTGTGTACAGTGAAACTACCTGTAGAAACCACTCTAAGGTGTAGAGAATGTGGCCAACTTTTTGCTTATAGAAACTCTTCTAGTTATTTATTGCTGTTGAATGATGTTTTTAGCATGCCTGCATAACCATGGTTGGATTGATTTTGTTCTGGCAATGAATATTATTTTGCCTCATCCAAAATGCTGCCTGTTTTTTTAGATTTAATTAATACCTCATTCTTTAAACTAAGAATCGTCTCTGTTTAGGAGGGTGTCCTTATGAGCTGATGCAAGAGGCAGGAATATAGGTCTTGGGTCGAAATGTAATTATGTGTTATAATGCTGTGGTAATCTCTATCTTACAAAACATATTAACTCTTGAGGTTCCGTGAAGAAAGCTTTCTTGAATTTTTGGCTAAGGGTGATTTAGTGTTTTTTTTGTCTATGAATTCAGTTAATACTTGGTTCATTTAGAAAGAAAAATGTCAAACTCCTGTAGACTATCCAAGGTCATCTTCATCATACATACATTGCTAGCTGTGCTGAGTGATGCAAAATAAATGTCAGATATGCTCCGTAAGAAGTATGAGAATGGAAAAATAGTTGTAAATAACTCTGAAGATGTGGCTCAATGCAGCTGTAATATTTTCTAATCATGAGACATGCTTTGAGCCATATTATGCTGCCTTTGAACCAATAGGATCTCTTGTAATTTGTGATTTGATGCTGCTTTTATTTGAATTTGTGTCTTTCTCTTCACATTTTGACTTGATCATGATCAACCTATTTATTTTTCATGTCCTATTGACTTTGATCTCTGTTTTTTTTTTTTTGGTGGAGTTTTGTCTTGTCTGTTTGGCAAGGATAGTAATTTATTATAAATTTTTCTTCTCTTCAGAAAATATCTTACAGGGATAGACAATTTTCCAATTCCAGAAACCATAGGGGAAATAACAACTATGACAGGAAGGACCACCATGATGACAGGGAAGGAAACTGGAATAACAACTCAAGACCACGATTTGGTGGTCGCAGCCAAAACCAGAATCAAGTTGAGAAGCCATCCTTTAGGATGGATAGGAGTACACCAAATAATCGTCGTTCTGATAGGTCATGGAACTCAAAGCAAGATCCTCTTCCACCACACCATCCCCGGAATGGTTCATTTAGTTTCTCAAACTCCACAAACCGAGGTTCTACCAATGCGGCATATGGCATGTATCCGCCAATACCAGTAGTGAATCATAGTGAAGGTTCTGCATCAGTAGTTATGCTTTATCCATATGACCGAAACATGGGCTACAGTTCTGCTGGTGAGCATGTAGAATTTGGGTCCCTTGGGCCAGCTCATTTCACCGGTGACAAGGCATCACCTCATCTTGGTGAAGAGTCATCAAGAGGCATTAATGAGCAACAAGATTTTCAAAGAGTTTCTGATCTTTCTTCTCCAGATCAGCCAGCATCACCCCGGGTTCGCAGGTATTTTATGTCTCATCAAAGACAACACATTCAATAGGCATGCTATAAAGTTTAAGAGATCTCTAGGAAGAGCTTTCAAGTTGTTTTACAAAGTTCTGTCAGTAAAAGTGGACTGCCCTTACTGAGGCCATGCATGCTAATTATTTCAAGTAGCCTGGCTAGAAATGTGCTCGATAGGATGCTGTTCATGATTACCTGGTTGACACAAGGACAATCCTATTTTTGAAGCTTATACAATTTTGGCAGGCAATTTTTAGTAACTATTCAACTGGATAGCATTCTTGCCAAGCTACTTATTAATCGCCATTTTCATTTTTACCTTGAATTTGTTGATTTACACTTGTTAGCTGTCATTCCATATTTCATCAGAGCAGTTTTTGATATGTTTAATGTACTTATCAGGAGGGTTTAATTAAGTGGCTAGATCAGCACGTCAGAGAATGATTCAGTCAAAGAAAGCAGATTTTCCTCTTGCATAACCAAACCGGCCGATGATGTGGATGGGAGGAAGAGGGGCTACACAGGCAAGCCTCATTTCGCCCTCCCACTCAGCTTGGCCCTCTTAGGGGAAGGTTGATCTTTTGCTCACTGGTTTACACCGTCTTATACCAGCATGCTCGTTGCACATGCTTTACAAAGGATAGATACCGACTATACCCATTCTCATGAAGACCTGAAAGACGTGATGAAGAAATACGAGGAAGGGAGTGCACAGAGTGGTAGATGGGCGATTGAAACGATGGAAAGTCAAGAATTTTATTATTTTGAGTGTCCCCCAAATGGTTCGAGTCACCTCATTGCCTCGGGGTCGTAGATCAGTAAGCACAGGTTGGACTTCAGTTTCTTCAATATAATCAATGTGTCATTCTTATCCATTAGGTTGACGTGAACTTGTTTCAAATGTTATAGCATAAAAACAGTCAGAAAGTTCTATCCTTTTAGTGGCAATTTTTTCACAAGGGTTCAAACCAACTATTGGAAGCTATTGATGGCTAATCACCATATTTGGGCATGTTCAGTTGTATGAAATTCAGGTTCTAATTTTGAAACAGTAAAATTTTTCTCATTTCTTTAGTCCTCTCAAATCCCAATCTTTTTTTTTTAACATGGTCCGTCCAATCTTGTTTAGTTTCCTTTGCTATTACTAGTTTTATAATTCTTAAGTTAGTTTCTAATATAATATTGTAGACATGATTTTAAGTTAATTTTCAACCTAAGAGAAGGAAGAAACGTCAACATGGTTTTTTTTAATTGAAGAATAGAAAGATGTTTATTTTTAATAAAACAAAACAAAACATAATATATACTAAATCATTGGTGTGTAACATGATGAGGGCTAGATTAATTTTTTTTAACATAAAAAATGTTTAGTTATTATTAATTTTATTTTTAGTAAAAAAAATTTAAATTGAATGGGATTGATTTGGTATGACTCGGTTGACTTGATAGTTAAAAGGCTACTTGGACGATAAAAACATAGTTTAATTGAAAAAAATTATTCAAGAATATATATAAAGCAAATCAAAACAAATTATAAAGTCTCAATAAACTCAATATTAAAGGATGAAAT
>Ga0307517_10011510_pt1 | contig 12249 bp, 6 predicted proteins | sample 23_EM_MG_FD_194515 | JGI IMG/M metagenome (GOLD analysis project Ga0307517, IMG submission 194515) | Populus trichocarpa ectomycorrhiza microbial communities from riparian zone in the Pacific Northwest, United States - 23_EM | ecosystem: Host-associated > Plants > Roots > Unclassified | place...
CCATATACGACTTCATTGAAGTAGGCTCATACCCAAGCTGTGTTGACTGCAAAATAAATCAATACTTAAAGCTTATCACAAATAATAACTACCATTTGAAGAAAAAAACTTAAAAATAAAAAAGCTCTTACCAAACGCTTTGCATGGTTAGTGAAAAGAAGTGACCCACCGATATACTTAATAATAGAATCATGGGTCTCTTTGTTTCTGTTCAAGAACTCACTCCTAGAGCACCTTTTAAAAGCATATGACGTGAAGAACTTTAGATATCTCTCCTAGATACTCTCAATTATGTGGGGAGGTCTACAATGCTTCAAAACATCAAAGTCATCTGACTCGTCATATCTCATAATATACCATTGGGCATCATACTGGAAATTGCGCAACTTGATTCAAAAATTCATTAAACCAAAAAATTTTACAAAAAAAGATTACTATTATACAAAAAACATATACGTCACACATTAAAACTTACCTATTAGTGCTATGATTTTCTCATACTTGCCTTGTCACCATTGAGTTTGCCTCATTCCACCAAAATTTCTTCTTAAAATCATTTTCATAAAATAATTACTTTTCAAATTTTAAAAACATATTTTATTCGTTAAAAGTATTAATCATTAACTAACCTTGAATTTCCTCCACCAAGTCTCAACCATAGGCCTCCATTATGCATGATCTTTAAGTTGACTACATTGAAAAAGAAGCACCTTTATTGATATTTTTATCATCGATGTTATTGTTCTCGCAATTTCCATGTTTATGAACCTAAAAATAAAAAATTCACTCCAAGCTATGGATCCACTGTAACCATAAACAAAATTCCAAGGTTTTATGCTTTATACCATTAGCTTGACAAACCAAACAAATCAATATGCACACCAGGAACAAGTAACAAATTCTACTTTTGGGAATTTATATCAAAACAAGGACTATCTGCTGCTGAGCTAGAAAGATCTGTCTTTAAAAAAAAAACACACAAATCCTTTTATGACCAGCTAAGGAGGTCGAAAATTGCTTGTAGCAACTTATCTTCCATTTCCGCCCAAAAATTTAAAACCTCTCGCTAAAAGCATCGATTTCTATAGTTTGGGAGACTTAAAAATCTTTAAACTCAAAATCTTTAAACAAGCCTAAGTGTTAAAACTTTAGGCTGAAAAGGCACGCCTAAGTTAAAAAAGAAGAAGAAGAATTTAACAATTAAGCTTTAATGCAACTAAATTATTTTATTTTATTTTATAATTAAACTATTTTATTATGTTACTACAGAAATGCGGAAACAAATCCAATCCTCTTTCTTGTTTTTTCTTTTAAAAAAAAAACTTCATTTTTTGCAACCCAACCCTATCCATGTTGTAATTCTTTGTCACATGTGCTTATAGGATGCTTTTATAAAAAAACAATTTAATTAAAAATATATTAAAGTAATATTTTTAAAATTTATTTTATTTTTGATATTAATACAATAAAATTATAAAAAAAACACTTAAAAACATTTATTTAAATAAAAAACAACTATAAAAACTCCAAATCACAGAAACAAAAACGCTATCATCACTGAGAAGTTCTTGTACTGTACTTGTAATTTAGAACACAGCATACTCAGGTATTGATCAATGCCCATTCTAGCCTAGCCTCCTTCTCTACCACCCGAAATTCATCGCCTAAAAACAAGTTCCAAATCCTCGCGGCATGCAACTCCCAAATTGATGCTTTGTTTAACTTGAAACCACATGTGTAGTGGGACCAAATTACTAATCATTTGCTTTCTTTTAACTTAACGCTCGAAGATTCTCACCTGATTGCACCCCAAGCACACAGCCAACTGTAACTGCTGCATGCACACAGTGAGACTATAAAATTACAAAATGCTGGAAAAAGAAGATTAAATTAAGAAATTTGATTGGTCACATAGTAATAATCTCTCTTCCCAATGCATAAATTGCAAAAATTACATGATAAAACATAGTGTCGTCATGTCTGCCAAAGAAGCAGCACGTGTGTTACTGTATGGCAGTTTAAGACTAGTAGTTATTTTTATTTTTATTGCTATACAAGAAAACAAAATCAACTCCTGTACAAAGGCGACCTTTCATGCACCAAAATTCCTCTCGATATTGATTGCTTCAAAATCTTGATCGGACTAGGGAACCATCCCTTCCCTCCCTTCGACGATCTCATCACGTCACTCCCTCTTGAATCTGACGTCACCGCCACCGATCTTGACTTCCTCATCATCTTCCTCCTCTCCTCATCTTCATTTACCTTTCTCGCCGATTCATCCTCCTCCTCCTTTAAAATGACCACGTGTCGTCTATCAACCTCCTCTGTCATGCTCCTGTTGCCATGTCCTCCCTTGAATAACGACCAAAACGACGACGACGTCTTGTGACTGTTATAGCTCTGGTCAGCGGAGGGCTTTGACCGGAGAAACGGAACAGCTACTGATCGAGAGCGGCGAAAAGAAGGCTCGCTGCCTATTAAATTGGAGACGCGGCCGACGCTTCCCACTCCAGCCGCGGAGGAGAAGCGGTGAAAAGAGGAGAACGATGAAGAGTAGCCGGAGGAGGAGGATGCGGTGGTGGCGTAGCAAGCGCAGGGGCGCGCGTTAGCGCAGTCAGGGCAGAGAGAGGAGAGGCGTTCGCGGAGGCACACGTGGCAGATACCGGTTCGGCGACGCTTGAAAGGGTGCTTTGGACATTTCCATATCTCTTCTTCATCGACGTAAAGAGCCATTTTGGTGTAAGTTCCCTATGTCTCCCTCTCCAAAAGAAATTGTTTTGTTCTTGTTTCTCTCTCTACGCAGCTTGTTGTTTCTTTTCTGGCTTTCTGGATTTGCTTCTTAAGGATTTATAAAATGACTTGACCATGATTAAGTATCTCGAGTCAAAACTTAACTACGGTCAAACTAATTAAATAATTAATCAATCATTCAATCAGAGCCGATTAGAATGCCAGTGTCAGACGGAGCGTTTTGGAGTGGATAATAAATGTCCTTTACTAAGAGAGTAATTTACTAGAATGCCATAAATAGGGAGTGGCCTCTACACTCTACAGCGCGGGGTCGGGTTGGGGCCTGGGGGGGTGTTTGGTGATGAAATTACCAGCATATTTTAATTTAATTACGGATATGCCAGTTCACACGAATTAAAACATGTAAGGGTGTATTTGTCGTAAGGGGAACAGGTAGTCTCGTCCGTGTATGGAAGGGGACTCTAGTGACCTAGTCGAGTCATAGATGAACAACAAAATGTGGGACCCAATTGACTAAATGATTTGTTTTATTTTACTAGTATTTTTAATATTAGAGAGGGATTGCTGGGATATCATGTTGACTGTGTTTGGTTTGAGATTTTTTTTTTTATTTTTTTTTCCTAAGCAGTGCTTATTACTAATTAGTATTTTACAGGGATTGTTGACCAACAAGGCTGTAATAACTAATAGTCAACACGATACCATCAAATGTTTGTTATTTTAGTTCCTCTAACAAGTTCACACGAGAACGAACTGATGCACTTATGCTTCGATTCCCTGTAGTGTCCGAGATATGCATATCTTTTAAATTTGTCATAAAGTTTATATATTTTTACATAACATAGCCGACATTCCATAATATACTTATATTGCAGCCTTTGTATCATCAGACACAAAACACTATAAACATTATTTTTCTTTCACCGAACTTTTTTATTTTTTAATCTCATCCTTTCAGCTTATGTTGCCATCGTTCTATATTCTCGAGTTCACTTTTTTTTTTATATATATATATATAAGCTCACATATGAAAAATATCATAAGAGAATAAAAAATTAATTCTATAAAATAAAATTTAAGGTTAACGCTTAAAAAAATTGAAAGATCAAAGGACTCAGATAAGTAAATAATTAGAATCCACTTTCAAAATAGCTGGAAATAGTTTATTTTGATTCCTAAAGTTTTAGTATGTAGTATGTGACATTTTGTCTCTGCAATTTCTAAATTTTACATTTTAGTCTTAAATTTTATTTTTATTATCTTTCTAGCTCCCAAGTTTTGAGAAAAGAGAAATAAGAGAGAAAGTTGTTGGCTTACCACATTCTATCCATAAAAAATATCGATATTATATCAATGAGCTCGCTTTGCACAATAGAGTTCTAATAAAATGATTTAGGGTTTTATCTAGAGGTTATCAAAATTTAAACCAGATATCCTTTTAATTAAATAAAAAATCACATTTCTACTCATTTAAAGAAAGATTATGCGCGCAAGCTTGATATTAGAAAACCAAGCACAACTTGGCCTTTTTTTAGGCCAAGCCCATGACCTTTTTTAATATCGATGAAGTTTTTTATTTTTAGAGATTAACATTAAAATTTTCATTAATCAACAAAATCTTTCTATTTTTAGAGACTACCGTCAAAAGTTTCGTTAAAATTTCAAAATTAATAAAATTTTCTATTTTTTGGGATAAACGTCAAAATCTTCTATTTTTAGGGATTTAGCATAAATGTTTTTGATAAAACTCCAAAATCAACAAAACCCTTCTATATTTAGGGATCAATGTCAATTTTTTTTTCTAAATCAACGAAATCTTCTATTTTAAAGATTAGCGTAAACAGTTGTTTAAAATTTTAAAATTGATAAAATCTTATATTTTTAAGGATTAACATAAAAAGTTTCAAAATCAATGAAATCTTTTATTTTTAGAAATCTTCTATTTTTATGGATTAACATTCAAAATTTCTAAATCGATGAAATCTTTTATTTTTGAGAATTAGTGTCAAAGGTTTTTTTTTTAATTCCAAAACGATAAAATTTTCTTTTTTTAGGATTGACGTCAAATTCTTGACAAGTCTTCAAATGTTTATTGAAAAAGATACTAAAGCTCTACAATTTATTAACAATATGACAACAAATGTAGACCCGGTGCCAATGAGTGTTTTGAAAGAAATACTCACTAGCGATGCCGAGATTGAATATCTTAAAAAAATACCAACTCAACGAAGATACTAACACTACTAGAAAATTGGTAAAATAAAAAAAAATGCTTTGATTATGCTACATGTCTTAATCAAGGGTAATACATTGACAGATACTTAGTATAACATGAACTATATGAAGGTAGTTGAGTAATCAATAGAGGATTTATCACCTTAAGTGAATTAGAAAAAATATTTAATATATTCTTAAATAATATTGATTATAAATTCTTGCGCAAGGTAAAATGAGATTTGAAAAGTATTTTAAATCCTATTCAAAAAATCAATAATTATGGTGTTGAGAACAAACTTGATTTGATAGAGTAGACATACTCCATGCTATAATGTTTAAATTAGAGCATCATTGATGATGGATAATAATTAAACTGAAAAACTGGCCACTGAAATGTTAAGTTAAACCACTTATTAATTTTCTAATATTTAGAGGATCATGACACGTTGTCAGGCATTGTACTTGATCCTCGAATATAAATCAATCAATTATTGAATTGATAGTAAATCAATTAATTTAATCCTATTTTATTTAGGAATGTGATTTATATTTGAACCAGCATATTAGGAAATCTAATAAACCACGCACATAAGAACCATTGATTAAAAATTAAACTGGGATGATTAATCAAGTGATTTGATTGTAAGTAAGTTTTAGAAATTGATGACTAAAATGTAATTAATACAAGGGATTACAATTCTAAACCTAGAAAAAAAAATCAAGTAAGGACTTGATTGAATAAATTTCTAAAATTATTCTGAAATAATACATGTGATATTATTCATGGGACAAATTGATATTTTGCTATTTATATAGTTTTTAGGTTTTTCTATAAATAGAATGTTTATGTTCTATATAAAGAGAAAAACTACTTAAGTTACAGAACATCTAAAAAACACAAAAGAAAAGAGTTATCATTCCAAAGTATAATAATTCCTCTCTTAAATGAGTTTAGAAGATTTATTACTCATGGTTTGTATGAATTATTGTCAAAGGCCAAACACTTTGAGAACTTATAGTTTACAACAATTTAACCTTGAAATAATTATTTAATGTCGAAAAGAATATCTGATCTTCTAGTAATTTTCATATAAACCTCAAACAACTGTATATCTCTCTTACAAGAACTTTAGAACTCCTAAAAATATTAAATTTATCTTTTCCACAATCCATATGTATTTTAAGAAAAGCAGCAATGAAAACATGATAATTCATTAGAAAGTAAGAGTTTGGATATGAAAAGCCTAATTACTGGTGATTTTACAGGCCGAGGTGTTGGGGCCCTTATGCTTATATTCCAAATCCAAATATAACCCCCATTGAGAAATTAAGCTTAGTTAACGCTATAAGCCAAGGCCTATGGACCAAAACATGCCGAACTCTTCTTCATCTTTTAGTCTTACGGAGCTGCAAGTCTAAATGACAGCCCAGTCTTTAGAAACGACCTTCTCTCTGGTGTTTGTTTGTTTTTTATTTTTAATTGTTTTTTTTTATTATTCTCTGCTTCTTGTATTTTTTTTAAGAAATCTCAAGCATGGAGTGGATAAATTCTAATTAACCTTTGTTTTTTTTCAAAAAATAGATTCTGAAAAACATTTTTTTTTTGTTATAAAAGAAATATTCCAACTCGAAATCTTTGAAACGAGGAAGATATCAATGTTATAGCTCGAGTTTGGAAATAACTAATTAACAATATAACCAGCTAGGCCATGATATCACTTGAGTTTGGGCCCTGAGGTCCCTGGCAGCACCATCTTCTCCGGCACTCTGAAATACTTGCTTGTTGAGGGACTTTTCTGAGTTTTTTCATGGTTTCTTGCCGCAACAAGTTATAAGAAGTTGTGTGCATGGATCGGTAACGTGCCTTTATTGATCACTGGACTGGTTAATTTATCATGTGGATTAAAACATTGGACAACAAACTCACTCCCCGTTTAACAAGTCTAATAGTCTAATCAATCAACGAAATACTCGAAAGCCGGGAAAGCACATAGACACGGGCTTTCTGCGGACTTGTCGAAAATTCCAAGCACAAGAACTCGAGTGTCTTTTATTCTAAAATTAACTTGCAACTCTATCTATCTATACTTTTCTAGGTAATACATGTAAATTAATTATTACGACATGGGGTATTCTTACAAATGAGTAACCATGCACTAACATTGAACAAGGCTTTGCTTTACAGAACTGATTTACTTTACCGTCCTTTTCAGATTCTGTTGGGAATTTTGCCCGTTAAAAAAATTGATTATGACATGCTTAATAGATATACTTGAGTTCAAATTAAAAGTAAAGTCCATTTAAGTATCATTCTTGAAATTAAAAATATTTTTCAATATAAGTTCTATAGCATAAATTATTAACATGTCTAAAATCAATTGAGAATAAATGAAAAATTAATGTTATAGAACTCTTGATTGATAAAACTCTCAAACCTTGTATAGTTGCGCCATGAAAGGTAAAAATTGAGCTCGTAGGACGTCAAAATTTTTAGAGGGCAGAGAACTTAGGCAATGTAAGCTTTGTATAAAACCAGACGCGAGTGCTTGAGTTTAGATTTGGGTTAATTGTAAAATAAGTTTTTGATGTAGGAAATTGTTATTTTTCCGGTCCATGATTATTTAATTACATGTCTAGATCATTGAATCTGTTTGGATTAATGTCTCATCTAATCACTTTTTTTTTCTTATTAGTTCCTGTACATTTTTTTAAAATTAAATTCTATCTTTAATTTTTTTAAACTAAAAAAAATAACTGCTAGAAATTAACTCTTATTAATTCAAATAAATCCTGAAACTGTCTATATCTTTGACCACCTGTGTGTAAATAGAGGTGGGAGATTATGTTTTCAAACAAAGAAATTATTTCCTCTCTTTGCTTTCTTATTTTGTTATGTTTTCTTTCGCTCTCTCTATTTTAACTTTAAGTCTTGTCTTTGTACAAAGACTTTTCTAGTTCATAAACTTTGATTGGAATTGCATCATTTTAAGGTATTGTTTGAATCTTGAAAGACAACTTATGCTAAGACCATTTATACATATACTTTCTATTTTGTTTTTAATTATCTATAATTTAATTTATGTATAAATTTATATGTTACTCTTTTTATTCCTTGTTTATGATTCATAGGAAACAATCTAAATATATAATACCCACACCCACGGGTTCAAACCTCTATAGATTAGTATCCTTGGGAACATGGAAATTTATTAATTAATCAATAAATTATTTATTTATATATTAATTAATAAAAAAAATTAGTTTATCATTTACGTAATTATTGTATTATGAATTATCATTAACATTAAGTCAAGCAAAAATATTTATAAAAAAAGCATACCATATTACAAATGGTAAAATCATAAAATTTTCAAAGCTATAAAAGGCTTTCTATAAGTGGTTCATTCAATTTGAAGAATGTGTGAATATAATAAAAAATTTAATCACGGAGAAGGCAAAAGAGCTTGTGTAAAAACGATGTACCTTGTAGATACACCAGAAGTCCATTTTTTTTTCTCAAGTTTAGAATAAGTGCTTCAAATCAAGTCATGGCATCAAGGCTGCATCATTTTTTTTTATTTTTTTGGAGAAAGCAGATTAATTGTTTTAGCTATTGTTATACCTATTTGCTAAGAAAAAAAAAAGAGAGTTTTAAAGTGTTTAAAATTACAACAATGAAGTTGAAAACTAACTTAATAAAAAGATGATGACAATAAAAAACGATAGAGATGACAATTTTAGTGAATTTTATTTTTAAAATGATATTATCCACCAATATATAAATCTTTATTCATCTTAATAAAATTAAATTATTGAACGTAAAAAACAAACTCTAAAACAATAATGAATGTCATGTCGATAAGTTCAAGATCACCTTAGAACTTATAAAGGGATAAAATTTTGATAGTCAAATATATACTTAACAAAGTAATGAAGTACCTTATATGAAGCTGGAAAAAAACACCATATAAGTTGTGAAAATGATGAAGACATTTCTATAAATACCTCAAAGTATGGGGATAACTTGCAAAAGTGGTGATATCTTATCTAAAAAATGTCAACATAAGATCTAAAATAGTGGATTGTTTATTCATTGGATTTACATATAATAATAGTGCATATCAATTTTTTGTACACAAATCAAGTATTGATAATTTTCGTTCCAATACAATAATAAAGTAAAGAAATGCTACACTTTTATATCTTTTGCATACGTTGAAAGATGAGCATATTTGACCTTAATATTTTATATTAAAGATGATAAAAATAAATAAACAAATTCATGTGGCCTAATATGATGCCTAAAAAGATTATTAGTTCTATATCAGTTTAGGCTTGACGTGATGCCCAATCCAAGGATATTGGGTCTGGTAGCTTACCAGACCCATATGTACTACGCGTTAAGCTTAAGAATGTTGGGTTATCACCTTGCAATCGACCTTTTTAAACATAGACTTAGTGTGTGTGTGTGTGTGTAACATGTTGATCTCCAAATGAAACTTATTTTTTTGATGCTTGGTTATATATATGTGCGCCTTTAATGCTTCATGTATGCGAGAGGTATTTATGACCTAGACTAACGGTAAAAGAAAACTAATATCGTTTTTTTTAATTTATTTTTGACATCAACACATCAAAATAATCCAAAATCATAAAAAAATACTAATTTGTAGCAAAAAATATTCAAAATATTTCAAAAAAACTTTTGAACACAAAAACAAATACACTCTAAAAGGTCGGGTCTTTCACGGTAGCTCCACCGAACATTTATTTTGTTCCTCAATTTTATTTTTTAATCGTAACTTTTAATGGTAAAATTAAAAACTGATCTTTCAAAATTTATTAAGGATTAATTAAATTAATAAAAAGAGAGCCAAAGCATAACATATAGAGAAATATAATGTCCAATCTAAAATTTAAGGGAAAAGATTATTTTAGTCCTACTTTATTTCTCCTTCCTTTAAAATCCCTATAGTTTTTGTGAATTTAATTTTGGTTCAAAAGTTCCCTTTTCTTTTTTTCTCCGGTCCCTAGATTTAAAAGACTTTCACCTAATACAGTCACTAAAAATATTAATATTAGTGTCAATGAATTTTATTCGATGAAAGAAGTTTGATAATAATTATTTTAAACCTTAATATTGTATTAAAAAATAGAGTAATGTTTTAAAAAACTTTTAACTCTGTTTGATTTTATGTTTTTAGATTATTTTTGAAAGTTTTGGGTTGACAAATTTACTTTTTGATCTTACAAGAGTGTTTATTATGTGAAAATAGGTTGATAAATAAGGTTTTTGAGTAAAATAAATCTGTCCTAATTTTCTAGCTACTACGTAGTATCTGGAATCAGAGTTTTTTTTTAAAAAAATAATATTCTTGTTTAAAGTAAAGATGGGCATAAGGAAATCAATAATTTCTCTTGTGTCCAATAACAATTGGTTAAATTGATAGGTTTAAGATTTGATTAACTCTATCTATTCAGGTTTGAATTATACTATCCACGTTTGCTTAATTGTTTTTCTTTCATTCTTTTTTTCCCACGTGGGCCACTTTTAAAGTTTTTTTTTTCTTTTAGTTTTTTAAAACGTTTTGGCATATTATTAAGTGATAAGGGAATTTACTGTTAACTCACATCCAATGCACTGTCAATTATAACAGTAATTTATATTTTTTTTTTTTTTGCATTTTTTTATTTTTTTCCAACTTTCCCATTTCATTTTTCTCATTTTTTTTTTTCAAAATTACTTTCCTTTTTTTTTTCAAACTTCCCTCTTTTTTTTTCGTTAATTTTTTTCAAAATTATCTTTGTCGATTTTACTTTTTTAATATTGAGCTAGTTAAAAATTTCGCTTTATAATTTTTTTCCTTTAAAATACTATGGATTGCTACGGTGTTTTTCCACATGGTTTTTCTATTTTATTTTTTTATTTTTCAAAATTATATTTGTCGATTTTATTTTTTTAATATTGAGCTGATTGAGAATTTAGTTTTTGAATTTTTTTCTTTAAAATTTTTTTTGATTGCTACAGTGTTTCTCCGCATGTTTGTTTTTGTTTTTGTTTTTTTATGATTTTCTCCGAAATTATCTTTTTTTATTTTATTTTTTAATATTGAGCTTGTTAAAAATTAAAGTTACAATATGTGATGAAAGCACTGTAAATTTTTTTCCTGTTTCTTTTGTGTTTTCTTTTTTTGTTATTTTTTTCTAAAATTTTCTCTGTCTATTTTATTTTTTTAATATTGAGCTGATTGAGAATTTAGCTTTGTAATTTTTTTTTTAAACACTGTGAATTATTGCAATGTTTTTCCATATAATTTTTTCCAAAATTATCTTTGTCGATTTTTTTTTAATATTGAGTTGGTTAAAAATTATAATTACAATAAAGCTAAATCATAAGAGGAATGCGTTGTATTTTTCTCACAAAACACTATGGATTGCTACAATATTTCTCTAAATGGTTTTTTTTATGATTTTTTCTAAAATTATCTTTATCGATTTTATTGGGAAAAACACTGTAGTTTTCCTCACAAAACATTGTCAATTGCTATAATGTTTTTTCTCATGGGTTTTTTTCCTTTCAAAATTATCTTTGTTGGTTTTTTTTTAATATTAAGTTGGTAGAGAATTTAACTTTGTAATTATTTCTGCTTTTTATTAACAAAAAAACTAAATCATGTGGCGAAAACATTGTATCTTTCCTCACAAAACATTGTGGATTGCTACAAATCATTTTGTTCAATTTCTAAGTTTTTTTATAACCAACACAATTATTTTTTTCCGTCATGAAATATTGGCACCATCATACCTTTAATTTCTATTACTTATCTAGCGCTGGTTCATAATTATAACACTATCAAATACATTTGTTTTATAAGTCCGCGGTAGCGCGCGGGCATGCCATCTTGTATTGTAATAAAAGAGAATTCATAATTGCTAAAAAAATCTTTAGCATGTGTTTTTTTCATGTTTTTTTTATTATATAACTAAATTATGTTATTGAACCCAATTATTTAGCATATTGAATGTTTTGTATTTTTGCATATTGTTAAATAAAAATTGTTTCAAAACAAACAAAGTTGGATAGAGAGTTTTTTCAAGTTTGACTTATTGAAGTAAGCTTAATAACAATTCTAAATAGTTCTATATGATTTAAACATTATTTTTTACATTAACACCCCCCCCCCCCCCCACACACAAACAAACAAGTACCCACTCTTTACATAGTTCACATATTTTTTTCTTAATTGATATAATTTTTTAATATAGTAACAAAAATGT
>Ga0307517_10011511_pt1 | contig 12248 bp, 2 predicted proteins | sample 23_EM_MG_FD_194515 | JGI IMG/M metagenome (GOLD analysis project Ga0307517, IMG submission 194515) | Populus trichocarpa ectomycorrhiza microbial communities from riparian zone in the Pacific Northwest, United States - 23_EM | ecosystem: Host-associated > Plants > Roots > Unclassified | place...
TAATTGAACGGAAAATAATCACTCCTAGTTAAAACAAACAGAAATCATGGGCCGTCAGACAGTCCTTGAGATTCTCGTGGAACCCATGTAATGATCCGAGCAGAAAGAATTATTCGTTGTCTTTAATATGGGTTTGATTGTAGGATCGAAAGATGAAAATCTTGGTTACCTAACACTAGAAGGGCCCATGATCACTCTTCTGCATAGGCCCCAACTTCTAATTCACAAGCAAAGTCTTTTTCCATCAACAGCCAGCCTTTTTGGTGCAACAATTATTAAGGCCCCATTCATTTATTAATAGTAGTTTGTTTTAAAAATAAATTTTTTAAAAGTGAATAATTTTTTGATATTTAATAATATTATAAAAAATAATACAAAAAATACTTTTCAGTATTTGGCTATATCATTAAAAATGAGTTGGAAAATAACTTATTAATTTTTTTTTCAAGTTTATTAAAATAATGAGAAACAAATCTAAAAATTTAGAAGTTGAATGAGAATGAAATTGAAGATAAAAATTAATTTTATAAATTATCTTAAATAAAATAAAAAACAATTAAAATAATAGAGATCAAATCTAATAGATAAAAAAAATTGAAAGATGATGCAATAAAAATAATAATTACAATATCATAAATTATTTTAAATAAAATAAATAACAAACAAAAGAAAGAGGATCAAATCTAATAGATACAAATTTTTAATGAAAAAAATGATAAGATAAAAGCAAATAAAAATCATAAAAATAAGGATCAAAGTTGATATAAAAATCAAATTAAATCAGATTCTAAGAGGTGAAATTGAAAAAAAAAATTAAAACAAAATATATAGCAATCAAAAGTTTAAGGATCAAAATTGATATAATTAGCAAATAGCATGATATTTCTGAATTTTTCATAACTTTTAAAAAGTATTTTCAATCTAAAATAAAAAAAATACTTTTATAAAAATAGAGCTAAATTTTACTTCGAAAGAAAAATATTTTTCATTTTCCTCCTGCTGGAATCGTATTCTTGTTTGAAGCGCCAGAGAGCACATTCTTTGATCTTTAACTCGAAGAAGTCTTGAACACGAAGGACACTTTCACGTAAATTTATTTAGCCTGTGTGGCCACTTGAAATTCGACTCTGGCCTCACCAACAAGGCCGTAATCGCAAGCTAAGGCCTATAGCCCAGCAACTAACTTCCATGTCCATGACACCCAAAACTCACACGCCAAAACCGCATTGCAGTACCCTTGTGCTCATGCATATAGCTCCCATCACCAGATTAAGCTGGCACGCGTCACCCAATCAGGCACAATCTGCAGGGATGCCCACCCCTTGAACCTGCTTCATAGCTCCTAGAAGCTAAAGGTAAAATTTCTATATATAGCTTTAGCCTTCAGGCCACTACCACTACCAACAAATACTCAGACTATTACCAGTGAGCTTGCAATAAGAGAGAGGCTACTAGACAGTAGACACTGTACCAGATTTTCATCTTCTTTTTTTTATTCTTTTCTGTCTTCCTCATCCGTGTTGTTTTTCTAAGAGCAAGGTTGGTTCTTTGTCAAGGTGCAGTTGATTTTTGAGTGACAGGAGGTATGGAGAGACAACATGTGGTGTCTTGGCTTCTCATCCTCTTAGGACTCGGCCTTTGTAGTTATGTGCTCGCTGAAGCAAAGAAAGAAGGGAGATTATTGAGGGGCAGAAGTTTTATGGACCATGAGGTGAAACGTGTACTCGGAGTGAAGGCTGGATATCGGGTGTCTTCTGGTGGTTACGGTGCAGGTTCAGGCAGTGGTTATGGACAAGGGGGTGGACGAGGCGATGGTAGTGATAAGGGCTATGGACCGGGTAGTGGAGGTGGGGGCTACGGCAGTGGCAGTGGCGGGGGCTACGGCAGTGGAGGTGGCGGTGGCGGTGGCAGTGGGAATGGGAATGGGAATGGGAATGGTATGGGCCAAGGTGGCGGGTTTGGTGGCGGCTGGGGTGGCGGCTTTGGAGGTGGGTCTGGTTCGAGTGGTAATGGTGGAGGAAATGGGTATGGCTCGGGTTATGGTGGAGGCATAGGTGGTGGTGGAGGCGGGGGATATGATCACAACAATGTCCATATCACAGGATCTGGGTCAGAAAACCGATCTTGATATGGCGACGAGAACCCCTATGTTTCACCAATGAAGAATTACTAATTTCCCTAGTGTCTTTAAGCAGAGGATAAGGATGAAACCTCCATAGTAGCTTTTTATGCATTCTCTATCTTAGTGAGTTTGTCAATGTTTAACAGCATGCTCTAATAAATAGCAATCGTTATCAGTATCCAGTGCTAGGGTCATCCATTGCCACCACAAATAAATGCGATAAAACAGTAAATATGGAAGCCGTCCCTAACAATTGAAACGAAATCTAACTTATTTATGCACTTCCAACACGGAAAATTAAAATCTGAGAGCCCTTGGAACAATTCTGGTGGACCCAAATGGCCTTGGTCGTGTAACTTGCCATGCCAGCAACCATGAAATTCTTGCAAATTGTTTTACGGATCCATATTTCTATACTTATAAGGGCTGTACACCCAAAAAATGCCCTTACCTCGGTTGACCATGTCTAAACTCCAAGTGAATGATATCCACCCTGTCTCATCTAAATCCCAATCAACATCAAGGGATGCCCCATATTATTGGAGTTTACTGCTAGGGAAGAAGAAGGAGAGCTCTTACCAAAAGAAATAGAGAGACTATAGACAACTACTTTCCCTCTCAACAATTCCAAACGTGAGGAGCACTTCAATTGCATGTGAATTTATTCTCGATAAGTATTTGGCAAAAATAGCATAATTAGTGCAAAACTCTTAGCACATTCCTTTCACGTAATGCCAACATCGCTTCATATATTCTCATGGATTAGAATAAAGAGTCAAACAAAGGACCACAAAGACTGGCATAAGCATCGAGTCTTAACCATGCCTCGGAAAGAATGGTGCATAAACATCATATTATAATTCAATGATTCCAGCCAGCAGGGTATATATACAAATGCATCAATGCACAACGCATAAATGTTACTAGTATCACACAATGCATAGTTCACTTCTAGGGACAAATAAATGATAGTATAAACAGGCAAGAACCTTACATACTTGAAACAGATTATACTTGGCAACAGTAATCAGTCTTGTTTGTGGTCAAGCCAAAGGAGAAGGGCTCCATGGTTATCTCAAGCAGCAGGGCAATGCTTGTCATTCTTTGGCCTGAAAAATTTCATGTTAAATAGGTTATGTGCAGCCCTAATTGGCTTGCATATTGAAATCATTGCAAGCATGACCCTTCCATAAGAAAGAAATGAGTAGCGAGACTACATGAAAATTCACTAGAGCAGTGCTCGGGAATATGACCCAAGTCCTGGATGGCAGATTCCTCATAGATTGTCACTGGTGATTGTCTAGTTACAGATGACAGGTAAATAAGAATCTTCATTTAAATAAGTGGCAGAATCAATAAACTTTTCACATAAGAATGTGGTGGTGCAAGAAATGATGATCATCCACCCATTTTCCTTAAAATTTTCCTCGTTACATTTATAGCGTGATGCCTGTGGTTTCTTTTTCAACAATAAAAAACTATTCTTTAAAGGGATCTGATTTTCTTGAAAAGGGATTTCTTCCCAGCCTCATTTGAGGAAAACACCCTCTACAACATTCCAAGAGGTAATTAAGGATTATTCAAAATAGACAGAAACCACCGGCCTTTTTTTTTTGTTTTGGTGGAGAACTTTAAGTCAAAAACCTAAGATCTCAACTCAAACTCCCATACCCTACCACCTGAGCTACCCCATGCCAGGGGGCAACCCAGGGGAAATTTTAGTTGTTACTATAACGCTGGTGCTTGTTTTCCAAGTGCTGGTTATAGATAAACCTTATAAATCAGACTACTGATAAATGACATCAAATAAAGATTTCTGTAAAATATTTTCTACCTTTCTGCTGTGCAAAGCATGGAAACTACATTAATCATATTGTCCTATGAAACTAACAACTTTCTATTCAAACCTTTTCAGGAACCCTCAAGTTCCTGCAACAGCTTAGGAGAATAAGGCATATGGAAGAGAAAGAAATATGCATGAATTAACAATTTGTAACCTGCTATCCAGGTTTGAGCCCCCTGTCGGATCGCCTTCTTCAGCAACAGGCTTCGGTTCTGGATTCCTACATGTCCTACATATGAGAATAGTGATAGTATCATAACATAATAATAAGCTAATGAAAAGACAGAAACGAGACTAAAAAATAAAGGATTGAAGGGGGAAATAGCCAAACATTCAGGACATACATTTCATCTGTAAAATTTGGTTGACGGGATGGTAATGTACTTAAATCTGGAGTCACAGCAACAAGATTTTCCACTTCAGATGATCCTGGTTTATTGTCTCCCTGTAAAACGAAATTAACCAGAGATTGTTCAAAGTCATTACAGGAAACACAAGTGCTCTACGCTGCAGTGGAAAATACCTACACTAGGTTTTTCTTCCATCCACCCTGGTGCTCTCTCCAATACAAGGGCAATATACTGCTCCATAGCCGCCTCTGGACTCATGTTTCCCAGCCTTTGCCAAGCATTCCTTGCACATTGTAACCAGTGCCCTCGATCACTCACACATAGCAGCTGTCAACCCTGTTATTGTAACTAACTATCAAACTATACCGTGCAATTTTTTGGTATAGGCAGCCCCTAAGGTGTTGTTCTGTGCTTTCATTTTCTTTTTCTTAGGTGTACAATCCCTCTAGCACAAGATTATGGCTGATGGCTGCCGTTATCTTGTAATTTGTTTGATAAGCTTTCTGGCTTTTTGGCTATTTCCAAACAATTGAATCAATACCAGTAAAAAATCTAGGGTGGAGGAAAAGGAAAAGGACTTCGACCAAACCAATCGTGAAAAGGTTGGAGCGGCAAAAGCAACACCTCTAAGTTTCCAAATAAAGACAATAGGATCATTGGGGTTTTTTTCTACAAGAAAGTACTATGGTAGATCTAAGCATGGCGGGAAACAGACAAAATGGCCATATAAACATCATTTATAGTAGTACTACCTGTCCAGACGTGGATTTCTAACGATTTCCATGTGTTCGTATTCTGATTTTCTTTTTCCTTTTCTTTTCTAAATAAAAGACTCTAACCTTGTTTGACATCCATTAATTCTTGATCCACATGCCGTGAATCTTCACTTTGTGCATCACTAAACCATATTCTCTCACCCAAGACTATCTTATCCTATCCTCTGACAAACTTAAAACCCCTAATGGAAAACGTTTATCTGCTCTCATTCGACAATTTAGCAAACAATAAGAGAACAGAATACAGAATACAGAGAAAAAAAAGAGTAAAGCAGAGACATTATGTTAATTTAGGAAAATTTAATACCACTTAGCACGAGCAGAAACTTTGAGAGCCATGGGAGGCTGCTCCCTGCAAGGCCCCTCAGTAGCAATCTTATGAAGTCCATACAACTCCATCTGCAAATCGCTCCCTACACTTGCCAATCTCTCATCTTTGTTTCCTGACTCCTCAACAAACTTCGCTGCTTCTCCAAATATTTTCTCCAATTCACTCCTTTCTATCCCTTCCCAATCATCATCATCCTCGACCTCGTTAACTTCAATTTCTTCAATCCTCTCTTTTGAATCACTCCCAGCAACCCCAATCTCCTCGACAACGTTTAATTCAACGCCAATCGGTTCCTCTTCTCTGTTTTCTCTATTAGAACTAACCAGGTTTACTTGCTTGACGTCTTCATCGTAAAAGTCACCTTCTTTTAGCTTGTCTTCTTCCTCCTCTTCTTTTAAAATTGCCTCGATCAATTCTTGAACCTCAGTTTCACTTTCAAGTAGTATCTCGTCACGAGTTGCTGAATCTTTAGCGTGCTCGACAGAAGAAATTCCTGTAACAAATTCATAGACCTTTTCTGTTACTTGTTCAACAAACTCCGTTCTCATTTCGCTCTTAAGCCCCTCAACTTCCAATCTTTCACGATACCGTAACTCCTCCATCATCCCCTTTTCTTCTTCTTCACCGACAATCTCTGCTGCAGAAAAAGCTTCTCGATCAACATTTTGAGTTTGAGAATCTTCGTGGTGGCTAGAATCACCACTGGACATGGCCATAGAAACAATTTTGGCTATGAGAAAGGAGAACAGAACAGCAATAACACCAGTCACAAACAGTTCTTTAACAAGCTCCATCTTTTTTTATCAAAGCAAAGAGAAGAAGCAGCGAGAAGGGGAAGGTCTTTTGTTTTCGATGGGGGAAGTGGAGAAGACAGAAGTAATAAAGGGATCGAAACAGAAGAGAAGGAGAGGGAAAGGATATTTGCAGGGAAGAGCAAAGCATATTCTGCATCTTTATTTTGCTTTTTGGCTAAGTTTATACGGTGATGTGGGTCCCAAATAGGCTAACACTATGCTGGGTGTCTAAAAAGTGCACAATCAACCAACTGGACCCATGGTGACTCGGCATGTTTGCCTTTTACAAGTGATTTTTAATTATTTTTTTAAAACAAATATCAGATAAATATTTTTAAGATTATTTCAGATGATTTTAATATATTTATCTAAAAAAATAAAATCTAAATTGATTATTTTGATATATTTTTAATTAATTTTTTTTTTGTGTTTAGTATTGTATTAACTTTTACGATTATAATTTAAAAATATAAATTTTTTAAAAAATATATAAATTGTAGTTATTTTTATTCAAGATTAAAAAATAATTAAAGAGATTTATGTAAAATTATTTGAGTATTAATTAATTAAATATTTTTAAATTTATAATTAAAACAAAATACAAACAGGACAACATATACAAACAAAACCTTAATAAACATTTTGTTCATGGTTGTCAAAGTCGGTTTGAATATGTTTAGTATTCATGCTATTAGTTTGGTGGAATCAAATTGGATTTGCTTTGAACATTAATCCAGTCAAAATTAGGTAATGTATAACCCAAATGTTTCATGCCAAACTCTACTCAAACAAAGCCAAAACAAAAGGAATTATTGGTTTTAATTTAACTGTGTTTGAACTTTGAACTGGACATGTTATATCACCTAATTCTAATCAAGTCAGCATTGAGAATAATTCAAAATAAAATTTTGTCTAGATCGTGCTTCGAACAGCTAGATCACCGGATTGTTTCAGAATTTTTGCTAAATAAAATTCAGTCTAGATCATACTTCGAAGAGGTAGATCACCGGGCTGTTTCAAGATCTTCGCTTGCTCGAGACTCTGACCTCGCCGTGTGTGTTTTTGTTTTGTTTTACCACTTGCCATCACATTCTTGGAAAATCACTGTTCCACCTAACCAAAAGGTTCCTGAGATGTATCTATAGACTATAGTTTTTTTTCTGTGTCTCTAATTTAATTCCTTTGAGATACGTTTGTAGAGGAAAATAAAGTTCGAAATTGATATAACTTTACTACCACAAAGAAAAAGTACGCTTGCCAGCGTCTCCATAAATACATTCCTTTGAAAAATGGATTTAGAAATTTGAATGGCACCAATTCTGTCAAATTTTCAAGATTATCAGAACTAAAAACCCATTGTTTTGCAGTCCAGCTTGACGGGTCGGATTGCCGGGACCAGTCGGATTAATTTGGTGGAGAAACTCGATTTTTTAAGAAAAAAACATCTTAAGTTAACGAAAAATCCCGGATTTAAAAATAAAAAAAACAAAATCTTTCTAGAGTTTTTTTTTTAAAAAAAAGTTGGGTTTCATCTAATTAGCTCACCTGCCATGAGTCTTGGCCAGGTCGACCTCGGAAAGACCGGCTCAAGACAAGCCATGCGTGGTTCACGATTTTCTTTTATTCAACGTTGCTCGTGTTTTTTTCTTTGAAAATCTTGTGATGCACTGGCGTGCTTATCTCAATCTCTGGGGCGGTGATGCCTGCAGGTAAAGGCATCCTCCTTTAATAATGAGGGTGGGTTGCAAAGAGGAAAAATAATAAAACGATGATGAGATAAGATAGGAGTGTGGGTCTTCGTTTCCCCTCGGACAACTATCCATAAATGATTCCATAGACGAAACCAGCCTAATTTCAAAGTATTGAATCTTCTCTCCAGTTGAAAAATCACTATAAATGAATCCCATTAATGCAATTAGTCAAATATATATATATGTAAATTTCAACGAAACAAGCATAACCTCAAACCAGGGGAAAAAGGAAAGGAAAAAAAAAAAGAATAGGAAAGAGAGGTAGATTAACCATAGTTTTTAAACCCGGCCCGGTCCAAGGCCCGGGTTCCGGGTTTTGACCCGGTCACCGGGTTTTGACCGGGTCACCGGGTTTTGACCGGGTCACCGGGTTTTGACCGGGTCAATTCCTATTTTAAAAAAAATTCAAAACGGCGTTGTTTTAGTAAAAAACAAATACAAAAGTCAACGGGTTAGTTTTTTAATTATCATGTTTGCTAAACTCCATTTGTTTTAATGAACTGATATAAAACTTTACTCGGGTTAGTTTTTTAATTAAATAAAATAATATATTAATCTAACTAGATTAGTTTAGGCTCAACGAGTTTTTAGTGATTCATATAATTAAATCCAACTTTAATTAAAATTGACTAATTCAACACAAATAGATAAAAATATTATCATCTTAGTCAAGAATTAAAACCGATGATCCAAATCCTTTCAAGGTGGTCTCTGGATTAAAGATAAACATGTAGTCAACTACCTAGCAACCGGGCTAGACTGAAAATATAGAGGGGAGTCAGGGTTGATGATCCAGTGATGACATGGGCCAGAGCCTAGTACTTTAGAACTTTCGGCTTGGACCAGAATTCCACCTTCAGGGGTGATAGGCTAGCTGTTCATTGGCAGTGCAGGACTGCGGCCCAAACCAGATTGGTTTTAGCCTGGCCTTCCTATGGTATTAGGCTCTTGCATAGGTGTGCAGATTTCGACACCAGAGAGTGGCCGTGCCCATGTCAAAGGACTGACTATGAACAGTGGCAACACCTACAGTAGTGTTTGGTATTTTTGGAATTGTTTTTGAAAAAAATATTTTTATTTTTATTTTTTTCTTTACTTCATATTAATATTTTTTTAATATTTTCATATCATTTAGATATGCTAATGTCAAAAATAATTTTTAAAAAATAAAAAAATATTATTTTAATGTATTTTAAAATGAAAAACATTTTGAAAAGCAACCGCTACGACACTTCCAAACATACAAATTTAGATAATGATTGAGAATGCGGTGAAAATTATATTTTTTTATTTAAAATTAATTTTTTTATATTTTTATATTATTTTAATGCATTTCTAAAACCGCAACAATTACCACACTTTAAATACCTTCAAAGTTGTCAGGGCTCCATTGGTTAATTAACATGGCAATACCTTCTGTAACAAGCATTGCCTTTATAATTTCTTACCATGGCATGACTTGTGATCGAAGCATGAAAGCTGGTTATGGATTCTCTTATGCAATGAGTATGGTAGTGGTGCAGTAATTTTGATTTTTAAACCAAAATTTTGGATTCACGTCCTTTTTTATATATAAATCGGGGACAAATTATCAATTGAAAATGGACTTATTTGTGTAAAATTCATTAATATTTATTTTGTGTTATGTAGAATCATGCTATGAATAGATCTTATTACTGTTTTTTTTTTCACTTTTTAAATTGTTCCAAATAAATTATAAAATCCACGAATTGGGGCAGGGCTGGTGGACTGTGAGGATAAACTTGAGTTGATATTAAAAAAAAAATACATTGTTTTAATAAAAAAAATATTTTTTAAAGATAAATCAATGAATTAAGCACATGGTTTTGTTGCTGCTTTATTTTTTTACACTGGATCATACCAAACTTCTAATATTAAAATTAAAATAGTTAATGTTAAGAAAAAATACTTACACACAATATCTAACCTCGGCATAAAAAACGACACCGGAATTAAAAAACTATGGACTTGAGGAACATGGATTGAGAAAAGTGAAAGGAAGAAGAAGAAAAATGACGGATAACTTACCATTTATTTAGTTGTTTTACCAACCAGGAAAGAAAAAAATAAAAACCAATCCTTGTGCGTGTGTGTGATCAATCCACTCGAATGTTTGGTAGATAATTTTTTATATATTTTTACTCGAATTTTTGGATATTTTTTAATGTATTAAATTGAGAGGAATAATGTATTTTTAAAATTATTTTAAAAATAAATATATTATTAATTAAATTGATTAAAAAACACTATTATCAAATAAAATAAAATAAAAGCTTGTTCGTGAACCCAACCATACAACCACCGTACAGCGAGCAAAGAATGGCTCCTCCTTGAAGAAAAGAAAGCCAGAGTCAAAGACCCGAAACGATTAAACGCGTGCTGGTAGTCGCCGATGGTTGGGCCATTTATTAGGAGGCTCTCTTTTATTGGGTTGAATGGGTCCACCACTAATGCGTGTTGGCAGAAGCCTTGTCACGCGGACCACCACGGTTCCTCAAAGTAAGGGCATCTTCCATGAAAGACACTATTCACTACAGCGTAATATAGTTTTTATGTTCATTTCAATTATAAAAAATGAATTGTACATAATTATTTTAAAATTTTAATATAAACTGATTGTGATGATAGATCTAAAAATAATCTGAATGGTTTTTAATTAATTTAATATTAAAAAATAAAATAAAAAAATCAATTAAAAAATATAAAAAAATAATTTTAGTCAGCTGAATAAACTTGTCAAACCTATAACACAAATTATAATAAAAAAATATAGATTTATAAAAAATCAAAGGAGAAAATAATGAAAAAAAAAACATTATTATAACATATAGTATTTTAACATTATTACAAGATATGTAGAAATAATATTTTTATAAGATAAATAATAAAATAACATTTTATTTAGTTGTCTCTCTAAAACATGTAAAATAATATTTTATTTATTTATTTTTAGCTTTCTCCGAGAATGCTCTAACAAGCGAGCTCCAGGTGTGGTTGTTAATCCTAACAATAACCGCACCAAAGTTGTTTTGTATTAATGTTCGGAAACACCGTATTTTTTTAATATTAATTTTTTTTATTTAAATTTTTTTTTATTTTATATTTTTAAATCATTTTGATATGCTAATATTAAAAATAATTTTTAAATAAAAAAATTTATTTTAATGTATTTTTAAACGAAAAGCATTTTGAACCATCATCATTATCATAATCTCAAACACGCCTGTCTTATTTGATAGTGCAGCCTGATTGTTTTTTTTTAATTTTTTTTGTTCAAAATTATTTTATTATATTTTTTTAATTTTTTTAACGTGGTGGTAAAAAATATTATTTTAATATATTTTCATGTTAAAAGTACTTTGAAAAGCAATAGCTATTATATTTTTAAATATTATCTAAAGTGGTGTTTGGTATTATGACAAACCATACTTTTTTAATTTTATGAATTTTTTAAGTTTTAAATTATTTTTTTTTGGATCGTTTTAATGCGTTGATATCAAAAATAAATTTCATAAAATAAAAAATTATTTTAATACATTTTTAAATAAAAAAATATTTTAAAAAACAACTTCTATATCTCTTCCAAACAAGCAATTAATTTTAGAAAATTAGTAAGTGATCAAAAATATTATTTAAATCTTAAATTCAAATAGAGAATAAACAAAAATTATTTAACTGGGATTATTAAAAAAAAATTAAAGCTTGATTTTCAAACAAACAAGTGATCTAGTTTTGTTCGTATCCGCTGCTTTTCTATTAAAAAAAAAAACTGTGCGTGAACTTTCCACGGATGGGCCCTATCTGAAAATCAACTTCCACGAGATGAGATTAAATTCTCCCACCTACTCCCGTCATATGAACAAGATCCAAGCCTGCCTTTAACTAAGTTTCTAAGCTATCTTCTTTGAATTTAAGGCCACTCGAATAAATTGGGTCGACTTTAACAACCTGGCCTGTAGCTGATTTTTCATTAAATTTTAATTTAATTTATTTTAATATTTTTTAATTACTTTAATATACTAATTTCAAAAATAAAATAGTATTCTAATATATTTATAAAAAAAACACTTTAAAAAAAGGCTACAGTCCCGAACAGCTCCGCAGGCCCATCCAAACCCCCACCCAGTAAAACAAAATCCGTCGGCGTAGTTCTAATGGAATTGTCCTTTCGGTTGGCTATCTTCTCTGAACATAAATAGGGTATCCTCTAGGTAGAATTGGCCGTGGTGTCCTCTCCTCTCTTTAAGTGGTAGATTTCCA
>Ga0307517_10011512_pt1 | contig 12248 bp, 10 predicted proteins | sample 23_EM_MG_FD_194515 | JGI IMG/M metagenome (GOLD analysis project Ga0307517, IMG submission 194515) | Populus trichocarpa ectomycorrhiza microbial communities from riparian zone in the Pacific Northwest, United States - 23_EM | ecosystem: Host-associated > Plants > Roots > Unclassified | place...
TGTTCTCCTTGCAGCATAAAGCTACTTTAATTGAGGAACTTGAAGAGAGGATGCAGAAGCTTCATGAAGAACAGGCATCACTTATCTTAGAAAGAAGAACTGCTGATAATGAGGATGAAATGATGGAGGTAGAAGCAGCAGTGAAAGCAGCGATGTCAGTTTTCAGTGCAAGAGGTAATTCTGCAGCAACAATTGATGCTGCCAAAAGTGCTGCAGCAGCTGCATTAGTTGCCTTGAAAGATCAAGCAAATCTGCCAGTGAAGTTAGATGAATTTGGCAGAGATATCAACTTACAGAAACGGATGGATATGGAGAAAAGGGCTAAGGCTCGTCAACGCAGGAAAGCTCGTTTTGATTCGAAGAGATTGTCATACATGGAGGTGGATAGTTCTGACCAGAAAATCGAGGGAGAATTGAGCACGGATGAGAGTGACAGTGACAGTGAAAAAAATGCTGCTTACCAGTCAACCCGTGATTTGTTGCTCCGGACTGCGGAGGAGATCTTCAGTGATGCTTCTGAAGAATATTCCCAACTTTCAGTGGTGAAAGAAAGATTTGAAACATGGAAGAAAGAATATTTTGCAAGCTATAGAGATGCTTACATGTCACTCAGTGCACCTGCTATTTTTTCTCCTTATGTGAGACTAGAACTCCTAAAATGGGACCCGCTTCATGAGGATTCAGATTTTTTTGATATGAAATGGTATACTTCTAGTGTTGCTAATAATTCCATTCAAATACTGACTTTTTACAACCTTATATGTAGGTTTTTCTTTTTTTTTCTTGATTCTCAGAGTTGTAAATTCATTCTATTTGCATAGAATTCTGCTCCCAATAATTTGACAATGCCACACACATACTTTAGATTCATCTTTTTTGTTTTCAATTAGCACTAACTGTTCTTTATTTCCTCCTATTCAGGCACTCTCTACTATTTAATTATGGTCTGCCAGAAGACGGAAGTGATCTCAATCCAGATGATGTTGATGCTAACCTTGTACCTGGACTAGTGGAGAAGATTGCAATTCCTATTTTGCATCATGAGATTGCCCATTGTTGGGACATGCTTAGCACTCAAGAGACGAAAAATGCCATTTCTGCCACAAGCTTGGTAATAAATTATGTTCCGGCTACTAGTGAGGCTCTATCAGAGCTACTAGCTGCAATCCGCACCCGTCTAGCTGATGCAGTTGCTAGTACAGTGGTACACAACTTTAACTTGGAAGTCATTTTCGAACACTGCCGACTTGCACACACAGACACACTCCCTATTACTCTTATCGCACTTCTGTTGCTCATTTTCTGTATCACAGGTCCCAACATGGAGCCTGCTTGTGCTGAAGGCTGTGCCGAGTGCTGCACAAGTTGCAGCGTACCGGTTTGGAATGTCTGTTCGTTTGATGAGGAATATCTGCTTGTGGAAAGATATCCTGGCATTGCCAGTTCTTGAGAAGCTTGTCCTTGATGAGCTTTTGTGTGGGAAGGTACTGCCTCATGTTCGAAGCATTGCATCAAATGTTCATGATGCAGTCACAAGAACTGAAAGAATCGTTGCTTCTTTATCTAGGGCTTGGGCAGGTCCAAGTGCCACCAGTGATCACAGGTACCCAGAACATTCATAAAACTTATCTTGTATTGAACTTTAACTGGGTGCATTTGCTATTTGTATGAATTTCTTTGACAACATTCATTGATTTGACTGAGTATGTATTATTATGGTATGGTCTGATTGCCTTGCTGCTGTATTTATTAGAATTAATTTAATTAAAATACTGGTTTCTAGTTTCAGACACAGGTTTCAAGAATAGATATTTCCATTTACGAGTTGTTTTAGGGTTTAAGATAAATGGTGATGAATTATACCTTTCTCTATGATGTTTCTTGATATCCTTGACTATGGTGCCTGATGTTTTTTTTTTTATTATGGTATGATGATGAATTTTGGGCTTTGGCAATTTGTGAATTAAGAAGTACCTTCATCAGACATGGTCCATCCCGTTGCTTGTCATCTTCCCCTTCTTTTGTCATCTTCTCCTTTGTTTTTCCCATCCATTAAAAGATTTTGGCATTGATGATATGGTGTCCTTATTTTTCTTCGGTTTTCTTATCTTTCCTTGTCCTGGCTGTTCAAACAGTTAGTTTGGTGATGGGGCTGTACCATCAGCAAGAGCATTTTCTTGCCTTTATCTGTGTTGTGTTGTCAAAGCCCAAGATTCTAGGGGGAACCTTTTGTCTTTGCTTAAAGACTCAAAAGTCTATATTATTAAGTTCAATTTAGTTTATTTGGAAAAGTGGGGGAGTAGAATCTAGCAAAACAAAGATGGTATATGGGAAATATAGGTCCAAGTTGGTCAACTTTTTGAGCCTTACAGCCCCAACAAAGTAGTACACACTATGTTTCAAGTTTTTTTCTTTTTGACGTGCTGCTTCTTTTCCCAATTTTTCCTGACCCTCTTGTTTTATGTTTTTGTAGATTCAGTGTCTAACATTTACCTGTTTATGAATCAGCAGCCACAAGTTGCAGCCACTGGTGGATTTCATTTTATCAATAGGAAGGACACTGGAGAAAAGACATGTATCAGGTGTCACCGAGACTGAGACTAGTGGACTTGCTCGTCGATTGAAGAAGATGCTCGTTGAGCTGAATGATTATGACAATGCTCGGGACATGGCTAGAACCTTCCATCTGAAGGAGGCGTTGTGAATCAGGTGCAATTGGTGACCAAGACTTGCAAAGGTGATCCATATTTGGAAGTTGCTAAGACCTCGTACATACTGGACCTTCCATTGGAGGAGACATGGATCAAACAGGTCAGTCAGGATCATAATTTGAATTAGGTAACTAGAAGAAGATGCTGTGACTTGGCTTGTGCTTTGTATTTAGAGGAACTGGGAACTTCTAGGGAATTATGCGGATCTCTAATGGCAGGAAGAGACAGTGAGCTCTGGCATTTTAACTGCTTTTGAAGTGGTTTGCTGTCAAATGCTTTTCTAACTGGAAACTCTCGTTGGGTTGTTCTGGAAAATGTTGCAAGTTTTTGCGACCATTACGTGATTTCTGCTGGAAGAAAGTGTTCTCGATTCAAATCACAAATTTAAGCATGATTTACTGTTAATGTCTCATGAATTCTACGAGTCCTAAATGTCGATGCTTACAGTTAAAATCAAAGACTTCATAATTTTGGGTTATTTCATACATGAACGTAGAGTAAGGTGATGTTTCACAGATTGGAATGCAAGGTGTTTAAGAAATCAATCATCAGAAAGCATCCTGTCAACTTGCACTTTTCAGATGTGACTGGGGAATAGGTAGCGATTCTTCTTTTGGCTCTCCAGGCCTGGAAATGCTCGACATAATAGAGGCTTAGAGCTGCCCCGTTTTACTCGCACTTTTTTTTATTATAGCGAGAGCTAGTCATTACAGGTACATGGAGGGCTGCTTGTTATTTCATATGCTAGCCACCGTCAGCATTGCCGAATCAAAGAGGTAAAAACGTTAAAAAACAAAAAAAGGTACCCTATAAGACTGCGCCGACAGATCAAGAAAACAATCAAACCCTCGAATACTGTTCACAAAAAGATACTGCTGCCTCTCTCCAGCCAAGCCCCCCATGGCATTTTGCATATCCGCTCTCTTTTCATTGTCCATTTTCTAATAATAGAGGCATCTCCAATGCGCGATGCCAGGTTTGCAAGGTAACACACTGTTGCTGATTTTATAGCAGCTTCAAAAGCCACCTCAGCAGATTCTGCATCCCTGGCCTTGGCTGATGCTTCTGCAAGGAGGGAATCAATCCCTTGCATGACAGACTATGCCTTGCCGGGATGGTCTCATCACCACAGGAGCAATCGAATGAATCAGTACCCAGTAGTACACTGCAGTACAGAACAACCATAGATACGATAGAACAGCTGCTTGTCAATGGGCTGACTGCCGTCAGCCTTGTTAGTGTGTAAGCAAGGCTCTCCAATGGGATCGTAGGCAGTGGAGTTGATGCTTTACCTTATCATCTACTTGAAGATAATTTCAGCGAATGATCTTAAGTAGCATCGTTTTGCCTTTTCTCCTTGCGCATAATTTGATGGTCTTTGTATTAACGAAATACATTTTATGCCTTGCTCGATTATCTCTCTACCTGGTGAAGTCATTTAGTATGGTGAGGTGATCAAAAGACTAGGGTTATCTTTTTTGAATTTTTCCGGAAGAGTGTTATCGCTTGTTCCAATTATAATTTTGGGCATGAACAACTCAATAATAAGCTAGGCGCTTGTCTTTATAAGCAGATGGAAGGGCTCTGCGCCTTATTTTATGAGCTCTTGGGATATCATTTCTGAATTCTGCTGGAAGGAGTGTTATCGCTTGCGCCAACTATAATTTTGAGCATGAACTCCTCAATAACAAGTTAGGCTGGAAGGGCTCTATGCCTTATTTTATGAGCTATTGGAATATCATTTCTGAATTCTTCTGGCTTGCTCCAATCATAATTTTGAGCATGAACAACTCTATAAAAAGCTAAACGCTTTTTTTTATAAGCAAATGGAAAGGTTCCGCGCCTTATTTTATGAGCTCACCACCCGATCAAAACGAAGATAAAAAAGAGTACATATAACACGACTCGGGAAAGATAAAAAGGAAAATGATCCGGTCCTCAAATAATTGTTCACACGGAATTATAGGCATAAGAAGATACTATCCGATAGCAATAAACTTCCATCTTGCTGCCCTCTCTGACCATGTCCACCTCATTTCACTAAACATATTTTTATAACAGAGGCAGCTCCAATGCGATGAAGTGCAACAACTGCATCACCAGGCTTGCACAATCCTCTCTTCGTTGCTGATTTTAGAGCAGCTTCCAAAATCACCTCGGTAGATTCTGCATCTGTGGCCTTGGCAGATCCTTCTGCCAAAAGGGGAATCAAGCCCCTGTATATCAGACTATGCCTTGCAGGGGTCTCATCACTGCAGGTCCAGTCAAATGAGTCAGTTGTCAGTACAGGAACAACCACGGAAAGGATTGGAACAGCTGGCCTGTACTTGGCAACCAATTTGGCTGTGGTCCCGCCCCGTGTTAACACCACAATGAGCTTTGCTCTGGCTTTGTTGGCGGTACGCACAGCCGAGGATGCAAGGCTCTCCAATGGGCTCATAGGAAGTGGAGTTGATCTTATCATCTCCTTGAAGATGGCAGCATAGTCAAGGGAAGATTCTGCTTCGATACAAATCCGGCGCATGGTCTTGACTGCAAGCTCTGGATAGGCCCCAGCTGCGCTCTCGCCACTGAGCATAACACAATCAGTACCATCAAGGACAGCGTTGGCAACATCAGTTGCCTCAGCGCGGGTTGGCCGAGGAGACTTGATCATGGACTCAAGCATCTGAGTAGCAGTAACAACAGGCTTTCCCACAATATTGCACTTGTATATCATCATCTTCTGTGCTAGGAAAATCTTCTCAACTGGAATCTCCATTCCAAGATCACCACGAGCAACCATGAAGGAGTCTGTCTCACGCAAGATCTCATCAAAGTTAACCACTCCCTCCTGGTTCTCCACCTGACAAAACCAAAAGGGTTAGATTATCTATTACTTGTTCCATAGTAAAACAAGCATGATAGAGAAACAAGAAAAGAACTTGCGAAAACAATTATATAAACTAACATCCTCGATATAGACATGCAGTTTCAGGAATATATAAACTCAATTATGCCTCAACACACATGTATGGGCTCTGTCATGTCTTCAAGCTGAATACAAAAAGGGGGCATTCTACCTTTGACATTAACTGAATGTGCTTGGCATGGGGCCCAAGAACCTTACGCACGTTAACAAGATCGGAGCCCTTGCGTACAAAAGAAAGGGCAATCATATCAATGTTGTTGGGAACACCCCATCCCAAGATGTCTTCCTTATCCTTATCAGTCAGCGTGGGAAGATCCACAACAACACCAGGAAGATTAACATTTTTTCTCTCACCAAGCATTGCAGTGTTCTCACAACGGCACCTGACAGTTCCAGCCTTTGGATCACAAGATAAAACAGTGAGGGTGATGGTGCCATCTGCACACAAGATGGTATTTCTAGGCTTGATGTCCACGGGCAGTTTTTTGTAGCTCATGGAGATCATGTCTGTGTCACCCTTGATGCTGTAATCAGTCGTGATGGTGATTTCCTGACCTTCCTTCAGTTGAATTGGGTTTCCATCCTTTAGGAAACCGGTACGAATTTCAGGTCCCTGAGACAAAAAGTTTAAGAGGTAAATACATAAACATGGGACTGTCAGTACAAGGAACAAGAAAGACAGGAAAAATTAGGGAGTGGGAAAGTTGTGTTTTATCAGGAAAACAATGCACTGATTGATTCATTTCTAATAAAGATTTTATGCTTCAATATCTAACAAAAAAAGAAAGAAAAGAGGATGGGGCGATCGATCTCATCATTTCAATAAATAAATGGTGGTTTAAATAAGGAGGAGGAGAACGAGAGATTATAATTAGGAAGAGGAGGAGGAAAGAGCAGACCTTGGTATCGAGCATGACAGCAGCGAGGATGTTGGTGTTTTGCATGGCAATCCTGAGATTGTTCAAGGTCTCCTGGTGGTACTCGTGGGTGCCATGGGAGAAATTGAAGCGAGCCACGTTCATGCCAGCCCTGAGAAGCTTCTCCAGCATGGGAACGGATCGAGAAGAGGGTCCTAGAGTGCAAACGATCTTAGTCCTGGGGACACGCCCCTCTTCATCATCCTGGTGCTCCTTTAGGAGTCCTTCTATGTCTATGTTGGCCATACGATTTGATTTTTTTTTTAATTTGATTTCTGCAAAAAAAATAAAAAAAACCGATGGAAAAAAACAGTCAACATTAAAAGACATCCATCTATTTATCATCTATGCATGTTTATAGATCCATTTCATTCGTTGTTGGAAACCAACAGATCCAACAACAAAAGTAGTAAAAGAAGAAGAAATATAATTGATTGAGGTTCAACAACTTACAGTGAAAAAAAACAACGAATTAGCAGTATGAATTATGAAAAAAAGAAGGAGATTGACAAGAAATGGTGAAGTAAAAGGTGCTCGTGCGGAGTGGGTAGGTAGCTGCTGGCTGCTGCACGCCTCTTCTCTACTCTCTCTCTCTCTACCTCTCTCTCTTTCTGTATGTTTATTATTTTATTTCACCACCTCAGTCTAAGTCTATGGATGGATGGAAAAATATCTAGTTTTCTGTTTCTAAAACCCCAAACTAAACAAACGCCAACAGTAATTGTGATGTAACTCACACCACTTGAAAACAAAATACCGCGCTTGCTTCTGCTACGGCCGCTGGTTTTTCTTTCCTCTCACCACTCCGCCGCTGGTCACATACACGATATAAAGCATCGTTGATATTTTATAATAAAGTATATTCAGATACTATTTTTTATTTTTAATATTAGTGTATTAAAATGTTATAAAAAAATAAAAAAAATTATTATTTTTTAAATGCTTTTAAAATAAAAATAAAAACATTTTTAAACTATTTTTCATTTAGAAATATATTAAAACAATACATTTTTATTTTAAAAAAACACGTGGTGGATTTAGATGAACAAAGCATATTCGCATTGCATGTTGGCATCTCACACGCATGTTCCTTTGGATTATGAAGTAAGTACCAGCTAGTAAATAGTAATGTTCCCTTGTCCTATCGCTTTCCAATTACCGGGTTCGCAACGGCCCACCGTTTGGTTTTCTCTCTGTAGAAAACAAACGTGGCCCATATAAATACCGCCCTGTCCCTCTCGCCTTTTTCTTTTTCTTTTCCCAAACGCTCATAATAGAAACGTGGCCCATGATCGCTTTTCAGTGATTCCTTGCATTCGTTTTTTGCTCATGGAAATTAAATCCTTTTTTTTTTTAATTGGATAGAAATATCAGGCGTAGAATTTCCAATGCATGGGTCTCACCATAGCCCAACAAAGCATATCCTCTGCGAATCCATATCCTATAAGATGCGACTCCTTAGCTATTGAATGAAATTTCTTGAAATCCATCTTTCCCATCACCCACCAGACTCTCACCTCGATAGCAGTGTTGAGCCCATTTCTCAGCAAAGTAGTCTCCACTCATAGTCACAGCAGCATCGAATGAAGGAGCAAAATGATGGCGTCAGTACACTACCTCTTTTTTATATATAGTTAGTACACTGCATGAGTAGATAATAAAGCCGTACGATACTTGTGCAAGGAGTCTCATGGATCTAGCTACGCAAATTTTTCATCGTTTGAGACGTTACAAAGTGATAGGCAGGATAACTTCACCAATTCATTTATACACGTTTGGGAGGAATGTAGGGCACACGCTCATCTTCACATAAATTCTGAAAAAAAGCCAGTATAATGGTCAGTCCAGGTGGAGCAGAATATACAAATCGAAGAATGTAACAACTCATTAAGTACAGCAGATAATGAACAGTGGTGTCGCATTCTATTCTTGATACGCAAATAATGCAAGACCAGCCGTAACATTCAGCTCTTAAAAAGAGGAAAGGAATTCAAAGAGAGAAAAGTTCAGGCGTAAATTCTCTTCTACGGCTGTAGACCATTGATGATGATGAGGGTGAAAAAAAAATCAAAAGCATGTATAGAGACAATAATCATAAACTAAAATCTCCAGAATCCCCATGAAGTCTATTCATCCATCTTCTATCTATATCTCATCACAACCAAGACCATTTCAAAAAGTTAACCACCAACAGAAGACGACAGCTACCTTTTCAATTACCATCGTCTCATGAAATCCAATGGATAATGTGCGAAGTCTTTTTTTTAAATAATCCCAGTTCAGGGAATGAGTGCATCATGGGCTTTTAACTTCAGGTGGTACGAGAAACAAAATATGCTGTCAGATCCAAGTTGCAACCAAGAAGATGAGGAGGAAAGAAAGAAATTTCAACCGCTCATTGTCCGAGAACAAACAATTTAACATGCAAAAGATGACATGACCAGTAGAACAAGAGATTGGATGATGCTATAAAACAAACTATTTAACATGCACAAGATGGCATGACCAGTAAAACAAGAGATTGGATGATGCTATAATGAACCCATAAAATTTTCAACTTCCTGGCTTATATTCAACATAAATGGTCTCTATGAAGTTTTGCAGGTTCCCACAGCAAAGAGTAGCAAGTAGTAGTAGTTCACACCAACTAAAAACACTTTAACATTTAACATCGTATCAACACATAATGTCCACAAACAACCAATAAGGATAGATAGATTGTGTGTGCCATTAGCATGCAAATGAAGCACAAAGTTATTAACACTTTATCTTAACTGGAAAGGGTTATCGTTGCAAAAGATGCAAAATTGATGTATATATAAGTGAAGCTTAAACAATGCATCTATATAGCACTTGGTATGATGAATTATACCTGTAAGTCCTCTGGAAGTGCCTCTGAAACAGCAAGTGTGTAACAACCAGGTACAAATCTTCCTGGAACAGATTTAAAAGAAGAATTAAGCAAAAAGAACTGCTTTTCCAATAACATATTCAGATAAAAAATTGAAATGGGCAAAAAAAAAAAAAAACAGCCTAAAGAATTGGAGGAGCAATATATTGAGGTGCTAAAGTATCGATAACCATTTTGGGTATCAAATGATGGCTTGGAAGGAACAGGAATTGTGTGTGTAGCCATGCTTGCTACATCTAGACATCCAGTCGATCTAAGCCTAGAGATGGAACCCCCAAAATCGTCCATGGTAATGACAGTTTTATAGAAGATTAATTTGGGGAAATATTCTAAGCAAAAGAAATGAATGGAATTATGGTAGTCTTAACAGAACAATGTACAGAATATCAAGATTCCCGAATCCTCCACTTGTATTAGTATGTGGAACCTGCTACACAAATAAAGATGCTTCAGCTAGTAGCTTATTTGTGTTGCACATTTACACATGCTGTGTTGATTAGGAGCTATAACCATCCTAACAACTCTTAATCCACACCAACAAAAATGACTTTCATTATATAAAAAAGCTTCCCTCCACCCTCAATATGTGTTGGAATCAACATGTGAATGCCAGGTACAGATCAGGCATTGTGGCTCTTGCCACTCAATGTCCAATTTAGTGCTCAAGTATCTAAATCAAGTAGATAGGAAGGAAAAATACTTACAACCATGGAATCTTTTTGTTTTGGTTTCTAATGGAGTATGAAATTCACCAAGTACCAAAGCAGGGCACATGATTCTCGATTAAACGAGTATACAGACCATCAAGACCACTTGTGCCTAAAGAAAACATTTCTTGTGATAATTAACGATTGGAGTTATTGGAACAGATAGTGGCTAAAGAGAAAATCACCCTCAAATATCCTAAACTTTCTCACGTTCAAGAATTCATGTGCTGGGCAAATTGGAAGGATACTTCTTAGCCTCAATCCTGTAATTATTCAAAATTATATGTTTGGAAGGTTGGAAACAGCTCCAAAAAATCACATGAGCTAACACCACAAAGAAGTAAGGGGAAAAAAAACAAAACACGGGAGGAACTCTTATGAATCCATGTATTCTTTCGCGGAAAAAAGAACAGAAGATTGGATGATTAACGGTTTTAAGCATCTGAAAAGAAAAAAAAGAGAGAAAAGAGCAGAACGGTCAGAAATTATAGTTCCACGTACCGATTCTCAACCAGCGAGCAGCCCAGCTTCTACTCGGATCCATGACAGAAATAATCCTACAACAACGTCAGAAAAAGTAAGACAGGGAAGGAAAAGGGGGTAGGAATTACAAAACAGAAGAAAAATAATTATTAGAAAAGGGAAGTGTTGTTGAGATTAATAGAAAAGGAGAAGAAAAGAGGGTGTCTAGCCTACCCAGTAAAGTTAGGAGTTGTGCAATCAACTACACGCTCATGATCCTCGTCCATCTTAAAAAAGGAACAATTCTCGCATCCCGACTCTCTGAACTGCACAATTATTATTATTTTTTTACCGACAAATAATAGGCCCAAAAACCTTAAGTGCAACAACAGAGAAAAAGAAGAAGAGGGGGAGGAGGGAAAGAAGTGCGGAAACAAAGAAGAAAACCTGATCATAAGTTTTGACAAGGCGGCAACGAAGACAGGCTCTGAGCTCATGTCCAAAGCTCGTCGGAATTTGCGCGGCTGCACTTCCCATTCTCTTCCCTCCTCTGCTTCTCTAATGTGTTGTGTGTGTGGTCAAGAGGATGGGGGTAAAAAAAACAGCAGCGGCAAGAGCCAGGAAGAAGACAAGACATGTCGTCGATCTAGAACTGAAAGACACGTCGTCCTTCTTCCAGTGAATGGAAAGCGTGCCTCACGCTCAATGATTAATTTGGGCCTGCCTGGCCTGCAATCCAATTGGTCTCGACTTGCAATATTGCTTTCAGCATGGTGCCAAGTGCCAGCCCACAGACCACAGTAGGATTCGTTGATAACTAGAGTGTCTTTGATGTGCTGCTCGATAGTCTGACTGTATTGAATTCAGAGGGAGACTGAGCATAATGTCAAGTTTCCTTGAATTTTCATTGTTCAGTCATTCAAACTCCTGATTGACTTACCCATTAAAACTCCTGATTGACTTCCCCCCCCCTAGTGACAGATATTCAGGTATTCAGCATGCAGTTTTCGGGGATCCAAGTACTTCAAGATCCAAAGCAAACCTTGTTCAAGTCTTTCCAATTCCCCTCACACATGTTGTTTTCTTCTTCTCCCTTTTTTTTAAATGGAAATTCATCTTAAGCATGGCACAAGAAGATATGAAGCATGACAGTGGAATCCAGATTCAAGTGGTCGATTGAAGGTATAGAATTGTGAGCATAAGTTTTTTGCTTGATATTGATTTTCAGCTTGTCGGTGTCGTTACCATTTCATTGCTTGTAGAAGACCTCTCCAATCTCCACTACAACTTCAACAGGGAACCTTTGATCGACTTGAGGAGTGGGATGGGATGGATCTCGTTCATATTTTAGTCTTACATGGCCCATCCATCCCTTGCTTATAGGCTATAAAGCAAGGATACAACAAGTATTCATGTGCCATTATTTAGCTTTATGAAGTATATGTAGATTGTGCCAATAAGATAAATGATATAATACGAGATGCATTGTGGGATTAGATAAGAGTCTAAAGAATAAGGAGGTTGTAAATAGAAGGTCTAATCCGCCTCGGACGGACCCTGCTCTTACCCAACCCATCCATTCCACTCTAGAACGCGTCACGTGATGTGAGGCGGCCTGGAATCTATAAA
>Ga0307517_10011513_pt1 | contig 12247 bp, 7 predicted proteins | sample 23_EM_MG_FD_194515 | JGI IMG/M metagenome (GOLD analysis project Ga0307517, IMG submission 194515) | Populus trichocarpa ectomycorrhiza microbial communities from riparian zone in the Pacific Northwest, United States - 23_EM | ecosystem: Host-associated > Plants > Roots > Unclassified | place...
TGACCAAAGAATTTAAATTTATTTTGGTCCCTTATTTTTTTTTCTTGTCCATATATTTTTATTATATTTATTTTTTTGTTATTTCTTTTATTTTTTATATTTTGATTTTAAAAAAAATCAATGTCAGCGCTGACTCGATGAGAAAAATTAATAAATGATTTTGAAATGGACACATTAAAAACTAAACACGTCGAAAGTAAATTTTTTAATCTAGAATTATTTCGAAAATACATTGAAAATGATGTAAATACATCAAAAATATATTTTAGATTTTTTTGTGATTTTCACTATTTTTTGTATTTTAAAAGAAAATTGAAAAGAGAAGTAAAAAATCGGGTTATGACAAAACTCGTGCATGAGTTATGAGACCAAACTAACCACATATAAAACAAATCATAATAAATATATAGCCCAAACTCCAATAAACTAAATGTTAAAGTATGAAGTTGGGGAAAGAAATATACATTTAGAAAAAGAAGAAAGAAAAAAAACACTAGAAATAAATAGTGTTTTGTAAGATGGTGCACAGTAAAAGCATCATCTCTTTTAATTTATATAAGTCCATTCGCTTGCGCTATACCACAGGTTGGAGCATAAAAAAATTAAAGTGCAAAAAAATATCTAGGTATTGGTAATGTGTATTCTAAAAAAATATTTTTTTATCATAAACTAAACAATTTTTTTATCTAATATTAAGATAGAAAAACATATGATCTACCTAGGTTAACATGAGTTACCCTGTGAGACCTAGGGTTTGGCCCAATAACCCAAAGCTTCAAGTCCAACCCAGGCCTCATAACATATATATATATATATATATATATATATATATATATATAAAAAGATATTTTTATTTTTTAAAACAATAATAGTAATTAGGCAAACAAAAATTACAAACATTCTTCTATCCCTCTCTCTATTACTACGTATTAGCATCTGGTAGGTGTGTAAGTTTAATTTGAGGCTATGATAGAATTTGAAAACAGGTAAGAATTCTCTTAAAAACCCCTCAAATGATTAATTATGATGAATAGGGGGAAAATAGAATGGATTTGAATGGGGAATTACGTGAAGGAGTTTAGGATAACAATTTTAAGACCCTTGAGATTGTTTTTATTTGTTTTGTTGATGTTGGGTTTGAGTTTGAAGGATTGCAGAATCGATGTGCAATATGTTATTTGGGAATCTAAAATTCCTAAACAACCAGTCGACTGGTTGTCCTTTTTAGGTGTGGTCTACCATTTCCTCCATTAGGTGTCGACCGGCTTGTTTTGGTTGACCAGTTGGTTCATACCGGTCAACCGTTTAAGGAGCAGTATGGTCTTTTTCGGTCTTGTTCAATTTGTTTTGTATATAGGATTCAGTTTCGGTTTTTGAATGTATATTTTATTTCTTCATATAGGTTCAGCTAATACAACTCCAGTTAAGCCTCAGTGAATCAATTTGCTTTAGTTTCGTTTGCTTCCTTTTGTTTCTATCTTTCCAAGTGAGTGGGATAATTTTTTTTATGCATTATGTATAAATATATAATCTACTTTTAAGGAATTCAGCAACTAGAGATTGCTAGAAAAATAGGGCTTTGGTTTTTTAAGCTTAAATACCAATTTTTCAATTTATTTTTTACTCAAAGCACCTAGAAAACACCCAAAACACCTTGACAAACCTATTCATGGTCTCAAAAAAACCAAAACAATAACTCAAAAAATTAAAATCAACCCGACCCAAAAATATTCTCGTCGTCAAATATGCCTCCTCGAGCAAGGAGAAGGAAAATAAACACCTAGGTAAAACTACCCTCTTGAAATGAAACCCATTGACACTGATTTTAGCCTTTTTGGTGGCCGAAATCATTGTTAATGACCGCTTTCTCTCTCTAAGCTAGAATTCAGCATCCTTTCTCTCTCTCCTTTGACAAAAAAAAACTGGAAAGTAAGGGAAATGAATTTGTGTATCATAATTGAATTCCGGACAACTAAAAGGACCGGTCATCTATAAACCTAAAAAGATGGGGGATGAAAATAATTTTTTTGTATGGAATTCATAGTCACTATTTATTCTACTTGTCATTTTCACTTTGGTCGTCTGACTTTCACACCGACCCTTTCTTCCAAAAAAAATGCAATTAGGTGCTAATTCAGGCTCAAAAGGGCTAAATTGTGTCAAAAACAAATTGAGGATCAAATTAAAAATTTTGACTATTACAATTGATAGTAATTTGTGAGATGGTGAATAGTATTGGCAATTATCGTGTTTTCTCTACATGAATTAGTTTCTGTTAATTTATAATATAATATGGTTATATTTGCAAAAACTTTGTTAATAACTATACACGAGTGTAATATGCAATAAATTATAAGAAAGAATTGCACATCATTATTTGATGAGAATAAAATATTGTTTTTATGAAGTAATTATTATTTTTTCATGCATCCACATGAAAATCATGAAGACATAATTTAAAATATGATAAGTCTTTATTTAAAACTTTTTGTTTTAAACTTGCTTTTTAGAATATGATCGGTCTTTATTTAAAAAACAAGCTACAAAATATAAGCATTTTCTCATTTTAAAAAAAAAAGAAAATGGAAGTTTTGCCTCAAGAAATAATTTTTTCCCTTTTTAATTTAAATTATTAAGATTCTCGCAAATACATGTTTTAATTATCTTGGATTTTTAAAATATATATATTTTTCATAAAATATGTATAAATAAGGAATGAGTAATTCGACTTAAGAAATATTTTTATCCATAATTTAAATTTTTCAGTGATATTGTTTTAATTGTTGTGAAATTAAAGAAAAAATAGCTTTGAAATTTTCCCAACGACATCTCACTATTGTGTTTCTATATAGACAAACATTTTCTTAGTATATCAAGTCAATTATATGATCTAAGGTTGATCAAAGTAGAATTAAATTGGAGACTGAGTCAAATTATATCATGTAAATCATGTCTTTAAATCATGTTCAGATTACATGAAAATAATAGAAAGAAGAAGGTTTTTTTTTTATGGCTAGCTTGGAATTCCAAAATAGCCCAAATTGCTTAGTAACCTAAAATTCTAAAATCATAAACTCAGTAAAATCCAACAACCATTTTTAATAAGCATAATTATGATGAAAGAACATTCTAGAGTTATTAGGAAAAGGCAAGAATGAATTATGCATAGGACCATCTTGAATGAGTTTTTTAAGAAAAAAAATAGTATATAAAATAAAATATTGGAGAAATAACATAATTTGTAAAGTCACACATGATATATGTGACTAGCAAGTCACATGCAAGACTCACAAGTCACAAATGTTAAATGCGAATTGATTCAAAAAAAATTGTAGAGAAAATTTCTCCAGCCTTTCAACTCTCTGTCACAAAAAACATTCAACTTAACAATTCACAATTCAACACAATAATAATTCACATGACATTTAATTTAATTCAAGTTCAACTAAACTCATAATTAAACAAAATCAATTTTTATAACATTCAAGTATATCATTTAACTATATCTAAAAATTATCTCAGCTTGTGGACTAGCCTAGACCACTTGTTCATGAAAAACACTCTTGTCCTCTGCTAATGCCATTTTGATATCCCCACTCTCCTCAACTTCTTAAAGTCCACCACAACATAAAAAGAGTGTAGTGTCAGCCACAACACATCTCATCTCACTGACTTCTTTGTCACATGTGTGCGATGTAACGGCAATCGTCCTCCTAGAGTTGGATCTTCATGGTGATGGGGAAATAATAAAAAGTTCTTGTTTCTTATCAGTAAAAAAAAGAATAGAGTCGTCACCTAATAATTTGTCACTAAAAACCCTAATTGGTCTTAGAATCTGGATAAGAAAATTAATTGTCTATAAGTAGGGCGTATCACTCCTGGTACACCTTACCTAAAATAAGTTTCATTGTTTATTTGTTTAATATAAACTAAGGTTTTGTAATGTCTTCTAATTGTTGATTTGTCTAAGATTTAAAAAAAGTCCTTCTCGGTAAAGAGATTTTTATCTTATCAAGTTAAAACTTAATCATTCTAATGACAAAACATATTTTTTTTGCATTTTTCTTCTAATATCGGGAACTCGTCTTATGTATAAGTTTGTAATCCTTGATATTCAAACAAACAAAATAATTTTTTTATTTTAAAAATATAAGCCAAGTTCTCATGGATTTCACAAATTGGTTATTAAATCCAAAAATACATGCAAATATATTAACAAAACTATTTTCTTGATTTTTTTACTTAAAGATGATAAATCATTTCATGTATTCTTTTTATGAAATATGATTATTATTATTTTTTTTTGAGAAACTTGGCCATATGCAAATTAAAATAAAACTTTAATTTTGAAATAAAGATTTTTGTTGTTGTTTTTATGGAAGGAAATTGATTTGTTTAATACCGAAAAAATGTCTCGCATGTAGGTCACAATTTCAAATATTAAATATATGAGGGTAGAAAAAAGTGGGGAATTCAAAATTAATTGCAAAATGATCTTTTAAAAATTAAAAATTTATTAAAAACTAGATGAAGACTGTGTTTGGCAAGATGCAAATACAATGTTTTTATTAATGCTATTTTAACCACGATATCAATTTAAGGAAAATTATCACTCATAAACTCAAAACCAAACAACAAAAAACATCCACACAAATCTTATTAATTTCACGAAGTTCATTCAAATTTCATATTAATTTAAATAAATCAACATATACCCAAACATAAATCATGAACCAACATTTATCATCCAAAAAGCAATCATAACCCAAAAAATAAACTTGCAATTCAATGCAAATTATCAAACACAAAACACACATGAATTCAAATCAAATAATGTCCAAATAGTCCAAAAATATACACAACAATAAACAATTTGTTCCAAATTTCACAATGTTATAGCAATTTATCCAAAAAGGATTTGAGTTTCTATATTGACATTTTGTGGCGTTTGAAATGTCCAAGATACACTGAAATAGACACTGAAAGACTGCTGGAACAGTGGCGGCACGTGTACCGTGCGCCTCCATCACTGCTAACGTGTGGATTCACGCGTCGCTACTGTTGAAGGAGCGGGAGCTGCTGTATCTAAAGCTCATCTGCTCCTTTTTCACTTCCTAGCTAGCATAGTCATACAACGTCAATCCTGGAGAAAGATCTGGTGACTTGAAGGTTAGGTCCTTTCCTTCTTTTTATTTTTCAAATTTTCTTGTCTCTCTTATCTTTCTCTTAGTTTCCTCTTTCTTTCTTTTTTGTTTCAGGTAAACAAAGGGTCTATCGTAGGCAAGTGACGGGTCTATGGTAGAGTGTGTGGTGGTGGTTTATGTTCTAAGAGAAAGGTTTTTGGTTATCATAGGAGAGTTGGTTGTTTTGGATCTGTGGGTGAAACATCAGTTGGGGGAAGTTGGGTTGATAGAATATTTCTAATGGTGGAGGATGTTACCATTTGAGAAGATGAGGGGTGCTGTCACGGCTGGACTTAGAGAAGATTGTTGACAACACTATTGTGCAGGACGACTGGACTTAGAGAAAATTACTGACAACGCTGATGTTGTAGACGACTGGAAGGTGTATAGTTATTGTTGGTTGCTTCTAGCTAGTTCAAGTCGATAGTTATTGTGGCTTGAGCGTTGTTAGTTGTAAGGATGGTCACGACTGTGATAGGTTGAACAATGGTTGCTGACGAGAGAGATGTTGTTGTTGGCGTGGTGCTGGTTGGCTGACAGTGGAGGAGCCAGCGAGAGGAGGAGGGATGGTTAGCTGTGGAGGAAAAAGGATGGTGTTTTTCAACAATAAGGAAGGGAGATGACTTTTTGCCTTTGTTTTTTTTTTTATTTTCTCTTCCTTCAAATTTCATTGTGGAGAGAGGATGAAGATGAGTTGTCGAGCTTGGATGGTGGTTAGGTCAATGGTGGCTGCTGGTGGCGAGATTGGTGGTTGTTTTGGTACGGGTTCAATGGAGGATATCGGTAGGTGGAGACTAAAGCTTGAGAAAAGAAGACGTTATGTTTATGGCTACTAAGGAATCAAAAAGAAAGAGTTGGGTTTGCTTTAGACTAAAAGGAGTTGGGTTTGCTTTAGACTAGGCTAATCGAGAGCTTATTTTCTTATTAATGAATGCGGAGTTCTGAACCTCCAAATCAGATGAGATTTGATCCCTATGGTAGATATACAATCTCTTTACAAAGATCACCTACTTCTATCTCATGTTTACATCCAGTTTATTGCAATGATCTCTCCAACGTAACTTACTCGATCAGCCATGATTGAAGAAAAAAACCATCATGATTGTTTAAAATTCATGGCTACCTTCTTTTGATAGGTTTGAGCTTACAAAAAGACAAAACAAACTAGAATGCACCTTTCTAAGAAGATTAGAGGAGAGAATGAGCAACATTTTTCTCTAACAAAATCTTGGCAAAACCACCATGGTTTTGCCATTTCAGGTTTTGTTTAGCTCATAAAAAATTATTCTTGAGCATACCAAAAGATCCTGGGAAAGATTACTGAGAAAATTACAAAGAAAAAGGAAAGAAAATACATAAAAATCAATAAAATACTTAGAATAGAAAGAAAATAAAGGTAACAAAGATTGTGTTTTAAAAAGGAATGAGGGGAATCTAGATCAATCTGAGATTGAAAAGAAGCTAAAAATCAAGAAAAGAGAAGCAACGAATCCAAAGAAAGAATCAATTATCTCATTGTTAGGTGAACCTTCAAACTTTAATAGGGGATAGAGCTCAATGAGCACACCTCCTCCCTCTTTATTTTTTTCTTTTAAATTACCATTTATGATGTGTGTTATACATCTTTTGAAGTCATTTATTACTTTGAAGGCCATGATTATTGTCTTGAAATGTTTAAGCATGCTTTGAATATAGCTTGTGTATGCTCAAGTTTTGTTTATTACCTTGTTTTGATGTGTTAGAATATAAATATGGAATGCCAAATGTTAGTATAGAATGTTGTTTTTGCATGCTTTGATGTTAGGTTAATCTTGTTTGAAGTTATGACAATATGTTTTAGGTTTTGATATTGTTGTGGTTTAGATTGTTTTAGGTTAGTCTGTTAGGTTTGGTGAAGTTATAGGTATGTTGTTTAAACTTCAAGATAATATTTATAACCAATAGAATAGTGTTTATCTATGGTGAGGCTTTTTCTGCATTGTGTCATTTTGGATTTTGCTTGTTGTTTTTGCCTTTAATCTTTTGTTTTTTATTGTTTTGATGATTCCAACAATTCATGGTAAGCATACTTAAACTTAAGTTGCTAGGTTTAGATTGTTTTTATGAGTTTTGTTGCATTTTTCTAGGTTTAGACCTTTTATAGGTTTCTGGGCTCGCTGACTTTTCTGGGTTTATATTCATCCATTAAACTTTGCCTTGGATCTTTGTTTTCTGAGTTATTTCGGTTGATTGATGGTTCTTATATAATCGTGCATATTTGTTGATTTTTAATCTAGGTTTTTTATGGCTTAAAAACACAGATTTAAGGGGTTTTTTATTGTTTTATTTTTTGTATAAAATCAAATAATCATGATACTTGATTGATTATGATGATAATTGTTTGAATAGTGTGATTACATGTCTGTGTTTTTATTATAGGTTTCATAGCAAGTTCTTGATGTTCTTGTGCAAATTCAAATTCAAATTCAAATGTCAAATGTTTTTCCCTCTTTAATCTTCAACTGGAGTTGCCAGACACAGCTGTAGCATGAGATGAGATACAACTCCCAAATGCTTCCAGATATAATTGACAGCGGGCATAGATAATTCAAAGGCACAGAACCGTTCTCAATCATCACTTGCACGAAAGCTTATCATTGATTTATTGAATCAGATACATAATAATAGATCATCAAGTCATTGAGATAGTGAAACATTTTCATAGCTCGAATGACACGAGGACCATTCATCCCAAGAAGGTAAATAATAAGGAGAAAAGCAACAAATTAAAATCAAATGAAAAATTGACAGCTAACTACAAGAACAGACAAAGATGGAAGCTTTTTCTTTCCAGGAAGAATGGTATTTGCGAAGACCAGAACAGAGAAGCTAATGATAATTGAATAGTTGGACCTAATCCTTATACTTCATCTCAGACATCAGAAAGCCAGGCATCTCAAAGGAGCCTGAGAACTGTTCAACATCAGCCTTGAGGGCCTCGATTTCCTTGTTGTTCACCAGACCCTTGTTGAAGTCCTTCAAGAGCTTTCCATGTTCCTTTTGGATGCTCAGTGTGATGGTCACAGCACGGTGGAGGAATTCTCCAATCTGCTCGAAATCCTTCTCAACCAAACCTCTAGAAGTCATGGCGGGGGCACCTGCCAACAAAAAGCTCCAATTAATAGCTCCAAACTAATAGAGGAAGAGGGTTCTCATTTCAAATTGTCCAATATCATCATTATCTAGATAATGCATCCGTCGGGTAAGTTCTTACCGATTCTCACTCCACCAGGTGCCAAAGCACTGCTGTCACCAAACACGGCATTCTTGTTCACAGTGATGTTTGCAAGGTCACATAGTTTTTCAACCTTGTTGCCTGGAAGAACATTATTTGAAGGATCAAATTTCACATCAGATTAAACCAACATGCATGACCCAGAAACTTTACAATTCAATTCTTTACCTGTCAACCCAAGGGGCCTAAGATCCCACAGAACAAGGTGGTTCTCGGTGCCTTCAGTAACAAGCTTGTATCCCTTGCTCATCAAGTAGTTTCCAAGGGCAACTGCATTGGCCTTGACTTGCTTAGCATAGGCCTTGAACCCAGGGCTCTGGGCCTGTTTCAATGCAACAGCCAGAGCACCAATCTGGTGGTTGTGAGGACCACCCTGAAGAGATGGGAAAACTGCAAAGTTGATCTTGTCTTCAAAGTCATAAACTGCATCCTCCGGCTGACCCTTCTTGGGTGGCTTAGGGCCCTTGCGGTAGAAGATCATACCAGCCCTGGGACCCCTCAAACTTTTGTGGGTAGTGGTGGTGACTATGTCACAGTACTCAAACGGGTTGGCAGCTTCCTACAACCAAAAATGAACAGTAAAGATTTAGACCGGATCTAGACATTTTACATTGAATATGTTAAAAGAAAAAAAAAAAGTGACAGCGCCAATCTTTCAACTGCAACAGAATTGCTTGCATATAAATAATGCAAGCTTATTTCTTGGATTATCAGAGTAGAACCTAAAATTCTGCAGCACATTTTAAACTCGAATGATAATTACATAGAGAGACTTCATCGTAACATCAATTGAATGGATAAACATTGCATGCCATTAGCTTTAACATTTCATGTTAAGCTTCAAGCATTTATACATGCATACACATCTCCATATCCAAGAATTCCACTAGTTCAAAATAGCTCTCGTCACCTAAATAAAGAACAGGCTCGAATCTAATTCCTTTAATCAAATTAGATGATTAATTAGATAGGAATTGACTCCATGATCATTAAGAACATATTTCCTTTAACATCTTCTGCATGCAGATGCAAATCAATTAGATTTTAAACTCTGATCTTTTAAAAGCTTTCAGCTTTGCATGCATTTAACAAACTGCAAAGAAATGACGGGCAAGTAAAAAATCTACAAAATCAATCCCATAAACCAGCCAATCTAGTAAATTCATTGAACACATGTGGCACCACATCATGCCAAAGCCAGATCTAATGCTGAATTTACATTAAATCATGCTGAATCACCACAAAAGAACCCGGATCAGAATTTTAAAATGCAGCTCAAGAAACACCAAACTCAGAACAGATCTTTCAGAACTTAAGCTTCTCCAAATAACCAGGAACAAAACACGATCAAATCTAGCACGACAGATCAGTCACATGAAAATACAGATTCAACAGCCAAAAATCGAAAAAGCAATGCATACCTGAGCAGCAACAAGGCCACTGATGTGAGCCATGTCACAAAGCAAAAGAGCACCACACTTATCAGCAACAGATCTAAACTTCTTATAATCCCAGTCTCTAGGATAAGCACTTCCACCACAAATAATAAGCTTAGGCCTAAAATCCAAAGCCTTTTCTTCCAACCTATCATAATCAAGAAACCCAGTTTGCGGGTTCACCTTGTAAGGCAAACTCTCAAAATAAATACTGGTAGCTGAAATCTTTTTACCCCCAGATGTGTAATACCCATGGGTCAAATGCCCCCCTGAAGGCAAATCCAAGCCCATGATTCTGTCATGGGGCTGGAGAACTGCTGTGTACGCAGCGAAATTTGCAGGGGAACCAGAATAGGGCTGGACATTTACACCCCATTTAGTGGGGTCTAAATGAAAAGCTTGAAGGGCCCGAGCTCTGCAGAGATTTTCAATCTCATCAATATATTCATTACCGCCGTAGTAGCGGTTACCTGGCATACCCTCAGAGTACTTGTTGGTGAGAGCGCTTCCAAGAGCCTCTATAACGGCGAAAGAAGTGAAGTTTTCTGATGCGATCAGTTCGATTCCTCTGCATTGGCGGCGTTTTTCCTTCTCGATTAAGTCGTGGATTTCTGGGTCAACTGTTTGGAGGGAGGAGTTTCCCCACACAGTTACTGGATCCATGTTCGAGGGAGGGGGGCAAGGAATGGGTTTGCACTTCGCAGAGGGTGGTGGTGGCTTCGTGGCTGGCAAAGAGAGGACGGTCTTGTGGGGAGCTTATAAAGGGAGGAGGAGAAGTGGGAAATTACTGTTTTGGGGTTTGTATTTGATTTAGTTTAGGTGGTATGAGGTGGCAAGAGCCTAAGAGGTGGTGTTCATGCAAGCCAGGATGGTTATTTTTACGTATGGCTTAGTTGTGATTTATGTCATTTTGGAGGTTTGACTCAAATGGTTTTTACTATAAGGAACCATTACCCAAAAAAAAACCATTACTATAGATAATTTGGCTAAGGTTAGATTGAGACTACGAATAATTTTGTTTTTATGTTTTAAAAATATTTAAAAAAATTATTTTTTTTATTTTAAATTAAGTTTTTATATATATTTTCATAACAATGTCAAAAATAATTTTTAAAAAATAAAAAAAAAATATTATTTTAATACATTTTTTAATGAAAAACACTTTGAAAAGTAACTAAAATCACATTTCTAGATTTGTTAGAGTTATTTTCTTTTATTGAATAAATTTTTTTTCATTTAAGGTCTTTAATATTTAATTAATTTAAATTTAGATTTTGATTTAAAATTTATAATATTTTCATGAACTCATGTTATAAATTGAAATTTTCACGGGTAAAATCTATACTAGTGTCTCAATTATTATTTTTTTCTTCAACAATTATAGATCTAACTTTTTGACTTCCTAGCCAGTGGGGACAAAAGTAGATAAGTTAAGGGCTAGATTTACAGAGCCGACACCTTGAGGATCCAGGTCGTAATGTGTTATGTGTGCTTCAGGGAAGGTTCGGTCACGGTGATGTATTAAAATTTCAAATTTATTTTAAATTAATAACGCATCCATGAATCGGAAAAGACTGCTTACTTCCTTTTCGTTTAAAGTTCCAAGCATAGTGGCCCGGTTCAAGATCCGGGTTTCAGGTTTGACCAGATCATCGGATTGGTCGGATCAATCTCTATTTTGAAAAAATTCAAAATTATATCGTTTTAGTAAAAAAAAAAAAAAAGTCAATGGGTTGCAACCGGGTCATGATTTTTTCTATTTTTTCTTCAACCCGGCCCTGCCACAGGCCCGGGTCGGCCCGTTGGGCCTGACCGGGTTTCAAAACTATGGTTCCAGGCAAAGCCTTTTGATCTTGCCTTCTTCTTTCGTCAAATCGAACAGATCTTTTGCCGTGTACGAGATTATTATAATGATTATTTTTTAAATTATTTTTTATTTAAAAATATATTAAAATAATTTTTTTTAATTTGTGTGTGTTATCTTAAATGTGTTTTGATTACATCTGCTTTTAAACTAAATTCTATTTGGGATGATTATTTGTAAATTGATTTAAATTATTCTTTAAATTTTAACTCTTGAAAGAATTTTTTACTTAAATAAAAAGATTTATTACAGAATTAAGTAAGAATCTTGATTTAATCAGAATTTAAAATTTTTGACTTTTGAAATCCTACTTATATTATATTTATTCTTGTTTTAAGTAACTTATACCAAGCATACTTCTAATACTTAAAGTGACTTTAACTTATTTTTATATTTTTGTATTATGATTTAAAAAAAAAAAATTTCCATAGATTATACCAAATGTATACTAAGTTAAGTATTTTTTTTTTTTCGATTTCAACTTAAATGC
>Ga0307517_10011514_pt1 | contig 12247 bp, 9 predicted proteins | sample 23_EM_MG_FD_194515 | JGI IMG/M metagenome (GOLD analysis project Ga0307517, IMG submission 194515) | Populus trichocarpa ectomycorrhiza microbial communities from riparian zone in the Pacific Northwest, United States - 23_EM | ecosystem: Host-associated > Plants > Roots > Unclassified | place...
CAAGTATACCCAGATTAACTTCCCAATCTGCATGCTAATGTATGAGATCATAATAATCTCATAAAAAATAAATCAAGACACATTATAAAGTTTAATTTTTAATAAAATCAATGTTGAGGGGTGAAATTAAAAGATCTGTTCAATTAAAAAAATGACAATAAAAATTACCCGGATCAACCAGGTTAATCTATCAAACTTGAAATTCATATCATAAAATTAAAATAACCCTATATAAATCAAACTCAAACAAATTATTAAAGTTAAGCCCAATTGCCAACTTGTCTCCTTTCCATTTTGATTTTTTTCTTTTAATTTTACCGTTAACTAAAAAATTAAAAGCAATTGCTTTGAATTATGATCAAATCACATTTTATAAAACTTTGAAGATGAAAATGAATTATCAGAAAAGACAGTAAGTCCACAGTGTTACGTCTGTGTATGAACAGTACAAATCCACAGTAATTGAGCAATGCCATATTCTATAATAATAATGATAATAATAATAATAATCTATAATATTATAATGATTTCAATCTATCATTGCTTCTCTCTCCTCCTCCTGTCACAGGTCACATAGGCGCAGCAGAGCCAGTAAATCCGAAACCCAACTGAGGACCACTGTCAGAAGCAGCCCTTGAATCAAGATTCTATATTGGCAACCCACACGTATCTCAAAAAGAACAAAAATGGTGCCTTCAGCTGCAATTGATAATGGTTTGTCACTGAAAGACCCCAGCTAATCAACCAACCAACTGTATGCCGACCTTCAATTTATTTCATCATCATGCTTCAGTTTCATTCAATGGAGCTGAGAAACTTTGTTGTTTTTGAAAGACAAGCAGCAATCACTCCTCTTGTTCAAAGCCCACAAGGAAATCAGTCAAGTTCTCAGAATCATCATTTGCCTCATCAAGGCTAGCTAGCTCATCGGACCCTCCTTTCTAGGTTTGGCCAGCATGTTCATGGAAATAAGGACGTGGTTCTTGTTAGCGGCTTGAAGGGTGTAGCTGGGACGTGGCATGCAGTCTACCATGTAAGATGCTAGTGGCGCACAACTTCTCAATTCCTAAAATCCTGACAAAGGGAAAATCTTCTGCTTCTAATATAGTGCAATTCTACGACTTCAAGGGACACAAGTACATAAACATGTTCTTACTGGAATGAAAGGTTAAAATCTTTTTAACTCTTGAACAACGTGTCAAATTCATGCCTTCTGTGCAAGGACATGTTAACGCTGTAATATGGGGATTCCGTTGACCTTTTTCTCCACCTCAAATGAAATATGGGCTGTAGTAAGAGAGAATTTCCATTTTAAGCAACAAAGGAATGCTGCAGGAGCAGGAGACGTGTATTATCCTAGCTGGAGCACTGGTGCTGTCAGTACTGTGTGTTAGCATGTCCGTACGTGCCTGTATCGGATGAGGCAGAGCATTCAGAAGGATACACCATCACCTTTGATTTTCGAGCCTGGGGAGTGGTTTTATAAACACTCCAATTGCATTTAATTCCCTCTTCTTCTCCATCAACCTCGCTATTGCAAGTTCAAACAGAATTAAATGATGATGGGTAAATATGAAAAGCAGCCAGCATTAAATACTCTTTTTCCTCGAGAAAAATAGATGCAGCTATCCAAAAGAACACTGAAACATGACCGAGTGAAGACGTAAACAACAGTACTAGACTTCTTCAAATGAACTGGATTGATGATATTAGCCCTTTCTAGTGGAAATTCTTCATCACAAATGGAAACAGAGTCAAAGAGCAGACTTCAAGGATGAAACTGTCAGCCAGAAAGCTTTGACAGGTTGCCCGTTGTATAGAACAGCCAAAACTACTGCACGTTGATAAGCCAAACCAGCAATATGTAAAGCATAAATACAAAACTGTAGAAAAAGCTTCCAAACACTTTAATGTGATGATATATACGTGCGTTGTCATTCTTCTCTTCTAAGAAGCTTCCATTCTTGCTCAATCTATTCTATCTTAGAACTATATATGGCTTCGATTTGACTTTGAGCTCAATATGTTGATCTAGAGAAACTTCTAGTTTGTTTCTCCCTAATTTTAACTTGTTAAAGCTCAGTAGGAGTTCTCCTTTTCAGACTGTCTCCTCAAGAATCTACAAGAGCTGCTGCAACAGAAGCTGCTGATTCGCCTCAATAAACAGAGATTGGAAGTTGAGTGCTTTTATCTGACAGTAGAAATTGCTTGTGATGAGAATATTTTACTTGTCCTCAGTCTACCCACATTGATTTCATGGTTTCAAATTATGCTCAACATTCGACTGCGGACCTTGTTTGTCTAAAATAACGATTGTAGCTTCACAGTTGTGAATCAGTTTTTAATAATTTTACAAAATAAAACCTCGAGTAGCTAGTTCATAATAAAAACTGTACAAAAGAAGAGCATCTTTCATATTCCTGTGGATCTCGAGAATCCTAATTTCCATGTTGATTCAGCTCAAGAAAGCCTTCTGCATGTGGATCTCAAGGGGTACTTAGTGGATTCCTAGACATCACAGAGCGATGCGCGCGCACAAACATACAAACGCAGAGAGCTGGTCACACACACACACGTACAATTTTCACGTCTAGATCAAGGTGATAAAAGTTAAAAGACAGAGCTAAAGCACAAAATTGTCAGCTGCAGGTTAGATACTTTGCTTTATTTGATCCTCTCGCATCCGCTTTGCTAAGGGATCTCTACGAATTCTAACATCGGCCCCCGTCATTATCAACCTCTCCTGTTAACATTAAATCTAAATTAAATTACAATTAATTATCCGTGCAGCACTATGCCTCAGAATAACTATTCAATTACAAAATTATCTCGAACAAGAAAACAGTTGAACTACGTATCGGAGGCGGGGTGAACTTTTTTCTATCACACAATTATCTTTAATATGTTGTGTAAACTCTCAATAATATTCTTGATAATAATAAAATTTAATGTTATAAAAAATAAAGGAAAAGTGATCAATTAAATTATAAAAATGATAATAGATTTGAGAATTTAAAATAAAATGTTTTATATGAGTGTTAAAATAATAATAATAAACAATAAATAAATAAATACAGAAATGCGAATAAAGCTAGGAAAAATTCTTTAATTTGAAAGTGTTAAAGCTTTGAATATTACTTGTTAAGATGCCCTAATACTTTTAAATAAGATTCTTGAAGAATTCATGCTTTGAATTGATTGAACTTTGTGAAATTAAAAATTAGAATTCTTGATAAATTTTGGAGAAATTGAAATTGATTGTGAAATTATGTTAAGATTATTGACGTGAGCAGAGAAAGTAAGAAATTATGGTAATTGAAGCAAAATTTTAAGTGTTCTTGAAGAAGAAATTTTCGGACAAAAAAATAAAAATTTAAGAATTTTGATAAGATTATGAGATTGTATAGAAAAGAGATGAAATTAATGTTAAAGAGTTAATAGAACATGAAAGTTTTATGTTTTTCTTTAGTTTAAATTTCGACCAAGAACAAATAACATTAAAGACAAATATATTTTTTATTTGAATGATGAAATTAATTGTGTTAGAATGTGGGAATTTGAAGAATAGAAAAAAAATTACAAAGGGAAGAAGGAAATTTTCATGTTTCTTTTTAATACTAGTTTTTCAGCAAATGAAAGGATAATTGGAAGGATTTCATTTATTGATTGTATCAATATGGAAAGTAGAATAATGATATTAGTTAAAGTTTGATATGAATAAATAAACTTGATTAAGACGTTTGAGTGAGAAAGAATATACATATTTATTGTACATATGAAAAGAAATGATGTGATATACTTGTCGATCCAGGAGAGGCTGACGGGTCGTCACCGCAGCAGGAAACTTCAGCTCGAGCTCAGACATCAGGTAATTATGCGGTGCTCCAAATTTATTATTGGTCACTATGTATTTCTATTTGATAAATTATGGTTAATCAATTAATAATTTTTATATTGTTTACTCGAGAAAATAAAATATATGATGCAATGAACTAATTCGTGGATTAATGGAATTAGTGTCGAATGGGCAAATCATTGAACTAATTCCTGGATTAATGAAATTAGTGTCCTGGTGAATGAGCGTGATGAGGAATTAATTCATTGGTTAATGAGATTAGTGCTCTGGTGCATAGACAAATCGTTGAACTAATTCCTGGATTAGTGGAATTAATGCCTTGGTGATCAATGGGTGAGATCAGAAATTAATTCTCTGATTAATGAGATTAGTACCCTGATGAATGGGTGAAGCATTGAACTAATTTCTAGGTTGATAGAATTAGTGCTTGTTGAATAGACAGGTGAGAAACTAATCACCTATTAGTGGAATTAATGCCCAGGTTAATAGGCGTTAGGAAGAATTATATTTTTGGTTAATATACAACGTTAAGGATTATTCTTTCTTATTTGAAAAATTGTGTTTAGATTTTTATTCAGTATTATATCAAAAATTTAATTGAGATATAATACTAAATGGACGAATTAATTTAATGATCTTATGAGCAAATTTTTAAAGAAAGAAAGAATTTATTGATATTTTATTTCATTTGTCTAATTGAATTATTGTATTAAATTAATTTTCAGTTACATCCCCATATCAGGTTGAGAATTATATTAGTTTTCTTATATTTCGTTGGGTACCATTTTGATATGAATCAATTTATTATTTTGTCATGTAATATAAATTTTAGAATTTAACGCTTCAATAATTTATAGAAAGTTTTTTTTGTAGTATAATTTTAATTATGAGTTCTTCTTTAATTATATACTTAATTCAATTATAATTTTGTTGAACCTTATTTGTAAATCTTTGAATTGTGTAATGTAATTTAATTTTAATTGGTAGAATAATTCATTGAATTGCATTTATGTAAACGTGTTATATTGAATTGTTTAAATATATGCGAATTTGATTGTTGAGAAATGGTAATGTAATGAGAGGAGGAAGTCCTGGATGATAGGACAGATAGGAAATTTGATAATTGAAAATTATGGAAGAAGAGTCGATAACTTAGTACCTAAAAATACAGAGGAAACTCTGCTGGATTTTTGATTAATTGCAATTTTTTACCCTAATCTTAATTGAATTATTATGTTCTTGCTTTTGGTTTTGGTCATAAGTTTTGTGGTTGTTATAGTTGATATTAGAGCCCTAGTTTGAGTTAAGAAATTGAATTAGAATCTAATAAGTATCAAATTGGTTCAGGGTGGTATGCACAAGGCAAAGTGAGATGGCGGATCGCTCTCCAGCGTGGGAACATGGTTAAGATCCCGTATTAGAGTATAAAGAAAGAGAGGATTCTTTAGAGGATTCAGCCTCTCAATACCTGCAGCACCTGATCCAAGAGAGGTGCCTCTTTCAGCAGTAGTGGTGTTAGCGACAACCCTTGCATCGTATTCTGATATGGTATTTATAGCCCAGATTATGAGAGCTGTAATGAAGACCATGCCTTAGGTACCAATGTCGACACCCTTAGTGGCACCAGCATCACATGTACCACAAGTTGTCTCTACATTAGTGGACAATATAGTTACACTGGTTCGGGTAGTGAAGAGTATGCGAGAGTTAGGATGTGACTCATTCTCAAGAGTGCATGATGCTGAGATAGCAGGCTGATGATTATGTACAGTAGAGGACATTATGGAGCATATTTGGGTGGCGAAGGATTTACAAGTAAATCATGCCACTCATTTACTGTCAAATATGGCACAATTTTAGTGGGATACAGTGTGGTCTAAGAGGCCTACAGGGTCTTGGACATAGGCAGGAGGGTATGACATTACTTAAGTATGAAAGGAGATTTCATGATCTCTCCATGTTTTCTCCATAGTTTTTTCCCACTAAACAATACATGATTGACAAACTACGAGATGGATTATGCTAGGATTTGAGACAAGGCTTAATAGCACTTAGATTTGGGACAACTAGATGCTAGGCCCTTGAGACATGTATAGTTGATGGACAACGGAGTCAAGTGAACGTGGGTAAGAGGAAAGATATCAATTTTTTTTCCTTAATTGGACCTCTTATTTCTAAAAAGGGTAAGGGATAGTTCAACTAGTTTAAGAGAAAAGGAGGAACAATGTCTAAGCCTGTTCAGAGTACATAGTGCTGGGACTGCTAATGGACAACCACCTTTTTAGAGAGGCTTTGCTAGAGAGGCATCGAGACTGAATACATTATCTTATCCTTATTGTGTTTGATGCGAGCAGAGACATCCGGGGATTTGATTGTTCAGCATCGCCGGGACGATGCTACATTTGCAGAGCTGAGGGGCATAGATGGCGTGATTGCTCTTATTTAGGTAAAGGATGTTACTATTATAAAGGATAAAGACACATCCATATGGATTGTCCACGGAGAGCTAAATTCATACAGGGACGGAGGCAACATACCCAAAACTAGTAGTATTCTATCATTATAGATAGATCGGGTAGGACAACACATTCAGGGGCCAGTGGAAATAGAGGCTAGCCTAGAGTGCAAAGGGATAGGACTCAAGGCATAGTATTTCATATGACACAGGAGGAGGTTAGAGCTGCCCCAAATATAGTAGTAGGTACTTTACAGTTAAACTCATTGCCTGTATATGCATTGATTGATCCTAGGATAACACATTCATTTGTGGCTAATACAATCATGGGGAAATTAGGAAAAAGACCTAACATGGTAGAAAGATGATTTATGATAAGTACTCCTTTAGGTGAAATCATAGTAATTGATGTAGTCTAAAGGAAATTGGGATTAATATAGATGGGCTTAAATTAGGAGTATATTTAATTCACCTAGAATTGTAGGATTTTGAGGTGATACTAGGTATGGATTGGTTAAGTTTACATAAGGCTCAAATGGACTACTTTGCAAAAACAGTGACTCTCTAAAGACCAAATGAGAGGAGAGTGATTTAGGGGGGAAAGGAATGTCATATCGAATTGCATCATCTCAATTATGACTGCAAGGAAGATGATTAAAAAGGGATGTGAGGCTTATCTTGCCTATATGTTGGATTCAAAAGAGAAAACAAGAGAGTTGACAAACATTCCTATAGTAAAAGAATTTCCAGATGTGTTCCCAGATGAATTACCAGGGTTACCACTAGATAGGAAAGTGAAAGTTTCCATTGATGTACTACCTGGAACAACACTTGTTGCTCAACCATCATATAGAATAACGCTTGCCGAATTAATTGAGTTGAAGATTCAACTACAATAAAATTAAAGAACTATATGTTTTTTTTTAGATTTGTTTTCATAGTTTCACCATTCAACATTGAATTGTTTGATAACTAGAATAAGCTCAAGTCTGGTTCTTTTTATCTTTTTTTATTTGTTATTTTATTTGTCAATTTATTTATTGTTGTTGTATTTTTTTTGTTCATATTATTTAAATTACTAATTAAACCAATGACTAGGGTCTCGGATTTTTTTACCCTACCCTTTTTTAAGTCGAAAAAAAATTTAGTGCGGGCAACAAACCTAGTTAACAAAAAACTAAAGGAGAAGGGCTTTTATTGTATCCCTTCTCATATAACACTATTCATTGCAATATTTTTTCTAATGTGTTTTTTTTTTCAATTTCTATTCTATCCTTCAACATTAGCAAAAAACTAAAAGAGACAAAGTTTTTACTGTAATACTCCTCACATAACACTATTCACTGCAATATTGTTTTTTCTTCCTTCCTTTTTTTTTTTCTAATCTATATTTCTTTCCAGTTTCAATTTACTTTTTTACGAGGTTATCCCAGACTCATGATCTGGACCACGAGTTTAATTGTATATTTTTCTTGATTCGGTATTTTATAGAAAAAAATATAAAAATATACTGATAAAATCTTGGTGTATCACCTGAATGCCTTAACATGGTTTATGACCCCAAAATACTATATGTAGCTAACTACAAAGGGGTTGGAAAGTCAGAGTTTATGGCTTTTCAGTCTAAAGAGAAAACATGGATGCTTTACATAAAAAATGCTTAGAAACATACTTGATGTCGCTACAGATATTGCAGTCATTGGCTGCTCGAGTATTGCCAAAAAAAAAATTGTTACCACTATTTTAAATGTTATTGAAGCCTTCTTGAAACATCTACTCCCTTCTAGGACTCTTGTCGTTATCCCTGGAAACCTCTCACTCAATAAGTGCTCATCTAGCGTGGTTTACCTACTGTCTTTCATTTTTACTTCTGTCACAACTAGGACTAGTTTTGCAACTTGAAAATGCTTGATGTGGTATGCTACCTATAAATGTTAACAGACGGGAGTAATGGCTAAGAGTCTCATTACCATGTGAAGGAGAAGTCTATTCATTATATACCATAATGATAGTTATGTGATCCTATATAATAAGAAAGATCAAGATACAAACAATCAAGAAATATCCTACAACTATACATACACAAATATTGCGGTTACAGAAAAAAGTGCAACATTTATTATGAAGAATCATTTGATTCTCCCTTATCACCCCCTGCAAGGTGAGCATGGTAGAAGGGATAACGTTGAGCTTGCTTCGAAAGAGAAAAAACTGAGGCTTGGTGATGTTTTGGTTAGGTAATTAACGAGCTGTAGTTATGAAAGAACAAAATCAATTTTCAAAGTGCCATTAGCGACAAACTCACGTACAAAGTGATAGTCAATTGCAATATGTTTGGACTGAGGATGAGTAACCAGATTGACTGTCATAAAGATTGCACTTTGATTGTCACAAATAATTCTAGGTGAAGCTAATAGTGTAACACGAAGGTCCTGAAGTAGTTGAACAAGCCATGCAATATCAATAGTGGCAATAACTAGAGAGCGATAATTGGTTTCTGCACTTGAACAAGAGACAATGCTTTGTTTCTTAGAGGACCAAGAGATTAAATTGCCGTAAAAAAAGATAGCATAATTAGTAGTAGAGCGAAGTGTATCAGGACAACCAACCCAGTCCGCATTAGAATAGACAATAAGATCATGAGTGGATTGTTTATGAAGTTGAAGTTCATGATGAGCTGTGTCTTTAACATAAGGCAAAATACGCTTGAGAGCACGAAAATGATCTTTGGTTGGAGCATGCATAAATTGACAAATAGAATTAACAGAAAAGGATAAATTGGCATGGTGATGGTCAAGTATTGAAGAGCACCAGCCAGTGAGCGAAACAGAGTAAGGTCAGAGAACAACTTGCCTTCGGCTGATAGATGGTGACCACATACAAATGGTGTAGAACTAGGTTTGGCATTAGTCATGGAAGTTTGCTGCAAGAGATCAAGAGCATTCTTCGTTTGACTAAGAAACAAACCCTTTTTATTAGTAAAAGTATGAATAAAAAAAGGACTACTGCTAATGAGGACCATGTTATAATATACAGAAGTAAGTAAAGAGTCCCAAGCGTGGAGTGATAAACAAACAATGAAGACTTAGTTTGACTAGAGAGAAAACCAAGTGTGAGCAGAAAGGAGCTAAAGCGATGGAACCAAGCTCGAGGAGCCTGTTTCAGGCCACATAGAGCACGTTTTAAATGACAAACTCGCTAAGAAAACAATGGATCAGTGTAACCTGGTAATTGTTCCATGTATATTTCTTCATTGAAAAAGTCACAAAGAAAAGTGTTTTTAACATCTATTAACTAATGTAAACGCCATCTAGAAGTAACAACCAAGGACAAGATGATTCTGACTGCAGCAAGACGAACCACAGGGTTACAAGTGTCACCAAAGTCAAGACCATGAACTTGAGAGAATCCTTAAGCCATAAGACAAGCCTTATGGCATTCAGTAGACCCATTAGAGCAAAGTTTTACTTTGAAAATACAGTGACAACCAACCACATTAAGATTTTTAGGACGGGGAACAAGAGCTCAAGTATCATTTTTCCTCAAAGCCTGAATCTCATCATCCATAGCTAAGAGTCATTTAGGGTGTTTTGCAACAGACTTAAAACCCCGAGGCTCTTTGATAACAAGAAGAGCTTGAAAAAACTAAGAAGAAGACAAAACAATCATAACATGATGCGATCATGGTTTGAAAATACCAGCATTCCCTTTGGTAAATATGTGATGGTTGTTAGTGTTCACATGAGGAGTTGAAGACATAGGAGGAGAAACAATAGAATCCAAGGTTGCATAGTTAGAGGGAGATGCTACAAAAAAAAAAGAGGAATTTGCAGAGTAAGAGGAGAATTCAAGGAACTTGATACATCACTACAGGGCAGACATGGTGAACTCAAAATAGAAGGTAAAGGCAAAAAATTGCAAGAATCATTGTGAGAACAACTAGAAACACATTCCTCATAATAAAAAAATATATTATAATTAGTATTGGATTGCAGATTATGAAAAGAGCCATCATTGTAATGAAAGTTATGTTCATAAAACTGCACATGTCATGAAATATAGACACGATGTGTCTTTCGGTCTAAACAATGAAATCTTTTATAAAGAGTACTGTAACTTAAAAAGACACATGAAATAGATTTTGGAGATAATTTATGGGGTGAGTAATCTCTCAAATAAGGGAAGCAAGGACACCTAAAAGTATAAAGCATAGAGTAATCAGGTTGCTTACCAAACAGGAGTTCATAAGAAATTTTGCCATTAAGGGACGATGATGAGAGTCGATTAATGAGAAAAATAGCAGTAGAGAAAGCCTCATCCCACAACGAGACTAGCATATGGGCATGAAACATGAAGGTGAGACTTGTTTCTATGATATGACGATGCTTGCATTCAGCAATACCATTTTGACTAGGATTGTATAGATAAACTAGACGAAGAACAATGCCACAAGAGTGTAGGTGAGAGCGAACCTTAATATTTCTAAATTTAGTTCCATAATCACACTGAAAGAATTTTATTTGTTGAGAATTGAGTCTCAATATGATGTCGTAATTAACAAATGTATCAAAGAAATCAAATTTGTGTTTTAAAGGAAACATCCAACTAAATCTCGTACAATCATCAATAAAAACAACATAAGTCATAATGTAAACGATCAAAGGGCATGACACAACGTTCATCATTTAGAGAAAAAGGTAAATGATGGCTTTTGCCAAGTCTATAACCAACACAAATGTCAGAATCATTCATCATTGGTTTATTACTACAAGAGATAAATCATATTCTAAAAAGAGAAGCAAAAATATGATAATTTGGATGACTAAGGCATGCATGCCACAAGTGAACAAATAAACGTGGCTTATTGGCAGAAACAATGGAAACAGGGGCATGATGATGTTGATCGAGGACATACAAATCATTCTCACATCGACCAACCCCAATCACTACTTTTATGGTATGATCCTGTATGATAAGACCAAGAGAATCAAAGATGACACAACAATTAATTTGTTTGTAATTTGACTAATAGAAATGAGTTTTTTTTTTTTAATTCCAGGAACAACTAAGACATTAGATAAAAGAAGTGAGCTTTGAGGAGCAAGATTGGAAACAAAACTAGTGTTAAGAATAGGTAGGGACTGACCATTACCAACCATCACCCTTTTATTACCAGTGTAGGTAGCAGGAACATCTAAGTTGTTAGAATTATTTGTCATGTGGGAGGTTGCACCATAGTTAGAGAACCATTCAGGGTTATCAGATCTTGAATTGAGCAGGCAAAAAATGCTTCATCAAGGTTAGTCGATTGCTTCTTTTTAGGTTTTAAGAAGTTCCAACAATGTTTGGCTAATTGTCCCTTCTTATTGCACAACTGATACTAAACAGAGAAGGTGGATGGTGATTTCGTGTTGACAAAAGTTGTAGAAGATGTGAAAGGCCGAGGTTTCACTTTTTTTGTTCCTGCCATTCTTGAAGTCTATTGTGCATATAAGCAGAGTTGGAGGGCAAATGGGTGACAAACCGTGCAAAGATCTCATGGCTCAAAGCTTTCAGAACAATATCTGAAAAAGACGGTAATGGAAGTCGTGACATCATGGTGGTAAAGAAGATCTTATAGTATGGTCCCAATGCTCGTAAATACCAGTGGACTTTATTTGTGTCATTAATGGGATGACCAATAGCAGCCAACTGATCGCAAAGACCTTTGAAGGTTCAAGAAAACTCAGCAATGGACCAAGAGTCGCATTGCATTAGCTGGAGTTCATCCTTAAGGTGTAATTCTTGAGTCTTTGACCTCTGAGAGAGGCTTCAAGAGTTTGCCAAGCCTCATGGGATTAATGTAAACCCAGTACCTCATTTATAGACTCCTCTGTAAGAGAAGAATACAGTAAACTGAACAACATCTGATCTGTATGCAGCCAAGATATGTAAGC
>Ga0307517_10011515_pt1 | contig 12246 bp, 4 predicted proteins | sample 23_EM_MG_FD_194515 | JGI IMG/M metagenome (GOLD analysis project Ga0307517, IMG submission 194515) | Populus trichocarpa ectomycorrhiza microbial communities from riparian zone in the Pacific Northwest, United States - 23_EM | ecosystem: Host-associated > Plants > Roots > Unclassified | place...
CTCTCAATGAGCTTTCAAAAGATGGTTTCTTGATTAACCATGCTCGTGTTTTAGTTGGTTCTGGTGTTGAGACTTATGAAAAGGGCAAGCTGGCTCTTGAAAATTGGAGGTCTGTGATTATTTTTTTAAGTGAGAAATGTTAATGGTGGGGTATGAATATTTTTTTGTTTAATTTGATTGCAGGCATTTTGGGTTTGACTGGGGATTTGTTGATTCGAAGACTCCGATTCGAAGTGGAGTGAAGTTTTGTGTATGCGTAAAGGAGTTTTTGCCTTGGGTTATGATGCCTCTTCAGATTGTTTATGTAAATGAAAGCAGGAGTTCCAAGAAGGATATGGCTTCGTTTTGCTTCGGTGGCGGTACCCTTCAAGGTCACTTGCTGGTTAGTGATTCTTTGCTGACGTTGAAATTTGATGACTCGAACCTTGTTAGTCACCATGTCAATATATAGGAATCAAGAATTTGGCATACATCATTTCATTCAGTTGACACGTCATGCTTGCAATGAGGTGCTTGATTTTTCTTTCTTCTTTTTTCCTGGTCTTTAGGTAGTTGAGCTATCATGATCTACTGATGTTATCAAAATGGATACAATCAATAAATCAACTAATTAATAACTTGATGTAGCATAGCAACCGCGAACGATCATGGTTGCTTGACTATGGGTTGGCTTGACATCCTACTGCAGAATGTTGCTACAGCTTGTTTGCTTTGTCTGTTGAGTGTTGAGCTTTCCTTTTATTTATTTTTTGTTTTTTTCTGCTGACTCTTCTTTTTAATGGATGAAGTAATATTAGAAAAGCATTTGCATGTTTTGTTTCATACTGTCTAGTCATTTCCACATTCAAGTTTTAGCCTGCTAAGCCTCTTTGGCATACATAAACACAGGCCATTACTAACATTTTACTGGGGAACAGGCTGGGGAAGAGCGTTTTTCAATTGAAATGGATGAGAAGAACCAAGTGTGGTACGAGGTCCTTTCCTTCTCAAAGCCTGCCCACTTTCTGTCATTTATCGGGTACCCCTATGTTCAACTCAGGCAAAAGTTTTTTGCTCATCAGTCTAGCAATGCTGTTGTAAAACATGTGTCTGGTTCATGATCCTATTCATTTTTAAACTTGAATTCCAGCACTGAGTAATTGTCTTCAGCTCATAACTGTTCTATTCTAGTGAACAAACTGCTTAAGTGTTGGTTTGACATTGCTGTGGAAGGTCCTTTTCCTTCCACACAATGAAGGGAAGATCATATAATCCAATTTTTACTTAAAAAGCGGGAAAAGTATAAAAAGAAAAGATATAGAATTTACAAAGACAACTTTTAAACTGTCGTTAACCAAACTCCTACTACGCTTTAGATTAGGTCAACTAATATGCATAAAGAAGGGATCACCAATCTACCATTTGTCTGGTGCTTAAATCTAAAACCAATCTGCTGAAAGAAGAAAAATCAAATCCCCATGATGCTGATTCAACCATCCCTTAACTGCTGTTGAATTTGTTAAATCATATCAACGTGGATGTCAAGCCTCTATCTGCTCTGTTAGTTCCCAAAAAGGCTTCTTTAACTGCTCCCCTGTAAAGATCAAGTTAAAAAAATTACTCTAAAGAGACAGATAAAGGATTGCTGTATCTGAAAAGAAAAAAATTTCATGGTCATTCATCAAAAAGAAAAAAAGAAGAAAACAAAACTATTTATAAGTATGGAATTTGGTCTGCTGAATATCTAGGCAAGATTCATACGACTGCATGAGCATAAAACATGGATAGTTTTGTGTCTGGATGCTTCTGTAGCAATCATTACAGGTGTGTATCCTACTAATTCTGATAATTGCCATTAACTTAATCTAGTAGCATTCTGGAATGAAGCTTTTTTTCTCAATGATTGTGAAATCTTAACTATTGATCTAAGGAGTTCAAGTCATTTGAGTTCAGTGCAATGTCCCGTGAACGTGCAGAAGAGTAACCAAAGCTGTAGAAAATGTCTACCCTTGTGCATTTTTTCCCCGTAAGATATTAACTCCACCATTAACAGATCAAGCCTCAAACAAAACATGTATATAGTACTTATACATATGATAATAACGTTAATAATAGTATAATTACTCTCAAATTGTATTTTTTTAAGAATAATTGTTATCGAATTGTTGATTTTCAAACGACAGAGTTTTCCCTTTTCCTTTCCTTTTCTTTTTGCGTAGAATTCCATCTTAGCTCTATTGTACCAGGATTTAATTTTGGTGTTCTTGGCAGAAACAACCAAGGGCATGCGGTAAACCACAATCGGAGTAATTCTAATGCCTAAGTCAATATAATGCCATAGTTGGATAATTCTACCTTAGTATAATTGGATTCAGATAGCAACAATTCGAGTAGGAATTAATCTTTTTGACTAAATTGGATTCTCATGAAATTAATGTAGTCTGTATCAGGTGGATTCCAGCAGATGTTGAAACTAGAGCAGGATATACAGAACTCTGTCACCATGTTTTGGAAAAAAAAAACAAAAAAACAATGAAACAAAGTTATAATCCTGTATGTTCTTACTCCCATCAAGTGCTTTCATTCCCCTAGCAAGCTGATAAAGTTTCCAAGCTAAGACAAGTTGTACAATCCAAAAAGGTTTACAGTTGTAATTAACAGCGTTTCCTTTATAAAGCATGTTCAAGAGGGAAGACGGGCAAGCAGGTTTCTGATGCAGTTAATATATCGAAATGCTTATCTTTTTCCAAGCAACAAAAATGCTCTGCCGCAGCTGCGAGAAATCTTCATTTGCTGGTCGATCTTATTTTCTCTTACCATATAGTGTAACCAAAACACTTGATCTCACAAAATTGAAACGGTTAATCAGTCTCTCAAACCATCATCTATGAACATGGGTGGAGGGGCCGGATTTGACCAATAACTAAAAGTATAAGGTCTTATATGATCAAAATTAAACTAGAGGGTTAAATATGAATAGTTTCTGGGGCTTGAAGGACCATGAATCCATTTTACTAAAAGAAAAAAGCACACCAAACCTCGTCGCAAAGCAACCAGCTTTTAAACCTTCTCCAGACAGAAAAGGCAAAGAACAAAAGTGAGAAATAAATATAAAGCTCAAGGAAAGAAAAAGAAAAGGACTAAAAAGAAAGGATAAAACAAGAGAAAAAAAGATTAAAATAGCTACAAATAGAAGAAGAAAACAATAACACATGATGACAAGCAAATAAGTTATTCAGAACACGAATCAGTTGAGAGGAGTAGCAAGAGGGGAAAAAAATAAATATAAAAAGCTAAAAGTAAACTCCTAACACCCAAACTCTCTATAAGCGCTTCCAAAAGAAAAAAGAGAGAATTTCATTATTAAAAAAAAAAAACTAAAAATAATTTTTTTTAAAAAAATGAAATTAGCATGCAGAAAAAACAACAGGAGAAAGTAGAGATTTAAAAAATGATATGAAAAACCTCCAACCCTGTGAGTGACGGAGAGCAGTAATTAAAAATTTAAAACAACTGGAACCACAATGATCGCCACGTGCCAAAGGACCAAAAATTTTCAAGTCTTCTCCCTACTCAATGAAAAATAATAAATAAAAGGTTCCTACACCATTGTCGCAACCGCCACTGCCATCGCCACCGCCACCATCAACGTCCTTCTAGTTCTGTTGGCAAGAAAAACATACTACACTTTTATAAATTTATATTTGATTCGATTGAAATGAAGTAATTATTTAAGTTAAATTTAAGATTTATAATGAATTTAAGATTTGTTAAATTAATGATAAATTAGTTAAGAATACAATTAATTATAATTTATTTGATATAGTTGAATATGAAAACAAATTAAATAAATTATGAATTAATCATTTCAATTAATTTAGGGTTTATAGTAAAAATAATGATTATTCGGCTGACATAATGCTTATGTATCATAATAAGATACATTAGTTAATAATACAATTAATTATGATTTATTTGATATAGTTGAATATGAAAATAAATTAAATAAATTATGAATCAATCATTTCAATTAATTTAGGGTTTATAGTAAAAATAATGATTATTCGGCTGACATAATGCTTATGTATCATAATGAGATACATTAGTTAATAATACAATTAATTATGATTTATTTGATATAGTTGAATATGAAAATAAATTAAATAAATTATGAATCAATCATTTCAATTAATTTAGGGTTTATAGTAAAAATAATGATTACGATTGGTTAGGCTGACATAATGCTTATGTATTATAATGAGATGCACAAATGAATGAAATATTTACAGAGATGCATCGTGTGACTACTGACGAGGAGTATATGATTTGGTACATGAGTATAACACGATATGTCATTGCTTCAAATCTCGAGCAGGTTTCTCCACTTAGATATATGCAGTGCAAGTAACATACCCAATGGATTCAACATCATGTAAGTAATAAAGTCTTTTCATGATTAATATATGTTAAATCTTGAGTTTTATGTATTTATCTCTTAATTTAACATTAATATTTTATTAATATTATGTTGACTTCTTGTTACGAGATGGTTGAGAGGCCGCATCTTATCTTCATATTACTGACGAAGAAAGCGAAGTTCACATCGTAGCGTCCCGGTTGTTAAATGTTTGCCGCATTAGACTTGAAACTTTTGGAGAGAGGCCAACTTTAGATGATGCCATGGTAGAGCACGATGCCACTTAGGCAGGAGTAGGAGATGGATTTAGTTGTGCTATTGATGAGCTCGGATCATCCAATAGATGACGTAGATATAAATAAACAGATGAGTTGTGTTTATATATTTTGGGATTATTGAATATTGTATTATTGTATTATTTTTATTCATTTTGCATGTAATATGTTTTTTTTTTTCAATTCCTGGGACTATTTGTGATTATGAAATATGAGAATGTGTTGAGTTTAGTTAAAATTTGTTGATAAAAGTTATTGTGGTTTTTTGCAAGTTTTTTTAAGTGAGATAATTTTTTTTGTATAGTTTCAGTACAGAAAAAATTCTGTCTAAATTTTGATAAAATTGTAAATTTTTTTACTCTCTAAAATCATAAAGTAAATAAAATTTTATATTAACAAAAACTATAATTTTATAAACCAGACAGCAGCCAAAACAATCGAATTGTTTTGTCTGACCGATGTAAAAGTTTTTATTCTCTAAAATCATAAAGTAAATAAAATTTCATATTAATAAGAACTATGATTTTATGAATTAGACAATAGTCAAAATAGTCGAATTGTTTTGGTTACTGTCCAACTATTTTATTAAATATCTAACTATTTTTCAAAATGAATTTTTTTAAAATTTTGTGATTGAGAATTATGACATATGAGATGTTATGGTTCTAAAATGCAAAATTTAATCAAATATTATCATTAAGAAACACGAAATCAATTGTCAAAATTTTTAACCGTCACATTATTAAAATGTCATGTTTTACGACCTTAACTGCTTAACATCCTCAAACCGTGATATTTCGTTAAAACCTTTTAATCCAAATACTATTTCACGATTTATTTATTTTTTAGGTGTTAGTTGGCCGATTTATCCAAATGAAAGCAACATAAAGCATCTCTACTTCCATCAATACTAGCGTTACAAAATCTGCAAGTCTTCTTTGATTACCTCCAGCCCTGTAAGTGACGGAGAGAACTTAAGACACCATGTCCCAATGGGCACATCTTCCAAAAGAACTGTTAGACATGATCAGCAAATGCTTAGATTCTCGAGTTGACTTAGTTTGCTTTCGTGCTGTCTGCACTTCATGGAGATACTCTGCCTCTTCACCTTCATTTGATCAAGAAATCCCTCGTTTAATTCTCAAGCTTCCTTCACCAATCCATGCAGATGCGATTCTCATGCAAACCGCCGTTTGTCGCATGGAACTTATAAGTAAATATCCCAACTCCTTCTCTTCTTTTTCGAAATCTTGGTTGGTTAAAGTAGGAGAGTCAAAATATGGTAAACAGCAGCTTTTGAATCCACTTACAAATTATAAAATCAAGTACTCACCAATATCAGTGAATTTTCTTGATTTTAAGTTTGTACAGTTGAATAAAGCTTTCTTACTTCAACAGTCAAGACGGTTTCTTGTTTTCGGAATAATTAAGGTTGTTCCATTTCCTATCTCTGCAAGTTGTAGTAATATGGATGGATTTGGAATTTTGGCAATTTATCATGAAGGGAAATTAGGTTATTGGAAATATGGAGATAAGGAATGGACTTTGTTAGATTACAAGAATTTTCAATATGATGATATTATTGTGTACAGGGAGCAGTTTTATGTTACTGATAGACGGGGTACGGTTTATTGGATTGATTCATCATTGAAAGTGATTCAATACTCCCCTCCACTTTATGGTTGTGGAGGGCAGAAGAATTTGGTGGAGTCACGTGGAGATCTTTATGTTGTTGATAGGTATCTTGATGGAGAAAGGAGAACATGGAAAGATTATGAGAATGTTATGGACTACAGTGACAATCCTTTTCGTGTTAGGAAACTCAGGAAGCAAAGCAGACCCAGGGCTGTTGATCTGAGAGTTTATAAGCTGGACGAGGAGTTGGCTACCTGGGTTGATGTGAAATCTTTAGATGATCAAATCTTTGTCCTGGGTACGGACTGTTCTTTCTCGATTTCGTGTAGAGAGTTTAATGGAGGTAAAGGGAATTGCATTTATTTCGTAGATGGTGATGATCACGCGGGTAGAGGATTAAGTGCCAGTAGCATTCATGTGTTTCAATTAGAGGATCGTAGCATTGGGAAACTTGATGTGATGCCGGAGTTCTCTGACATTTTCTGGCCGCCCAACATGTTTGATTCCTCAATACAGAACAATCCTGGTCTAGATCTCTGATGTAAGTGTTAGAAGTCGCAAAATCTTTTATCTGATTGACTTAATTGGATGAATGCTTTTACTATTTTTTTGAAACCCTCTATTCAGAAAGATATATAGTATCTCTAATCTTTCTGTTTAGATCATTGCTGCTAGTTGTAATGCTCTAATAAAGGATATCTAAGCGAAGTCATTCATGTTTGTTCCTGAAAAGCAAGAGATAGGAGAGTGATCGGCTTCAAGTCTTGTCTCTGGCACTTTAAGAACAGAAGAATGTTATAATGCTGTTTTGAAATTAACATTATCTTTACAATCACATCACAGAACATTATTGTCCTTAATCTTACCGAATCCATCAAAGCTAACCATATATTCTAAAAGGATCTGAGATTTTAGCGAAGATGATAATCGTAGTGTTGGGGCTGATTTGAGCTAAAGTTGAATAAACGCACAAATATCTCCTGCTTCACATGTTATGACAGAGGAATAGGCATGTGTATGATTAGCATACTTGATAATACCATGGATATTACACCACTAATGCTTATGTCTCCTCCTGTTTTCTTCCTAATAGTTGGTTCACAATGGAATTTTAATAGTTTTATGCAGCTATGAAGATCGGAGGTTCCCTCTCGCAGCCTCTCCCTCTGGGAAAATATGTTGTTATAAAGAGTGAATTTGTGTGGAGCTTGTCTTGACAGGGCTTTGTGTGCATGGAGAGAAAACTTGCTTGGTCATTGTAGATGAACCTCTAATAATGTATCTATCATGCACTTGCTATTCTTATGCTTGCAAGATATGGTTGCCCTCCTGTAAATTTCAATCTCTTCAACAGGCAGTCAGATATTTGAGATGTAATAAAAACTGAGGATGTCTAAGAGTATCTGTGGCTTGAGGGATTATCCATTTAACTGATACTTCATGAGTATTAGAGGTCCAATTCAGGTTCCCTGGGAGGCAAGGACAAAACTTGAAACATGTTTCTGAAATAGCCCTCAAGCAATCCATAGAAAAGCATTATTAAGCAGCCTTTTCATCTTCTTTTCGTGTTAAAGGCAAGAACAGAACCCAGGAATTATCATGTTGCATTATGTGTCTTACATCGAGTTTTAAACTGGAAAGAAATTGATCTGGGTTCAAGACACAGAGGCCTTGCTTTAAACTATCTGGAAGAGTTCCCCTGCTTTTCCTATGTTACTGTGGGTTTTCTTCATAAAGGGAGTTCTTCATAAAGAAATTGTGGTCCTTTTAACAGAGTTAGAACTTATTTATAGAAAATATCAGTTTAGTTTGTTTTGTTGGTTTAATCTGTTTTTCTATCTCTACGGAAATCAATTAAATGAAAGAAGATAAAGTTATCCTTTTCTTTTAGTTTTCTTCCATTTTAATGAATAAAAAGAAGATAAAGTTTCTTCAAGAGATCTTCAATTTTTTTTTTCATGTTTGAATGTAAGATAATCTTCTACCAGTTGTGTTATGTATTTATTACGACATATAAAATATCAATATTATATATATTTTTTATTTTGTTTTATATATAGAATCTTAAAATAAATCTACTAATTTATTAGGATTTTCAATATCTATTTGTTTGTCTAAAAATCTAGCATCTCTACTGTCAATTAGTTTACTAAACCACTAGTTTTATTGAATTTTTGTATCAACTAATGTTTTTTAATAGAATATTTAGTCAACATTTTTTTAAATTGGAAGGTATTCTTTATGTGTAGCCGCACATAAAAAAATACCTTTAATTTTATTTAATTGCTTTTCTCAACGTGTTTTTTTTATTGTTTTATTAAATAAAACATTGATTTAAAAAATAAAATTATTAAATACAATCGAGTCTATGACCTATGTTTTGAAATCAAATATCAGCATTCATATCTATATTTCAACTTTTCAATTTAGTTTTTGGTTAAATATCATTTACTTTTTACTTGAATTTTACATAAAACGATAATATTTTTTTTTCTAATATGTGTAATCTTACATAATATTTTTTTTATTTGATTTTATTCAATTGTTTTCTTATGTATGTCCTTTTCTATTATCATTTAATTAAATAAAAATTTAATTCTAATAAACAAAATCACTAAGCACAACTATGTACATGATCTATGTTGCAAGATCAAATATCTTAATCTATATTTATTTCTTAGTTTTTTAAGTTTAGTCTTTAGTTATTGTTTATGATTTTGTTTTTGCATTTATAGATAAAGACAGTTCTCAATTTATTTAATTAAATATATACATGAATTTTTTTATATTTATTATTAAGATATTTTTGTCAAAAAATACATTAAAAAAGCTATATATTCATATCTTTACTAAAAATATTTATCTTATTCGAAATGAATTGCGGGTTGAATAGCTAGGTTTACGTAGTTTGCATGATTTTATAGATTCTATGATTGTGTCTCTTAATTATTCTTCCACTCCTATGATAATAATATAAAAAATTACCACCTTTGTTGGGCTTTTAGTCATTGTTCATTTTAATGAGCGTGGTCCATTAAATATTAAAACTCATAAAGATATGGAATATTTTATGACATTTAATGATTATTCTTGGTATGGATATATATTTTTATTGTATTTTTCGATGGTTTTGGTATTCTAGCAAGGGAAGAGTATCCAAGCGTTTCCGGATTGCTTCCAACAGGTCCTTTGGAAGATTGCTCCACTCCACTCATCCCCTCCTGCTCATAGAAACCCAGCATGCGGGAACTACTTACTATCTGTAGTTGACTATTTATAGAGCTCTGGATTTGGAATGTGAAGAGGAGCATGCGGAGTCAGAACACTGGATTATCTATGCAACTGATGAGAGAAGTAATATTATGTTAGAAGCGTGAGAGAAATCATCAGGAAGTTAAAAATAGATATTAAAATTCACAATCGGATACAAGTTTACATAGGTTAAAGAGGTACTAGTTCACCATGTAGGACGTCCCGAGAATTGTAGCTTAACTGATCAGATTCTAAGTTAATACCACAGACCTTAGAGCCACTAAAGACTTACATGATCGTTAATTTTAGGATCTCGAGGGTTAGTCGAGATGCACATAAGCTGGTCCGGACACCCACGGTTACCGGAAAAAAAAAAAAGAAAAAAAAAAGAGAGAATACATGCAAGAGGGGAGAGAACGAGAACTTGCACTTCTTTTGAATGGGATCTTGGCTTCAATCTGCATATCTGATATCATAAAATTATCATTGTCAGCCACTAATTAGGAAGAAAATAAAAAAAAGAATTGTTTGCTACGAAATAAAATACAAGCAGAATTAAGCATGCACATGCCTGCTCCTGTCTTAGAGAAGTCCCTATTTCACGCTTTGCTTCAGGAGAAATCTATGCTTATAATCTAACACTGCACTACTCTCAGATCCTTCTACCATAAATAGTTTTTCTTGGATTAATTTGGTAAACATAGTTAAGGACAATAATCTTCTGCGATTTGATTGAAACAAAATGTCAAGACATAAAATATCAGACAAGTCAGGGATCATGACAACATTCATCTGTTCAAGGTTGAGGGGACAATACTTGAAGCTGATTACTCTCCTCTCACTTGCTATGCATGAAGAGTATCTCTGCTTAAACGTCTCCATCAGTAGAGCATTACAACTAAACATATATAATCAAAGACAGCATGTGTAGACCAAATATGCCAAGCTAAATCAAGATTTCAAAATTAGAACTACAGGCAACAATACTGAAGCATCCATCCAATTAACGTTAATCAGATAGAAAGTCTACAACTTACTTACATGAACAACCAGACCAAGACAGGTTTATGTTGAGGAACCAGTGTTGGCTGGCCAGAATATCTCAGAGAAATCGGGAATCAAGGCAAGGTTATCAATGCTATGATCCTCAAATCGAAACACATGAATGGCACCACCACTCATTCCTTGACCGCCATAAAGACTATCATAGAAGTAAATGCAATTCCCTTTACCTCCACTAAGATCCCTACATGAAACCGAGAAAGAACAATCAATACCCAAAATAAAGATTCTATCATCTAAAGATTTTATGTCAACCCAAGTACCCCATTCCTCATCCAGCTTATAAACTCTAAAATCGACAGCCATAGGTCTGGCTTTACTCATCAATCTCGAAAAACAAAGAGGATTGCCATTGGTATCCATAACATCCTCATAATCTTTCCATGTCCTCCTTTCTCCATCTAGATACCTGTCGACAACGTAAAGATCTCCACATGATTCCACCAAATTCTTTTGCCCACCGCAGCCATAAAGCGGAGGTGAGTATTGGATCACCTTCAATGATGAGTCAATCCAAGAAACTGTCCCCCATCGGTCCACAACATAAAACTGCCCCTTATACACAATAATATCGTCATATTCAAAGTTCCTATCATCTAACAAAGTCCATTCCTTATCTCCATATCTCCAATAACCCAGTTTTCCTTCATGATAGATGGCCAAAATTCCAAGCTCACAATTATCAATACAACCCCCGGAAAGAGGAAACACAACGACCTTATTTATTCCAAAAACAGATATCCCACCTGGCCACTTAAGTAAACAAGCTTTACTTAATTGCACAAACTTAAGATCAAGCAAGTTCAATGATATAAACGAGTCGTTAGTTTCTTGATTTGAAAGTGGATGAAAAAGCTGTAGTTTACCATGTTTAGACTCTCCAACTTTAACTAACGAAGATTTTGATAAAGAGCAGGAGGAGTTTGAATAGTTACATAGAAACTCCATGCGACATATGGTAGTTTGCATGAGAATTGCACCTGCAAAGATGGGATTGGGAGCACGAATGGGTGGAGGAAGCTTGAGAAAAAAAGGAGGAATTTCTTGATCAAATGAAGGTGGAGAGACAGAGCATCTCCATGAAGAACAGACAGCACGAAAGCGAAGTACTTCCACACGAAGATCTAAGCGTTTGCTGATCATTTCTAACAGTTCTTTTGGAAGATCTGCCCATTGGGACATGGTGTTTTGATCAGATCTCTGTCCCTCACAAGTTTGGTAATAGAAGAAGACTAACGGATTTTTTATGCCAGTACACTGATGGGAATGGACGCTACCTTATGTTTTTGTTTTTTTGTTTTAATTTTATGTACGACTCGGTTTGTAAAGTCAAACTAAGAGAATGGTTGGTCTTAAATTGGATATAGAATTTTCCTGGATTTAGAGCAGTGGATTTGGAGAGAGAGAGAGATTGGATTATTGGGCCCATCTTTGTTTTACACCAGACTAGGGCTTACCAAACTATTATCTTCACAGTTTTGATGGCTTATCCTATGTGTTTTAAAACTATTTTTAAAGAAATTTAAAATTTTATTTATTTATTTTATTTCAAATTAATATTATTTTTAATATTTTTTAAAATATTTTTTAATATAATTTTATTAAAAAATAATTACAACCAACTCT
>Ga0307517_10011516_pt1 | contig 12246 bp, 13 predicted proteins | sample 23_EM_MG_FD_194515 | JGI IMG/M metagenome (GOLD analysis project Ga0307517, IMG submission 194515) | Populus trichocarpa ectomycorrhiza microbial communities from riparian zone in the Pacific Northwest, United States - 23_EM | ecosystem: Host-associated > Plants > Roots > Unclassified | place...
GAAGTTCATCAGCATGATCTCGGCCACCGGCTTGAAGCCGACCAGGCTCGCGCCGATCGCGGCGCCGATGATCGCCTGCTCGGAAATCGGCGTCGAGCGGACGCGATCCTCGCCGAAGCGGGTCGAGAGTCCGCGTGTCACGCCGACGACGCCGCCTTCTTCCGGATCGGCGACATCCTCGCCGAGCACCAGCACATTGTCGTCCGCCGCCATCGCGTCCGCCAGCGCCTGATTCACCGCCTGGAGGATATTGGCCTTTTTCGCCTTTTCGGGTTTTGCCGCCGTCGCCATCAGACCGTCTCCTCCGCGAACACGTCTCGCGCGAGTTCCTCCACGCCGGGGAACGGGCTGGCCAGCGCATACTCGACCGCCTCGTCGATCTCCGCCTCGATCGCCGCTTCCATCGCGGCCAGCGCTTCCTCCGTCGCGATGCCGGCCTCGATCAGCTGCCGGCGGTAGCGCGGGACCGGATCGGCGGCGATCGCCGCGGCCTTGCGATCCTTGTCCATATAGGCATCGGCATCGCCGAACACGTGACCGTGGAAGCGGTAGGTCATCGCCTCGATCAGCGTCGGCCCGTCGCCGGCGCGGGCGCGGTCGATCGCCTCCCGCGCGACCGCGTACATCTCGATCGGATCGTTGCCGTCGACGCGGATCCCCGGGATCGCATAGGCGGCGGCGCGATCGGCGATCTGCTTCGCTGAGGTCGCCTTTTCATAGGTGGTGTGCTCGCCCCATTCATTGTTCTGGCAGACGAACACCACCGGCAGCTTCCACACCGCGGCGAGATTGAGCGATTCGTGGAAGGCGCCGATGTTCGACGCGCCGTCGCCGAAATAGGCGATGGTAACGCGGCCGTCCTTGCGGAGTTGCGATGCCCAGGCGAGGCCGTTGGCGATCGGCATGGTCGATCCAACGATCCCGGTCGTCACCATGATGCCCTTTTCGGGATAGGTGACATGCATCGGCCCGCCCTTGCCTTTGCAGGTGCCGGTGGTGCGGCCGGCGACCTCGGCCCACAGATCCTTGAGCGGCAGACCCTTGGCCAGCTGGTCATGGCTGCCGCGATAGATGGTGCAGATATAGTCGTCGTCGGTCAGGCTGACCGACAGCGCGCTGGGAATCACTTCCTGGCCGCGCGGGCTGTAATAGGGCATCGCCAGCTTGCCGCTCATGATCACCTTGCGTGAGCGCTCGTCATTCGCCTTGATCAGCGCCATGCGGCGATAGATTTCGCGCTGCTGCGCCGCATCCGGCTCGGGCCTGTTCCTCATGATATCACTCGCTCCGCCTCGGCCATGCGCCGGCTCCATGCCGGTCTGCCACAATCGGCCGGCGCGGACACTCCCGCCGGGCGGGAACTGGAGGGATATCGCGGTTGTGAAGCTTTTGGCGCGGGCGCGACTTCACCATCGACCCGGACACGTCACCACGTCCAGAACCGGCCGCGACGATGGAGAGACGATCATGACGCAGGCGCGACCCGAACTGGATGACGACATGCTCGCGTTCCTAAGCGAGATGAAGGACCGCCAACAGATCCTCGATTGCCTGCACCGCTATACCCGCGGCATCGACCGGCACGATCGCGCGCTCATGCTCTCCGCCTATCATCCCGACGCGATCGACCAGCACGGCGTGGCCAGTGGCGTCGCCGGCGACTTCTGCGATTGGGCGATCGGCTGGCACGGCGAGTTCCAGACCCGGCATCAGCACATCATCACCAACCACAGCGTCGAGCTCGACGGCGACACCGCGCACAGCGAAACCTATTACATCTTCTGGGGCGAGAACCGCGAAGGGCCGCCCAGCCTGTGCTTCGGCCGCTATATCGACCGGCTCGAGAAGCGGGACGGACGCTGGGGCATCGCCCACCGGGTCTGCCTCAACGAAAAGGTCGGCCATTTCATCGACGCCGAGCTGCCCGAACAATGGGCAACGGCACTCGCCTCGACCGGGCCGATCGCCCGCGATAAAAGCGACATCTCCTATCAGCGCCCGCTGACCAACGGAGCCTTGTGACATGGCTGGACGCAGCATCATCGTGACGGGCGGCTTCGGCGCGCTGGGCCGGGTCGTCGCCGCCGCCTTCGCCGCCGAGGGCGACCGCGTCGCACGCGTCGATCACGCGACGCAGGCGCCGGACGGCGGCGCGATGCTGGATATCGGCGGGGTCGACCTGACCGATGGCGCGGCGGCTGCCACGGTGGTCGAGCAGGTGCTGGCGGCGCATGGCGGCATCGACATATTGATCAACATCGCCGGCGGCTTCACCTGGGAAACGCTCGCCGATGGCGACCTCGACAATTGGCAGCGCATGTTCGCGATGAACGTCGCGACCGCCGCGACCATCACCAAGGCCGCACTGCTGTCGCTGCTGAGCGCCGCCGCCGGACGGATCGTCAATATCGGCGCTGGCGCGGCGATCCGGTCGGAGGCCGGCATGGGTGCCTATGCCGCGTCGAAGGCCGGGGTGCACCGCCTCACCGAAAGCCTGGCCGCGGAACTTGCCGGGACGCCGCTCACCGTCAATGCCGTGCTGCCGAGCATCATCGATACACCGGGCAACCGTGCCGCCATGCCCGATGCCGATACCGCCGCCTGGGTGAAGCCGGAGGCGATCGCCGACGTGATCCTGTTCCTCGCCTCGCCCGCTGCGCGCGCGATCAGCGGCGCGCTGATTCCGGTCACGCGCGGCAGCTAGACGATCTCGAACAGCGCCGCCGCGCCCATGCCGCCGCCGATGCACATGGTGACGACAGCAAGCTTGGCGCCGCGCCGTTTTCCCTCGATCAGCGCATGGCCGGTCAGGCGTGAACCCGACATGCCGAAGGGGTGGCCGATCGAGATGGCGCCACCATCGACATTGAGCCGATCGGGCGGGATGCCCAGCCGGTCGCGGCAATAAAGCGCCTGGCTGGCAAAGGCCTCGTTCAATTCCCAAAGGTCGATATCGTCGACCGTCAGGCCGGCCCGCGCGAGCAGCTTCGGCACCGCGAATACCGGTCCGATACCCATCTCGTCGGGCGCGCATCCGGCGACCTCGAACCCGCGGTACAGGCCGAGCACCGGCATGTTCCGCCGCGCCGCCTCGTCGGCATCCATCACGACGCAGACGCTGGCGCCGTCGGAGAGCTGGCTGGCATTGCCCGCGGTAACGAAGCCGCCCTCGCGCACCGGCTTGAGCGCGGCCAGCGCCTCGATCGTCGTGCCCGGCCGGTTGCCTTCGTCCCGCGCCAGCGTGACGGTTTCGGTTCCGGTGACGGCGCCGCTCTTGTCGACGAGGTTGCGCTCAGCCGTGATCGGCACGATCTCGGCGTCGAGGCGGCCGGCCGCCTGAGCCTCGGCGGTGCGACGCTGGCTCTCGACGGCAAAGGCATCCTGCGACTCGCGACTGATCCCGTAGCGACGCGCTACAATATCGGCCGTATCGATCATCGGCAGGTAGATGTCGGGTTGGTGCGCGACGAGCCATTCGTCCTGTGCGCGGAACGTGTTGCGGTGGGGATCGACCAGCGACACCGTCTCCACGCCGCCCGCGACATAGATGCCGGTCTCGCCCGCCAGGATCCGCTGCGCGGCGAAGGCGATCGTCTGCAGGCCGGACGCGCATTTGCGATCGAGCGTCACCCCGCAGACGCCGTCGGGCAATCCCGCGCGCAACGCCGCCTGGCGCGCGACATTCGATCCCGCCGCTCCTTCGCTGCGCGCCGAACCGAGCAGCACGTCCGCCACCTCGTCGCCCGCGATCCCGGCGCGCTCGATAGCCGCGGAGATCGCGTGCGCCGCCATGCTGGCGCCATGGATATTGTTGAGCGCGCCGCGATGCGCTTTGCCGATCGGCGTGCGGGCGGTCGCGACAATGGCTGCTTGCTTCAATTTCTTTATCCTCGTCGCACTAGCATGGCGGGCGATAGGACGGCGGCCGGCACGGGTCCATTTGGCCGCGTCGACCATCACGTCTGCGATGAGTGTCCGCGCGCCCGACTTGGCACTGGCGGATGCCGGGCCGCCGGTCACAATGCCGGCGGGAGAAGAACCATGACCGTACATATCGAGCGGCGCGAAGGTGTCGCGATCGTCACTCTCGACCGGCCCGGGACCAAGAACGCCATCACCAACGACATGCGTCGGTTGATGTGGGAGGCGTTCGAGGAAATCGCGCTCGACGCCGACGTGCGCAGCGTGATCCTGACCGGCGCCAATGGCGACTTCTGTTCCGGCATGGACGTCGGCGCGATGGGGCGCGGCGGCGTGGTCGGGTCGATGGATCGGATGCACACGCTCAACCGTATTTCGCGCGCGATCTATCACCTCAAGAAGCCGACCATCGCCGCCGTGCCGGGCATATGCGTCGGCGTGGCCTGGGCCTATGCGATGTGCTGCGACGTCGTACTTGCCGCGGAGAAGGCCAAGTTCGCGGCGATCTTCCGCAATATCGGGCTCGCGCCCGACGGCGGGACCGTGTGGCAACTGCGCCAGCTCGTCGGCCTGCAAAAGGCCAGGGAGATCGTCTATTCGGGGCGGATCATCCGCGCCGACGAGGCGGTCGCGCTCGGCCTCGCCTTCGAGAAGGTCGAGGGCGATCTGATGGAGCGCGCGATGGAGCTGGCCCGGTCCTTCGCGCAAGGCCCGACGATCGCGATGGGGCTCGCCAAGCGCCAGTTCGATCTCGCCTGGAACAATAGCTTCGACCAGTATCTCGACATGGAGGCGACGATGCAGCCGATCGCCAGCCGCACCGAGGATCACGAAGAGGGGCTCGCGGCCTTTCGCGAGAAACGCCCGCCCGCTTTCAAGGGCCAATAGCGCATGCTCCACCCCGAGGAGGAATGGCGCGCGCATCTCGCCGAAGGGCGTTTCATGCTGCAGCGCAGCCGGTCGACCGGAGGCTATGTCTTCTACCCGCGCATCGCCGAGCCCGGCACAGGGGCGGACGACCTGGAATGGGTCGCGGCCTCGGGTGACGGCGTCGTCCATGCAGTCACCATCGTCCGCAAGAAGGACCCGGCCGACAGCTACAATGTGGTGCTGGTCGATCTGGCCGAGGGCCCAAGGCTGATGAGCCGCATCGACGACGCGCCGCCGGAAAAGGTCGTGATCGGTCTGCCGGTCAAGGCCCGCATCCTGCCCGATGGCGAGCGCCTGAAGGATCTGAGCCGCCCCCTGCTCGTCTTCGTGCCGGCATGACCGCGGGAAAGGGCTTTCCCACCGCGGCGACCGCGATCGTCGGCGCGGCGACCTACGGCATCGGCGCGTGCCCGGGGGTCGCGGCGATCGACATGGCGGCGCAGGCGGCGCTGCTGGCACTGGCGGATGCGGGCATCGCGCTGTCGGAGGTCGATGCGCTGTACACCAGCGCGCCCTATGAGGCGCTCGGCGGGATGGAGCTGGCGGAATATCTCGGCATCGTCCCCCGCATCGTCGATTGCAATCGCACCGGCGGATCGGCGTTCGAAGTCTATGTCCAGCAGGCCGCGCTCGCGCTTGCGGCGGGACTGATCGACTGCGCGCTGATCGCTTATGGATCGAACCCGGCAAGCAACCCGCCGCCCGGCGTCGGCATGACCCGGCAATCGCCATGGGAAGCACCGTACAAGCCGCTCGCGCCGATCTCTTCCTATGCGCTGGCGACCAGCCGGCACATGCATCTCTATGGCACCACTCGCCGCCAGCTCGCCGAGGTCGCCGTGGCGGCGCGAGGATGGGCCCGGCTCAACCCCGAGGCAGCGGCCCGCGATCCGCTTACGATCGACGATGTGCTCGCCGCACGGATGGTGTCCGATCCGCTGACGGTGCGCGACTGCTGCCTGTTCAACGACGGCGCCGCCGCGGTCGTGATGGTGCGCGCCGACCGAGCAGCAGACTGCCCCAGGCCGCCGGTCAGAATCCTCGGCGCGGCACATGCGGTGACTCACCGCGAGATCAGTTCGATGCCCGATCTCACCACGACCGGCGCGGCGATCTCCGGCGCACAGGCTTTCGCCCAGGCGGGCCTCGGACCGGCCGAGGTCGATCTCGCGATGCTCTACGATGCCTTCACGATCACCCCGATCCTGTTCCTCGAGGATCTCGGCTTCTGCCCCAAGGGCGAGGGCGGGCGCTTCGTCGCGGACGGCGCCATCGCGCCGGGCGGGCGGCTGGCGGTCAACACCAATGGCGGCGGCCTGAGCTGCGTCCACCCCGGCATGTACGGCCTGTTCCTGCTGGTCGAGGCGGTGCGCCAGCTGCGCGGCGAGGCCGGCGAGCGGCAATTGCCGCACTGCGAGATCGCCGTCGCACATGGCAATGGCGGTGTGCTCTCCAGCCAGGCGACCGTCATCCTGGGCAAATAGCGGGCGTCCGTCGGGCTAGTCGACCGATCGGCCCCGGGCGCGGAGGGTGACGCGGCCGTCGCCGAACGGCTCGTCGCGGTTCTTCAGCGCTTCCTTCAGCCCGGCCTCGGCCATGTCCTTCCGGAAGCGTGCACGCCGCGGCCCCTGGCTGAGATGCGCACGCGCGTCGAGCTCGGCATTGTAGCGCTGGGAGAGCTTCGCGCCGGCCAGTTCCATCTGCATGTTGACGGCACGCTTGTGCGCGCTGAGGATCTCGGCATCGACGCTGCCGATGCGCCGCGCCATTTCGGCCGCCTCGGCGTCGAGCCGGTCGGCCGGGAACGCCTCCAATACCAAGCCGATCCGGGCGGCATCGAGCCCGCTGATCGTGTCGCCGGTGAACAGCATCCGCTTGGTCCATTGCGGCCCGCAATGATAGAACCACAAATTGGTCGGCGGCGTGCCGTTGGCGCGCGCGGCCGGAAAACCGATCCGGGCATCGTCCGCCGCCAGCACGATGTCGCAGGAAAAGGCGAGGTCGGTCCCGCCCGCCAGGCAATTGCCCTGCACCTTGCCGATGATCGGCTTGTGCAGATCGAGCATGATCAGCGTCAGTTCCTGCTGCCGCTCCAGATTCCAGATATCGTCGTCGATCGTTCCGGCCCGGCTCCGGTACCGTGCCGGATCATAGTCGGGCCCTTCCGCGTCCGCCCCGCCGCCATAGCTGCTGGTCAGATCGTAGCCGGCACAGAAATCCCGACCCGCGCCCGCCAGCAGGATGACGTTCACATCGGTGCGGTCGTCGGCCTCGAGCAGGGCCTGGTGGATCTCGCGGATCATCTGACCCGACAGGGCATTGCGCTTGTCGGGCCGGTTGAGCGTGATGCCGGCGACATTGCCGGCGACCTCGAAGGCGATGCCGTCGGTCGATTTGAGCCATTTGTTCGTCATCCGCCCGCCTCCTTCTTCGTGCGTCAGCGCCGGCCGCCGCTCACCTCGATGTCGCGCCCGGTGATCATCGCGGCCTCGTCGCTGCTGAGGAACAAGACGGTCGCGGCGATCTCGGCGGGATCCACCGCGCGCGCGATCGTCTGGTGCTCGGCGGCGATGGCGTTCTGCTGTTCGACACTGAGCATCCGGGCGACGACCGGCGTCGCGGTCAGCCCGGGCGATACGCTGTTCACCCGCACGCCTTGGCCGCCATAAGCGCAAGCGGCATAGTGGCTCAGATGAACCACCCCGGCCTTGGCCGCCGAATAGGCGGCGTTGGCGGCGTCGGTGTATATCCTGCCCGACATCGAGGCGGTATTGACGATCGTGCCGCCGCCATGGGCCAGCATCGCGGGTACCTCGTGCTTCATCGCGAGGAAGGTCGAGGTGATCGAGACGGCCAGCGTCCAATCCCAATCCTCACGGCTCAATTCGGTGAGCCCGATGCCGCGCGAAAGGCCGACATTGTTGAACGCGTGGCGTACCGGACCGTGCGCGGCGCTCGCCGCCTCGATCAGACGGATCACCGCCGCCTCGTCGGTAGCATCGGTCGGCACATAGCGCGCGACGCCGCCCGCATCCTCGATCTCGGCAATCGCCGCCGCCGCGCCGTCGCCGTCGAGATCGGCGATGGTGACGAGGCCGCCCTCGCTGGCAAAGGCCAGCGCGGTGGCGCGCCCGATCCCCGAGGCCCCGCCGGTGACGACGATCGATCGCCCCTCGAATCGTTTTGCCATGTCTTATTCCTTCGCAGGTTCGTCAGCGGCGCGCGCGACGTCGGTCGCATCCTCGTTCCAGAACGGCACCCAGGACGCAAAGGCGCCCGGCAGGTCGGCGGTCGCGCCATTGTCGGGCCAACGGTGGAACGGCTCGGCGGGGCGGTCGAGGATATCGACGCTGTACCAGTGCTTCTCGCGGCGCCGCACGAAATACCAAGCGCCGTCGCGCCGCTCATAGCTGTCGAAATAAGCGATCATCATGACGATCCAACGGTCGCCGACCTCGTGCTCGGCGCGGCAATAGACGGTGCCGCGCGCATGGTCGGCATCGTCGAATTCGATCCGGTGGCCGCACAATTGATGGATCGAGCGGTAAAAGGTGCGCAGCTCCGGCTCGATCACCGCCCGGAGCGCGGCCCGCCCCACGCCATGCCGGCCGCAATTCACGTCCTCGACGAACAGGCCGACCCAGGCATCGAGATCGCGTCCGTCGACCGCGAGCGCATAGCGGATCGGCAATTGTCCGATCGCCTGCATCGATTCGACACGGTCGATGCGTGCGGCGAGCGCCCGGAGATCGTCGGTCATCAGGTGAGCCTGTCGAGATTGGCGGGATCGAACGGGACGAACGGCAGGCCCGCCCTGGCCCTGGTGAACCAGTGCGGATCGTTGAGGATCGAGCGGCCGACCCCGACCAGGTCGAACTCGCCGCGTTCGAACCGTTCGACGACACGCGGCAGGTTGTTGGTCGATTGCTGGCTGTCGTCGATATGCCTGGCCGGACCGCCCGACTTGTCGAGGCCGATCCCGCCGACGGTCATCGACACTTTGCCGGTCAATCGCTTCGCCCAGCCGGCCAGGTTGAGGGAGGAGCCCTCGAAAATCGGTGTATCGAAGAAGCGCTGGCTGCCGTCGAAGACGTCGACGCCAGCGTCGGCCAGCGGCTGGAGCAACGCGCCCAGCTCGTCCGGGGTCGCGGCGAGCAGCGCCTTGTAATCCTGCATCTTGAACTGCGAGAAGCGCAGCGCGATCGGGACGCCCTCCCCCACCTCGCGGCGGATCGCCCGCACCACGGCGCTGCCGAACTCGGCCCGGCTCTTGGCATCGCCGCCCCAGCGATCCGTGCGGCGATTGGTGTATCCCCACAGGAAAGTGTCGATCAGATAACCGTGCGCGCCGTGGATCGCGATCCCGTCAGCGCCGAGCGCCACCGCGTTGCGTGCGGCGAGCGCATAGCCATCAATGACATCCTGGATGTCGGCATCGCTCATCGCCCGCGCCTCCGCGACGGCGGCGTCACGTACCGGGACCGGGATCGATATCATGCCGTCGGCCGGACCCCAGATGCCCGACGGGCGCATCGCCTCGCCGACGCCGACGCCTTCATGTTCGACGTTCCACATCGCCCCTTGATGCCAGAGCTGCGGCCAGATCGCACCGCCCGCGGCATGGACGGCGTCGATCACCTTCTTCCAGCCCGCCAGCGCGTCCTCGCCATGGAGGTGGGGCACGCCGGGATTGTCGACAGCGACGGGATGGGGAATACCGACGCCCTCGGTGACGATCAGGCCGATGCCGGTCGCCGCGCGGCGCGCATAATAGGATGCCACGGCATCGGTCGGCACGCCGCCATGGCTGACATAGCGCGACATCGGCGCCATCACGACGCGGTTGGCCAGGCGCCGCCCCCGCAGTTCCAGCGGCTCCAGCAGCGCGTCGATGGCGGTGCGGGATCCGGTCATGGTCATTGCTGACGGAAGCTCGGCCGGCGCTTCTCGATAAAGGCGGCGCGTTTCTCGGCGCTGTCGGCGGTCGACTGGCTGATGAAGATCGCCCGGTTTTCCAGCTCGATCGCCGCCTCGAGGCTCCCGGCATTGGCGTTCAGCCACATCGTCTGCTTGGTCAGCGCGATGCCGATCGGGCTGTTGACCATGATGCGATCGGCCAGCGCGAGCGCCTCGTCGATCAGCCGATCGTCTTCGACCGTGTTCAGGATCATGCCGATCGCCGCCGCCTCCGCCGCCGTCAGCGGACGGCCGGTGAGCATCAGTTCCGCCGCGCGCTGTGCGCCGACGAGCCGGGGCAGCATATAGCTGAACCCCAGCTCATGCCCGGTACCGGCATTGTGAAAGGCGTTGACGAATTTCGCCGATGTCGCGGCGATGCAGAGATCGGCGGCGAGCGCGATTGCATAACCGGCGCCGGCGGCAACCCCGTTGACCGCGCAGATCACCGGCTGCGGCAAGGCGCGGATGAGCAGCGGGATCGCGCCCAGCTTCGTCATGACCGCGCGGGCCGTCTGCGCCTTGCCGAGACCTTCGCGCACCCAGGCCGGCGACCCGCTCGCGCGAATGTCATGACCGGCACAGAAGCCGCGCCCGGTACCCGTCAGGATCACCACGCGGATGTCGGGATCGAACCGGATCGCCTCGAGCCGGTCGACCAGGTCCTGATACATCGCATAGGTCAGGGCGTTGAGCGCGTCGGGCCGGTTCAGCGTGAGACGGCAAACGCCCGGAGCGGGCATGTCCTGTTCGATCTCGCTCACCATCATCTCCAAGACGCCGGACTCTTCCACGGAGCGCGGCCCTCGCCCTTATCGCCACGCAAGCGGCGCAAAGCGAGCATGCACGGCACTTCCGGCGCATGCCATCAGGCTTGTGATGGCGTGGTTGCGTTTCAATTCGACCCTACGCCGACAAGCGCGCCCGGCCTATCATCCGGCGGACCGATCCACGGGAGACTGCATTGAACCGATTGCCGCTCGATAATGTGAGGGTGCTGGATCTCACGCGCGTGCTGGCGGGGCCGCTGGCCGCCCAGATGCTCGCCGATCTCGGCGCGGCGGTGATCAAGGTCGAGCGCCCCGGCACCGGCGACGACGCGCGGGTGTTCGGCGAGCCCTATCTGCGCGACGCCGAGGGCCGGCGGACGCGCGAGAACGCTTTCTATCTGTCGGCCAACCGCAACAAGAAATCGATCACCGTGAACATCGCCGACCCGCGCGGCGCCGACATCATCCGCGATCTCGCCGCCAAAGCCGATGTGGTGATGGAGAATTACAAGGTCGGCGACCTCAAACGCTACGGCCTCGATTACGACGCGATCCGGGCGATCAATCCACGGGTGATCTACTGCTCGGTGACCGGGTACGGCCAGTCGGGTCCTTATGCCGCGAAGCCGGGCTATGACGCGGTGTTTCAGGGCCAGGGCGGGCTGATGAGCGTCACCGGCCTGCCCGACGACAAGCCCGGCGGCGGGCCGATGAAGGTCGGGCCGAGCATCGTCGACGTCATCACCGGGCTCAACGTCGCGAACGCGATCCAGGCGGCGCTCTATCATCGCGACGCCGGCGGCGGCGAGGGTCAGTATATCGACATCGCGCTGCTCGATTGCGTCGTCGCGGCCTTGTCGCATTACGCCCAGATCTACCTCACCTCGGGCGAGGTGCCGGTGCGGCGCGGCACGCAGGGCAATGGCGGCATGCCCTCCACCCTGTTTCCGTGCAGCGACGGCGCGATCATGCTGACGGCGGGCAATGATATCCAGTACAACCGGCTGTGCGACGCGGTCGGCCGGCCCGATCTCGCGACGCACGAGCTGTTCCACACCAATGTCGCGCGGGTGGCCAATCGCGACGCGCTGACCGAGGCGTTCGATGCGATCTTCCGCAAGGACAGCGTCGCCAACTGGCTGGCCCGGCTCGACGCTTATGGCATTCCGAGCGGTCCGATCAACGATATCGCCCAGGTCTTCGCCGATCCCCAGATGCAGCATCGCGGCATGGCGGTGGACACGCCTCACCCGCTCCATCCCGGGCTGAAAGGAATCCGCAGCCCGCTCAACTTCTCCGCGACGCCGATCACGGACTATGTGGCGCCGCCGATGCTGGGTGAGCACAGCTTCGAGGTGCTGGCGCGCGAACTCGGCCTGGCGGCCGAAATGCTCGAGGCCCTGCGCCAGGATGGCGTCATCTAGGCACGGCGCATGGTCAGACAGGCCAGCGCAGCGCCAGCCGATGATAGGAGATGTTCACACCGGCCTGGAACTCGACTGGCTCGTCGGCGAGCTCGAAATCGGGAATGCGCTTCAGCCATTCCTCGAGGAAGATCGTCAATTCGGAGCGGGCGAGATTGGCGCCGACGCAACGATGCGCGCCCTGGCCGAACGTCCCCACGCTGCTGATCCGGCGTGAGAAATCGACTGTCAGGGGATCGGGATAG
>Ga0307517_10011517_pt1 | contig 12244 bp, 5 predicted proteins | sample 23_EM_MG_FD_194515 | JGI IMG/M metagenome (GOLD analysis project Ga0307517, IMG submission 194515) | Populus trichocarpa ectomycorrhiza microbial communities from riparian zone in the Pacific Northwest, United States - 23_EM | ecosystem: Host-associated > Plants > Roots > Unclassified | place...
CACTATAGTTCCCATTGTAGGTAACAACATGTCTTGTTAGGATGAGCTTTAGTGGACTGTTCTTGGTATGTTGAAGCCTACACATCTCTACTTTATTTCCTTGAAAACTTATCATACCTATAGCATTTTCCTCATTCTCTATTTGCAATAGATCACAAGTCATCATTTGTATAACCTTCTGGTGAAACTTTTCATATTCATCGATGTTATGTCCCATTAATTTGTAGAACTTATAAAAATTATCACTCTTTCTTGAACCTGATTTATTTTTTGTTGACAGACATTTGATTTGCACTAATTGTCATACAACCTATCCATGATTACCCTTAAAACCTTCTCTCTCTTTCTTTCAGACTCCACAACATTTACTCCTCCACTGCTGAATTTTGTTGGTTTGGGAGAATTGTCCATAAAATTCTCTCATTTTATATAGAAAGTTGAGAGAAGCCATATATAAATCATTAATCCAGTCTAACATTGTAGGAGTTATTATTTTTTTTGTACAATACTTTTAAATAAATAATTATAACATTACGAAGGAAATATCTCTTGGAAATATGATTCTTAAAATGCTCCACCAAAACATACCTTTTTATCCAAAAGTCATACTCATTAACCCAAGCCATTGGTTAACTGAAGTGAAACCTCGAGAGCCATTGACAGCCTTTCACTGTTAAATTTTGAATCATATCAATATTAAAATAAAACCAAGTACCCTTTGGGAGTCATTTCCAAGTCTCCACCAAATCTTTTGCAAGCCAATTCTACTCCTTATAGCCTTACATGGGCTGAACTAGAACAGTTCTCCTGCTAGGACCTTAACTTCTATGGGTAGCAGCACACTGTGTGGAAAGTTTATCCAACCCTACGAAGAGAGAATCCGAATCCGAGCACCAGAAGGGACAAATACTAAATCACACAGCCACATACCTAGCCCTCCTCGAAACTCAACAACTCATGCTATATGTCATGATTCATGATCTCATCTACACTGCTCAACAAGCCGTGATCATGTCCAGCCACAAATCTCTTCTTTTTCCTTACAGAATCTGCATTATAACCTGGGTGTTGCAGGCATGGTAGAGACAAAGAACCAGGGTTTTGGAAACCTTATCAAAACCGTTCAGGTGTCCTAATCTAACGATTGGGGTGCAGTTGGTACAAGGTAAAATCTTGGAGATAGATATGCGCGTAGCTAAAGCTTGCCTTTCAGTGTTTGGTGGGTAGTGTACTTTACCGTCTGTGAATTAGTTTCAATCTGTTTTTTTTATTATTATTATTAAAATTTGATTTTTTTTTAATAATGCTTTGCAATCACAAATATCCAAATAGAAAATGGAAATGGCAAGGCAAAGATTTTCTGTTTAATTTTAAAAAAGAGAATCTGAACTCATTCGATCTGTGAAGAAGTTGAAGAGGAGGCATTATTTATTTTTGAGTTTTAAAAGCATTTTTAGAAAAATTTAAATATTTTAATATACTAATATTAAAAGGATGATCACCAACATGTGAGTTTTAGGAAGATCCAAATCAAAAAGCAAAATTAACATTAATTTGACCAAACAAAAAAGTAAATAACATTTGACCAATTGAATTACAGGAGGAGAGTACTTGCTTGCTAGCCTAATTAACATCGACCAATTGAACTAGAAGAGAAGGATTCAAGTACAGCGGGAGAACAAACTCATTTATTATACGTAGTGGCAGATCCATGAGTTATTTCAGTTGAATCATTCAATAAATCTTTGTTATAATATCAAAAATAATAATTTCATTTAAACTTTCACACTAATCTTCTTCTAAAAATTTTAAATACTAAATTAATTCAAAAAAAATTAAAAATATTAAAAAATTAAAATTTCTAATAAATAATTAAATGATATAATTCTTTACCTACGTCTGCAACCAAATCACATGATAAATTAAATTCAGTTGATGAGAAAATTTAAATTTAATTAATAATATATTATAATTTTTTATGTCATGTAAATAAGCAGTTGGTTATACGTGACATTATTATATTAATGTAAATATATATTTATTATTAATAAAATTTTAATTTATTTTTAATATTCATACAATATTAGATTAATAAATCTAGAGTAAAGACAAATACAAAAGAAACTGTAAAGTTTTTATAATTATGAAATTCATATTGTATCAAAGCATTGTTCTTAAAATATGCATGGTCAATGCTCTCTTAAATATTGAACACTCATTAGAGTCGTAACTAATATGTAGGTGCAATGAATTTTACCGACAGAAATATTTCTTTGATATATATCGAAAGAATTATAGTGGGAAAGAAAGAATTAAAACAAAACAAAAAAATACGATAACGTGTCATTTATACCGATGGTATTAATATCGTCGGTAAAATCTGTCTGTAAACTGTTTACTTCTCTATAGCACTATTTATTATATCAATTATAAAGGAAATCACCAATGAATTAATTTCTTCGGTATTTTCTAAATAACTCTAAAATTATTCACTTTTTAATTGCACTGTTAATTACTGTTTTTTATAGGCAAAATCATCAACGAATTGAAAAGTCATCGATGTTATTTGACGGGTCTCTGAAAATTTGTTATTAAATTAAAATTTTAAATTAAATATTACAGACAGAATCATCAACGGATTGAAAAGTCATCAGTAATATTTGATGATTTCTGAAAATTTTTAATTAAATAAAAAATTTAAATTAAATATTATAAATAAAATCATCAATAAAATAATTAAAACTATTAATATTTACTCCTATAAAAAAAGCTAGAATCTTTCATTTCGACACGCCTCTTCCTCATTCACTGAATTAAATAGTAGAATGTCTAATTATGCAATTACTTCCTCTATTCATTGACTTATTCCTTGTTAAAACAAATGGAAACCGAACAACCAAAAAAAAAAAAAAGCAAAAAAGATAATGGTAAGCAAAAACAAACCGGCAAACATATCAATTCATCAGCATGATGTAAAGCTAATCTGTACTATCGAATGAACCAAGGTGCATGTTTGTACTCTCATATGCATTTTGTGCCCAAAAGTATGAAGATTCCATTCCAATCAATCATGTTCTCTTCCAATGGAACCTGCTGTTTTCTTGTATAAATAGACATGCCTTGCACTATTCTGAAACTAAATTCAGGAAAACAAAAGAGTAAAAAACCTTGTTACTAGCATCTATCTATCAAGAGAAAGAGATGTATAGCTAGAGGAGGGGCATGTTCTTACATTATGGAGGGGCTGAGGTGCTCCTTTTAGTCCAATACGGAGGGCTGAGAAGCGGCTAGAGCTGCCATCTCATGCATTTAGGCAATGCTTAACATTTGACGAAGAGAGGTTAAGCTTGGCCACTTGCATGGTGTGGGAGCAACTCCTTCCGCATGCTTTGCTCGCCCATTGGACTGAAGGGAGCTCCTGGTTTTACCACATATATATCATGAACTGCGTGATCTTTCAGCAGTGTACTTCATTTTATTGTTTTACATGAAGAAAATGGAACTCTTTAATTCTGTTATGGCTTCAATAACCAGTTTGTCTAACTCTATGATCCTGCTGTTCATGTATGCAAGTTGTAACTTGAATTTGTTTTTGTGTTTGGCAGGGAAAAATGTGGAGGAGAGGTGATTTCATGAGCGGCACGACATCCTTCCAGTTGCAATGATTTTAAGAACAGGAAGTCTTTAATGTCCAAACATTATGAAAGCATTAAAACTAAACTGCCATTTTCCTGTTGTTTACAGAGCTCAAGTATATCAAGTTGGCTGCATATTGCAGAAGCTAACAAGTTTTCCCCATTTGTGTCCTTAAAGAGAAAGTGATGCTTGTAATCATGCATGATCTCTTTCTAATGTACATGGTAAAACAATGTTCTTTCAAATGATTCTATTAAAATCATGTTACTTCGGCATACATCGATCCAGAACAAGTGATGTGATTATTACTAATTCCACGTGAAATTAAGTCTCATACAAGACCTCCATTTTTGTCAACCTCACTTAGGATCTCTAAATTTGTAGATCAAAGTTTGGCACTGATAAATTAAACCAAGTGATTACAAACCACACCAGCATGCAAAGTATAGGCTGAACTGAAACCTTTCTTAATTTTGAAGCTTAAAAACGTATAATGAGTTATTTAATTAGGGGTTGGTTAATTCATAGTTAATGGGATTTTCTTTTTAAATTTCTTGGGTTCAAATTTTAAAATTAGTATCCAAACAAAGTCTTTAAACATATTAAGTATGTCTTTAAAATTATTTTAAAACATAACTTAATTTGAATTAACATATAAACTGAGCGATGATACTTTTGTTATCAAATAATAAGACTAAGTGTTTAGCTCAACAATACTCTTTCAAGAGAGGGAGAGGGAGAGGGAGAGGGAATTAGACATAGAGGCTTGTTAAACTTTGTACTTAATTTTAACAAAGAGAAGGGGAGAGTAAATAAATCATGATAGTTTTATTATTCCGGTTAAACTTTGTACTTAATTTTTATTAAATAAATAGAGATTGTGAGATTCGAACTCGTGACCGTTTGGTCAAAACTCTGATACCATATTAAAGAATCATCTCAACCCAATAGTTTAAGCTGTCAGGTGAAATCCCAGGATATGATTTATATTTTTATCTAACAGTCTTCAAATTGGATGTCATTTGATATAATTTTTTTGGATTTGAACTTATAATTGTATTTAATTTAATTTTTAATATTTTATAAATTATTCCTAAATCATAAATCTAATTTTTCATTTGATATATTGAGTCGGAGTAATTTTTTTATATATATAGATATTACATATTTTCACGAGTTAAGTTTATATTATTAATTTTTATAGATTTAACTTGATTAAAAATAAGATTTGAACTCAATAATTAGCCAAAAACTTCTTATTAATTATAATAAATAATTTAAACTTAACACATCAATTAAATCAATTGTAAAAAAAACATATAACAATTATTTAACTTTAATAGTTTATATAAAATATGTTGAGTTGACCGGATTTTAAAAACCTACAGCCATCATCTGACCTATAATATTATAAATAATATGCACATTATTTAACTTTAATAGTTTATATAGGTAGGATAATACAAATATTATATACTTATAAAATAGACAGGTATGCATGTTAAGGCACAGTTTACAAGGACTAGCAAGCACAATTATGACACCATACGGACACTGCATGATAAAACACAAATTATAGCATAGACAAACACTAGAGGACAATAAATACCATGTACGATGTCGTCGGACAAGCACTACAAGGCGAGAAAGCAATAACGATGATAAACAAAAGCCAATTACGATGGTGGAATCCTCGACGGGCTCTTACCTAGACAATAACAGGGAGATATAAATAACATGTCCCAAAACGCAAATCATGTTATACAATTTGAACTACATGTTTTGATCCATAAAATCATTCCTTTTTCTTTTGGTTCATAAATTACTGGGTATAAACAGAAAGAAGACTCAATTAGAATTGATGCAAATAATAAAATCTCACCCTCTTTTAATTAATTTATGATGGAGCAATAAATCTTAAAAAATAAAAAACATTCTAGATGTTCGGGCATGGCTAAAATGGTTGCAAATCAGGATCATTTGTTCTCGAATAGTTAACCTCTTGGTATATTTAAGCCTTGACTTCTTAAGACACACAAACTTTTTATTTAGACAAATTTTTTATGCACATATTTTTTTTATATAAAGCATGCACCCTTTTCTACATGTTGGTCAAAATCACAAATGCATGAATCGTAACAAGTAATAAAATAATCAAATTAGATAACAAGTAATAACAAGTGCACCCTCGTTGTCTGCCATGGTGTTTGAATTTTTTTGAGTATCTCGCTTTTTTTCCTTAATTCCTTTGTAGTTTTCTCAATCTCAAGATTATAAGGTGGTAGATCAAGCTCCTTATTGCTTCGCATACACTAGTTAGACACCTAAAAATTGAAGGCAAAATAAATTAAATTAGATCGAATTTAACAAGTGCTGATATTATTAATAATTCTATCTAAAATTCCCGACAACAAGTGCATGAATCATAACAAGTATCTTTCCATGAGGATTAGTAAAAATTATCAATAAATACAAAATTATTAAATCACTATATGTTCGAGGATTCAATTATAAAAGTTTGCAAAACTTAAAAAACTTAAAACAAACAAGCAAATAATTAAAAGGTGTTGAAATCAAGTTTAATGAATCCTAAGATTCCTGACTTCGCCGTAACTAATCCTATATGAATTTCTTAATTGAATTAATCCTATCGAAATTTCTTTCTTATTATTGATAATCAAGTTTTACTAATTTAATCACTAATCTCTCTCGAGCATCAATTGATTATTTTAACAAGCAAACTTCCTACGTCTTTGTAAAAATTCTAAACTTGTCAAAATTTATTAGGAACGATAAAACCCTTAATGATTACACAAATTTCATAGATATCTCTACCTTATAGATTTCTTATGGTATTTCAAACAATGGTTGAAATAATTATCACTTCTCATTCTCAAATTGAATCCCAAATCATGCACACAGTGATCAAACGTACACAAGCATTAAGTTCATAATAAAATACTCAACAAATACTAAATTAATTCAATTAAAGAAATAATCACATAATCATAGTTAGGCTACATAAAAAAAACCCCAGAATAAAGAACTACTTCATAGATAAATTAAAACGAGATAAACTTGATGCAATGAACATCATTCAAGAGTATGGGAAATCAAAGACTTGGACATCTTGAAGGGGATGTTAACCTTGGCTTCTTTCTTTCAGTTCTGATTGCTTCTGCTCCTAGATATCGCCTTCTCTATCTTGTGGTGTGTTTTGGGTATAAAAAATATCCATTAGCTGCTGCTTAAAAGGGTTTTTATAGTCTGGCTATATCATTCGAAGAAAAGGAAATCACTTTCCGTCTCTATAATGGATTTTGAATTTATTTTCTTTTATAATATTGCGGGCCAATGTTAGGGCAGAAAACATATGAATCGAGGCTTATGTATTTCTGAAACAATTGTATAAATCAAAATTTCTTTCCAAAAAAACTGGTCTTGTAGTTTCTGGACATCTGAGACTCGAGATATGGGCCAAAAATCAAGACAGTGTCTAGGTTGCAAGGATTCCAAATCTAATCAGACTCTGTATTTCAACTTGTTTTTTGGGCTTCAAAACAGAAAAAATGGGTTCTTTTCTCTTCATAAGAATTGTAGGAGAAAGCATGAAACAGAGTTGTATAACTCCTGTTATACCCTAAAAACCAATCAATGCTCAGGCTTGTCTAGGACAGACCAACCAATGTTTGAACTCTAAGCTCAACCCATTGTTTGCATCCTCATATGATCCCATATCTAGCATACTCCAGTAGTTAAATACATGAAAAATACATTGAATCTTTGATAAGTAAATAATTCTCGAAGATAACTAAAACTCTAGACAACTCGCTAAAAATCACATGAAATTTTCTAAATTAAAGTAGGAATGACTACAAATATTTATGCAATATATTCCCTTATCACTATGTCAAAGGCATTGCCCATCACTAACATTTTTGTACTTGACATCGTGGTGATCTTTAAAAACTAGGAAAAAGAACAGATATTTGACATATTGTTATTAAAGGGGAAAGATCTTGTTTAAAGTGTCACCACCTAATATTATGGTCACTAAGAACCCTAACTGATCTTTAGAGGGAAGATGTAACACCCCACCCCACTAGCAAGATATTGTTCGCTTTGGCCTCACGGATTTGTTCTTGGCAGCCACGAATGACCCCAAAACGCGTCTTACTAGTCAATGTGAGCATGCTCATATAAGGCCCTCTTCCAATTCCTCACTCGCCGATGTGGGATATTACAATCCACCCCTTTAAGGAGCATGACGACCCCGTCGGCACCACCGGACAGCCAATGAGTTGGGCTCTGATACCAAATGTAACACCCCATCTCACTAGCAAGATATTGTCCACTTTAGCCCATGGGCCTCACGGATTTGTTCTTGACAGCCATAAATGACCCAAAAACGCGTCTTATTAGTCAAGGTGAGCATGCTCATATAAGGTCCACCCTCAAGTCCTCACCCGTTAATGTGGGATATTGCGATATTGCAGAAGATATTATCACCCCTAAAGCGTCATACCTTAGGCATGTTGCATTATTAGTTTTGTCTTAAATTACTATGTGTTGTTGTGTTATGTTATCAATAATTTGTCTATAATATTTTTTATTCTAGCATCAATAAAAATGGGGATTGATATTTTTGACTCTATCGTCAATAAATCACGGAGTTGATATTTCTGACTCTAAGGTCAATGAATACCGATATTGATACTCGTCGTGAATCCATTTACCTTGAACACTTCTAGATTGAGTTTTAAAATGGTCATTGGACCTGCAAGAATGACAGAAGTGAACTTTAGACCCTTTCAAAGAGATGAGTTTTTGGTATTTTGTATGTAGGCCCAATGTGTCATTTTATTTGGGCCAAGATCTAATGGGTTTTATAAACTTGTTATAAAGTCCATATGCAAACAAAATATTTTTATTTTATCAAAAACTGATAAAACAATAATTTTATAAAAATACTAAAACTTGAAAAAAATATTTTTCAGCTCTTTTTTATGCTAAGAAATCACAAGTTAATGCAAATGTATTTTTCATATTTTTTAGGACTTAGCCATAATGCAAATTTTATAAATGGTTAATAAAAATTCTTTATGATATTTTTATTTTTATTTTTTTATGTTATTTTTCCATCACATGCTAAAAAAAATGAAATCATTCATCACACAAACCCATCTCATTTTTACTAATCTACTCACACACCCATTTTTACGATCCTCGAAAATACTCACAACAAATACACAATTAATTTCCAAAAACAAATTTTAGCTTCTAAATCAACCTTCAACAATGTTGCTAAATAGAATGAGACTGCCAAAATGAAATCATATGTTGTGATAATAATGGGTTTCCAGTGACGCGTGTTTATCACGCACCGCCACAGATGAGATGCATGGAATGATGCTCTGGAGTCCTGGATTGAGCATGGCAAATTGTCTATACCTGTGGTGAGACTCAATATTCCCTGAAAAAATAAAAAAAATTCACACAGCAAAATCAATTTAATCCTTTCCTATCTTCACAGATCTGCTGTTATTATGGGAGGAAAAGATGGTGGCATGTGAACTGGGGTAAGAAGATTTGTTTTTCGTGTGACTTATGGTGCTGGTTAAGGGTTGGTGTGACTCACGGTGCTAGTATAGGCCAACTATTTTAAAGGTTGGTTCGACTAAAACAATTAAGTGAAGAAAGGTGTTGCTGTGAGAGAAAGGTTATGTATTTCGCATGATGATGGGTCCGCTGTAAATGGTGGTGTTTAAGAGTTGTTGACAGTTGTCTTGGGTTTATGGGTTTGTGACGGTGAGAGAGAGAGGGGGGAGCAATGTGGATTTATTGTTAATTGAAGCTTTTGTTTTAGAAAAGGGAGGTGGAGATAATTGTTGTGAGGTTGATCGACAATTGAAGGGAAGAGTTGGATCTACCATGGGTGTGTTGACATTCGTATGCTAGAATTAGTGGAGCTGCTGGTACGGTGGGTGGTCGGCGGTTGATGAGTTTTTTTAAAAAGAGATAGTGACGGGAGAAAGAAAATGAGAGATAAGGGGGAAAAAAATTTTCCAGATCATCAATGAAAGATTTTTTAGTTCTGTGTGGGAGTTTTGGCTTTTTGCTTTGTTTTTATTTTTACTTTTTAGGTCTACTCTCAAAGTATAATTTTTTGATCTCCCTTTAATGTAGAAATTTTGATATGCTCCCTCCTCTTTTTTCTATACACTAGTATCTGTATTTATAATACATGACTCCTAAAGCATATGGAATTTAAAGTCCAAAACAAACTCGTCATTTTTAAAAAAAATTTAAACCTGATTAGAGTTTAAAGTAAAATTTAAAAATGAATAACTATGATATCATAATCATCTTTTTCAAACTGAAGATTAGGAAAGAAGGGAAAAACACATTATAATCCCTAGTTTTTTCATAAGTTGACAAATCACTCTCTTAATCAAAATTAGTCCTTGAACTTTTAATTCCAAATTTTAACCCCCTTTAAAAAATTAAATTAAGTTAAAAGCAAATGGGTCAAAATTGGGTTATGACAAATATCTCCACCAATGACCATAACACAATAACCAAAATTTGAATTTACTATACATTTTTCTCTTCATCTACATTTACTAACATAAGTATTAGAGTGTCTTTTATACCTACAAGGGACTAATGTTTCATGAACAACTTAGGCCAAGATAAAGGTTTATATTCAAGTTGATCGCTCTATCAACCTAGGATGCAGCCATGGAAATCTTAATTTTTGTTCGAAGTTTTTTCACCACTTCGTTAGTGGTGCCATGATGAGAATCAATGAACATAACAAAAAGAACCATTAAAGGTAATAGTTGAGCCTATTACAAAATCTGAAACTAAAAGGATTCAAGATGAATTGATTGGGTTAATTTTAGATATTTGGGTTAACAAATTGCCACACTAGACCTTTGTGCACTATTTGGGTCATATCTAAAGATATAAGAGGAATTTTGTTGCGATTCTAAATGGGATGGAAACTAGACATCTCAAGCTTTCCATCCATATATGGTAGGCCATTTAATTAATCTAAGAAGAGAGAATGATGTATTTGAAGTTGGGTTAGAAGTTGTTGTATAGGTTTTGCTATTTGTTTCCTAATAATTTGTGGACTTCTTATTTATCAAAGATTCTTTTTCTACACGGAAAGCATAGGTGGAAGTAATTTGGATTTTTTTGAAAAGGGTTTTCATATTATCAACTTATGTTTTCTTTTTATTTATTTTTTTGTAGATTTTCTCTTTGACAAGTCTTCCTTATCATTCACATATATTAGAGGTGGTTTTGGATTTATTTTTCCTAATGCACAGACTTATGCTATCAAGCATAACTTTTAATATGACTATTGGACTGGCTGTAATTTTACCAGAAGATTGTAGAAGCCTTGTTTTATATTGAGTTAAAAATTAAGGCTAATCAAACATATGGAAGCACTTGTGATAAGTTCCAGAAGTTACTATGTGAGAATTGCATTAGTTTTCTACTTGATTTAGGATTCTTTTTTCTATTTTATTTGGAACTTTTTTCAATTTTCTAGTTTTTTTAGGACATTTTATCTAGTAAAAATAGGGTTATTAGCTTGTATTTAGATTTTTAAAAAAAATTAATAAGAGATGAATTTATTATTTAGAAATAAAACTTGTGTGTAAGAGTTTACTCTTACTCTTGGTTCCTCATGGAACTACTTTTACTTATCAAAGAATTAACCAAGTTTATGGCATCTTCTATACTTCTCGTTCGTATCTCTTTATAGACATTGGGTGGGGGTTTAGTTAGTTATAGTCTTGGTATTTCAGTATAGGTTTTTATTGAGTCAAGTTCAATCATAAACCTGAATTTAGCTTTCTTAGGAGGAGTCGATTTGACCATGGGTTTTAGGATCTTTATATCCATGGGGTTTTGTATTAGTTGGTATCATTATATCCTTTTATCTTTTAGTTTCTAAGTTATTTCAATACTATTGTAATTCCATATAAACTTGCGACATAATATAAAAACTTTTTTTAAAAAAAGGTAAACAGAGGTAGATTAATTGTGATCTGGTTGTTTACAATTTAAAAAAAATAAAAAATATTAAAATCATAATATCAGGTTAATATGTCTTTCAAAAACAAGTCAATATCCAAGCATTGAGAAAAAGGAGAATTATATAAATTAATGAGTATCACCAAAGGATCCATTAAAGGTACCAATTATGCTTATTACAAGGTCTAAAACTAAAAGCATTCAAGTGGAATTGATTTCGTTAATTTTGGATTATGGGGTTAGCAAGTTGCAAATCTATCAAACTAGATTTTTATGTACTGTTTGGGTCATATATAAAGCTACAAGAGGAATTTTATTGCGATTCTACTTGGATTGGAAAATAGACATCTCAAGGTTCTCATCCATATATGGTTAGCTTAGTAATTCATCTAAATAAGAGATACCGATGTGTTTAAAGTGAGGTCAAAAGTTGTTGTACGAGTTTTGCTATTTGTTTTTCTTATGATTTGTGGACTTCTTATTTAGCAAGGATTTCATTTCAATTTGACCAATGGATCGGGCTGTAATTTTATCAAAACTTTCAAAGACATCTTTT
>Ga0307517_10011518_pt1 | contig 12242 bp, 4 predicted proteins | sample 23_EM_MG_FD_194515 | JGI IMG/M metagenome (GOLD analysis project Ga0307517, IMG submission 194515) | Populus trichocarpa ectomycorrhiza microbial communities from riparian zone in the Pacific Northwest, United States - 23_EM | ecosystem: Host-associated > Plants > Roots > Unclassified | place...
TTTTTTTCATTTACCCTTTATATTCCAATCAGATAAAAAAAATAAAAAATAAAACCCTTCAAAACAAGTTTTCTAATTTTTTTCAATTTGAAAGAAGTTTGCTAAGATTCCATTTTTCTATGGACAAAATTCCAAAGTAAATGCATTGTATTGTTACACTCATCGTAATAGCACAAGGTTGGCATTTAGAATTTTGCATTTTGTACCCACTAATCTTATATCCGGTGAAATGATTACACCAAAGATGATGAATTATAGTGTCTGTGTTTGGGTATGGATATACTTTAACCTTTAAGGTGCTAAAAGCCTAAAACTACCAAAAGTTGCTGATCTTTGGTCCCCACTATATGACTAATGAAATGTTAATGCTGTTAGTTTTGTTGATTAAAGAACAAATGACCAAAATATCTCGCTTTGTTTCATTTCCAGTAAGATCAATGACATGCAAGCGAAAAGTCGAAGAAATATGCAGTCATAAAAGAGTAGTAAAGGCAATACCAGGCCATGGTTGAGAACTATGATACATTACTTCTCCTACTTCAATAGCAGTCTCTTCCCAAGTTTCTCTCCTCACTGCCTCTTCTAAGCTTTCTCCAGGCTAGAGACAATAAAGGATTTCAATTTTCATTACAGAAAAGAGAATAAAATAATTGGCAACTAGATGAGTTCTTGTGATGGAATCATGAGGTTCATCTCATATATACTAAATGCTTGTATACATTTTGGATTCTTCAGCTTACAAAATCTGCTTCTAGCTTTGTGAACAGTTGAAATTGCCAAGAAAAATACCTCTATGAAACCAGCTAAGCAACTCCACATTCGGGGTACAAATCTTGACTGTCTGCCTAAAAGGACACGGTCATTTTCTCGGTCAATAACTAACATGATGACAACCTGCAGTAAGAGAGCAGAAATTCTCACAGTCAATGCGCCGCTAGCATTTTAAACAACATTCACAGCAGAGAGGCATATGAATCACTGTACTGGATCCACACGAGGATAAATTTTCCTTCTGCACAATTCATTCGAGCATTGTTTCCGCCTCCCAGATTCCATGGTGATAGTTTTCTCTCCACAATATCCACAAAAACGTGAGATGTTATGCCACTCCAGCAACGCTTTGGCCTAACAAATATAAAGACTAAAATGGTAAATAAAGAACTCTTATTGTTTGGAAACAAATCACATGCTAAATAGAATTCAGTTCATAAGACAATTTGAATTCAATTCATATCCTATTACAATTTTTATGATTAGAATAGAATACTAAATCACATAATTGAATTCAAATTTTCTTTTTGAAATACTTGTGAAAATAAATTGAATTAGCAATCTTGACTCTTTTAACCTTAATTTAAAAATTACTTTTGTTACAGAAATCCTTTCTTTTTGTTAAGATAAGCAGCACCTACAGCTAAACCAAAAAACACAACTCATTGACCTCCATGGATCTTTGATCCAACAATTCTTTGGTATAGCAGCTCTAATATCAGACAAGTTAAATGGAGGTGGTGAGCCAGGATCAAATTCTATTTACTCTTCTCCAATCCCATTAAATCCATTAACTTTATTATCTTCCTCACCATATGCAACCCCATTCGGAGCACACACTTTAAGCCCCCAATTCCTCTCCCTAAAACACCCAATTGAAAACTTATCAAAAGGAGTCAGTTTATTCTCTCCATCTAAGCTTTCAAAGATATACCAGCTATACTGATCGGTCTTGGTTTGACATGGTTTACAGAGTCTTATTAAATCTATGAGTGTCTTGTTGGTGTATAAAAAACTTGTCTTTGAAGGGTTATTGTGAGAGATGATTCCAGTTCTAGGTCTAGGCAAAATTTGAGGAAGAGGCTTTAGACCATATTTTGACAACACCAAGTTAGCCATTGGAACCCAAACTGGATGTCTCTCTCTGGCTTCAGAAAAAGAGAGAGTGAAAGAATAAATGAAGCAGGAAACTAGTTAAATATAATAAAGAATACTCTACTTGGAATTGATGAGATAAAGTTATAGTGTTGGGTTCTTGGGAGAAAATAAAGAGGTGGGTATTTTTAGAATAGGTATTTTAAAAAGAATTACTGCAGCAAATCAGAGGGGAGATCTGATTTGGTTTCGCACTTTTTTATGAATTAAATTCCATTTGGGATTCAAATCAATACCCTTCTAAGGCTAGAAGGTTCCAAACACAAGAATTGATTTAACCCTGTCAAGACAGCCTACTAGTGCATCAAAATGGAATATATATAATAATTAAATCGGAGTGTGTTAACAAGGTAACACGGACCCTGATCTATTAGAATTGGAGAAAATGACATAGATTTATGCCATGAGGCTAACCAGCAGCAAGGTCATGGAAACACCCACCTACTAGGTTCCAACTCTCATTCGGAAGAAAGGGAGAACAAATAAGAAAGGGAAGAAAATTCCATGGCAAGTGAGACCTTTCTATTAAGATGCTAAATTAAAGAAAAAACCCTGTGAGGGGAAGGAAAGAAAGAAAGAAAGAATAAAGATGAGAAATTGTGACAAGCACATGTTTGTAGCCTCATCAACTCAATTAAACCTCACTTCCAAATTATATCACTAGTCTACGCTTAGTTATCCATATACTTATGTCGCAATTCAGCTTCTAGAGAATAAACATGAGAACAGCTCAGGTAAATATTTTCGCTATGTTGCGTGAGGTTTGAGTTTCAAGTTTCAAGTTTCAAGACAATTTTTCCATGGCTTTGAAAAAGTTGAAACATTCAACAAATAAATGGCACCATCAAATTTTCAAAACTAAATTGGTAATACAGATATATCCCAACTATAAAGACTAGAAGACAGAAGAGGAAAAAAAGAAGAAGAAGAAGCATTTTCAGCAACTAGAAAAGCTAACATTTATATCACCATTTAACTTGAGGCACTTAAATGATCGGAAACTCATTCTTGGAATGAAGCACATAAGTTTAAGGAATTAACCAATTGAAAACCAAAACCAACTTACATGACCAGCAACAGCCAAATCAGACATGGCCCGCTCATCAGCCCAATCTGTAGCCACCATAAGTGTCCTTAACTCTACAAAGCAAAACTGCTTGCTAACAGAATCAGTGACCAAACTATTTTCTCCAGAGACATTAATTGCCCAATAAACCACATCCTCCTCAGACCTAGAACCCAGATAAACCATGTTGTCTCCGCTCAATTCATCCCCAGAACCAGAAAATAAACCTTTACAATCATCCAAACTGATCCAACCCAGATGCCACTTGGGCCCCAAATCACCATCTGTGCTACTGGACGATGCCAAAGGCCTGCCCTTCCTAAAGGGTAGAACCTTGAAATTAAGAGAAGATAATTGGTGGGTATTGCCTAAAAGTTGAGTTTTGAGGGTTTCAAAGGCTAGGGGAGGTGATAATGGGTCGGTCGATTTGGGTGTTTTAGATCTTAGAGGATTGCCTGCAAAGGCATGTGATTGTAGGTTTGTGGACATGGTGGTTTTGGTACCGAAATAGGATACGGCTTTTCTTGTGAAGAAGAAAGTTGTTGCTTTGGGAGAGAGGATGAACTTCTTAGAGAGAGTACAACACAGAGTAAACGTGGATGATGAAGAGAGGAGTGAGGGCATTGCTCTCTTCTTCCATTGGGGTCTTCGGCTTTTTACTTGTACTGTTTCAACTTTCAAGAATGCCGACTGGTTGCATGGCTCAGATTAAGATGTGTGTTCAATTTCTTGACAACTGTCAAAGACTGAATTTTAGTCATGAAAATAAAACGAACAAGTCCACGAGCCTTTTTACATGCATCAGGTTTGATTTTGGTTGTTGTTGAAAATATTTTTTATTTAAAAATATATTAAAATAATATTTTTTATTTTTTAAAATTTATTTTTGATAATAATATATTAAAAAAAATTTAAAAATAAAAAAATAAAAAAATTTTAATTTTTAAATTTTAATTTTTAAAAAAATATTTTTAAAATACAAAAATAATCAGGCTATTAAATTCCAGATCATGCAATACTTTGCTTGTCATCTCTTATTAATTATGAAAAACTTTAATTTAATATAATAGTATAGTAGATGTTATTTTTTAAAATGCTTTTGAAATGTATCAAAATGATTTTTTTATAGTAGCTGACACGATTAAAGAGTTGATGTTTTATCCCAAGTGCAGGAGTGTCGAAATAATAAATAATTCGGCAAGATCGGGATCGATCCACAAGAAGGTTAACCATATATATATATATATAATTGAACAAAGAGATCTTTAAGATGTGAGATTAATGTGAGGATTAAACAATGATAAAAACAATTGTCAAGGTTAAAGAATTCATTAATGATATTAAAAATAAGTATAGTATAAACTCTTTTTATTACTCAACTGGAAACCACACACGAAAGAGATTCCAATCGGATGATTTATCCTTAATAGTTTATTATAAATTTTTAACATGATTATATTAATTATATTATTTTAATAACACCGTACTTTTAAATATTGTCAGGAATTCATAATACTAACTTATGGTAACAACAAATTAAGTTTCTCTCATAAGAACGATGTCGACCGAAGACTATGAAAGATCAACCATTTATTGTACCAAGTGTTATACAATACAAATCTAGATTAATCATTTAACAAGCAATATATTAAGAATTAGTAAGATAAAAAGATAAGACATATTAATAACAAACTTTCTTGAATATAAACATTGAAGTCCGTGTTGAGTTTATATTATACATATTCTAACACCATTAATGAAACATTTTCACCTTGACAATATTAACTTAGCTAGATATAATAAAGAAGAAAAACATAAATAAACAAGATAAGAACATAATTATGATATAAGTTAACAAAGAGTAGTAAAGGAAATGAAAGGCATAAATAAGAGATTAATAAAAATAAAACATGAAATAAAACTTGAGCATTACAAAGAGAGAAAGTAAGAAAATGATCTTGATCTAAAAACCAAAATGCCTAAATGAATGGCAAATGCCTCTTTTTATAGGCTAAAATTCAGAACTATTCATTTGGTAATTGATTATTGATGTAGTGGCCAACTATTGATTTAGTGGACTTGGTGGACAACAACACTCAAGCATTTTGGCTTGATGAAATGACATTGATGCAATCCGAATTTGACAAAGTGTTCCCCATGAAAGTTGTTGGAAATAATCTCCTCTTTCCACCCACAACATTTCAGAGCATTTGGATCACTACAGCTCGAGATATGGCTAAAATACTGAGTACTGCTTCTGGTGGACGTAGTGGATAGCTCTCAAGCTCTTGTCTGAATGAAATGTCATTACTAACATCAGAATTGGAGCAGGTGGTCCTCATGAAAGTTATTGTAAATTGTCTTATCTTTCACCTACCAAATTTGATCTTAGTTGGCTTTCTAGAACTCCATTTATTGTTTTTTGACCAATCTTTTTCTAATTAAATGAAAAAAAAACATGGTTTAAAATTGAATCGAAAATGGAAAACAAAGTAACAAGTTAATATTGTTTTTTGAAGTGAGAACAATTAGCTTAAAATTTAGGGAAAATGATTTTGCATTTCCTTTTATTTTAGAGATTATGTCCTATTTATCATTACATGAGGGCTTAAATTCATAAAACAAGAAAGTTACATAAAGCACAATATAGGGAAACAAATTCCATGCATTCCACTGTAAACTAAAATAATACTTTCATAATTTTTTTAACGATGTACGCATACTTAGGCTTGTTTGGCAGTATGGTTGTGGTTGCTTTTTAAAGTACTTTCCTTCCAAAATGCATTAAAATGATGTTTTTTTATTTTTAAAAAATCATTTTTAGATCAGTGCATCAAAACGATCCAAAATATAAAAAAATAATAATTAATTTTTAACAAAAAAAAATTTGAATTTTTTGAAAATACAGGTTGGCCTGCGTTTCCAAACGCTCTCTTAGATGTAATGTAGACAGCTAAAACACGCCTTATTCATTTCTTTTCTTTTCTTTTTATTCTTGGTTAATTATTTATTTCAGACCTGAAACTTTTTTTTTTATTTTATCTTTTCACATTATATTTATATTATTTAAATCATTATAATTCCTTTTAATTAATGTGATTCATCATATTTGAAGTATCAAAGATGTAACGACTTTGAATTAATGCTCGATTTTCATGGAATAGGATTTAAATTGTTGAATTTAAAAAAATTGAAATAACAATGAACAAGTTTAACAAAAGGAAAAAGCCATCCCTTTTTTCCCTTTTTTACCATTCATTAGTAGCATAAAAGTTCACTTTGGTCTCTAATTTTCTTAATTTTTTCATTTTTGGTCCTTGTATTTTTTAGGGTTTAAGGTTTTGCTTCTAAATTTCATTTCTTTTATGTTTCAGTCTCTAAAATTTAAGAGGTAAGAGAAAACTTATGAAAAATAAGAACAAGAGGAAAATTGTTTGGTTGACCACATTTTAAAGTTAAAAAAGCTATTTTTGGGGTTGATGGGCTCCTCTTAACAAATGAGTACCATTAAGATGTTTTTGAACTTCCATCTCACTTGAGATGTTGAGGAAGAAGGTTTTCGTTTAATTTTATATTTTTGAATCAATTTAGGGGTGATTTAGGGTAGGAATTGGTTTATTAAGCTTTTTATAGGTGTTTTTAGGTAAAAATTAATTGAAAATGTTTTTTTAATTTTTAGTCCTTGTGTTTTGTGGATTTAATTTTTTGCTCACAAACTGCATTTGTTTTACATTTCAGTCCTTCAAATGTGAGAGAAGAGAGAAAGTTATTGAAAATAGGGAGAGAGGAAAAGTCGCTAGTTGACTATATTTTAGTGGTTAAAAGCTAATTTTCGTGTCTATAAGTTATTCTTGATGAGAGGAGTGCCATTAAAATATTTTTGAGGTTCCATCTCATTGGAAATGGTAGATCGAAGTTACGAAAGAATTTATTTTTTTGTTTAATTTTATATATTTTTTAAACGATTTAGGGGTGATTTGGAGCTAATAATTAGTTTATTAAGCTTATTAGATGTTTATTAGGTGTTTTTAGGTGAAATAGATTGAAAAATAGATTTTTTAATCCAAAAAATCCCAACTCGACTTTCAAGGCACCTCTTTAATAGTCAAGAACCGAACCAACAAACGACATGTTATTACAACTACAAATAACACGTTGTCTATTTTATTTTATTTTAGAAAAATAAAGCTCACCCTTAAACAGAAAAAATAAAAATAAAAGAAGGCAAAAAGCGTTGGTCTGGCATCATGCTTATGTGTGCCAGGTCTTCCTTCTGTTGGGCTATGCTTATGGGCCTAATTTTTAGGCCCAAATGCTTGTCATTTTCTATGTTTTTATTTTATTAAAATACACTATAAATAAAAATACCTAGCATAATATTTAAATTATTGTTCACTTTTGACATACTGTTTAAATAATTTTATCGATTTATATGAGAATGTTCAAAAAAATTCAATTAATATATGCCTAATATGCAAAAAAACAAAAATGTTCATGAATATTCAATGAAGAAAAAATTTATGTTTCTTTCATTTTTGATATATTTTGACATGGTTTTATCACATTAATTAATTTTCTTTGCTTTCAATTGCATGTCTAATATTGAGATATTATTTTAATATTTTTTAATACTTTCTTTTGATATCATGATAGATTTTTTTTTAAATAGTACTTCTTATTAAAAATATATATTTTCATTGAAACAATAAAAAATGCATTAATAAGGAAATTAAGTTTAGATTGAAGAGATATATTTTTACTCTTTATTTCAAAAGATTGAACTTTCTTACGGACCTTTATTTTAACTGTCATTGCTTTTATTGAACTTTCTTACGGACCTTTATTTTAATTGTCATTGCTTTTTTTATCTTTCTAAAAAATGTGTTACTAATAAAATATTTTAAAAGAACAAGGCTTTTTTATGATGGTGTTATCAATTGCTTTATAGGTGACTATATATTAGTCTTTTATGCAAAGTTTTTGAAATAATTTTCTCATTAATATTAACATAAAATAAAAAATGTATTTTTTTTAATTTTTTATTGTAAATATTTTATATATATTTCTCTAATTTATTGTTCTCATATAGATGCATAAATATAATAAATTAATGACTTCTTAATGAGTTTTTTCTCATATTGTTCTCATATTTTAATGATTTTTATCTTAAAAAATAGTATTTCTCGTGAAAAAAATGTTTTTTTCAAAATAAAAAAGAAATAAAAAAATTAGGTTTTTTATTAAAGAAATATGTTTTTTCTTTATAGTTCAAATCTTTATAGCTTTTCTAAATATTTTTCTATGATTGTTTTTTTATCTTTATTCAATGAATTATATTGCTAATTAAAAAGTTGTTTTGTTGTAAACAAATATTATATAAATAAGAAAATACATATTTAATTAAAAAAAAACACATTTCTCCTCAATAATTTTATTCATTTTCTTTTATGTGAATGTCTAATGTATTGTCTTATAATTATGTAAAAAATTAAATTTAAAAAAAATCTTAAATTCAGTTATTCTGATGACTTAAGGCACAAAATAGGCAAGTTAGACTAGATTAATCTAAGACGTCATTGTTTCAATTTATACTTTTATTATAAGAAAATGTTAAATTTGCTTTGAAATACTTTTAAAAAAGTTAGATTGAATCACTACAAAATTTAATAGTTTTATCGACTGAATTTTTCCGTCAGTGTAAAATACATATTCCATCGGTAATTATATTACCGACAGAATCACAGACAAAAATGATCCGTCGGTGAATCGTTCGTCGGTAATGTTTTGTCCGTCGGTAAATCCGTTGGTAATAGAATCACCGACGGATTTACTGACGGAACAGACGCGTCGGTAATATTTTTTTATTACCAACGGAATTACCGAGGGATATACCGACGGAATTACCGTCAGTAATTCTGTCGGTAATTATATATAAACATTTTTAAAAAAATTAATTTTATAAAATTATAAAATAATTAAATTAACATAAATCAACACTGTATATTATATACTCAAAATGCTTGGAAAAAAAATAAAAAAATCAACTCAAATAAATTTGCAACAAATAAATAAAATAAAATAAATTCAACTAAAAAAATTCATATGAAAAAAATGAAGTTGCAATTGCTAGAAATTTAAAAATCCCTATAAATAAATCAACTAAAAATTGGTCTCATATGAAAAAAAAATCTCACAACAAAATTTATACAATTATTAAGAACAAAAACAATTAAAAATAAAATAAAAAACAAATATAGTGAAAAAAATCATGAAAAAAGAAGAAAAAAGAAAAATATTACCTTAATGTAGTTGCAAGTGAAGCTAACGAGAGAAATTTTTTTTTGTAAAGCATATTAATTAAAAAAAAACTAAAAGGATAAAAGAAGAAAGAAAAAGAAGACATACCCGAGCATGGAGGAAAAGAGAAGAAGATGAGGAGAGAAAAGAAGAGAAAGAAATAGATATTGATGTTTTTTACATATAGTGAAGAAGAAGAAGAAGAAGAATTATAAGAAATGAGTCTGTCTCTTGTGAAATAAGGGGATCCAGACTTTTTATTAGGGCGCGTTAGCGACGGATTTACCGACGGATAATTGAATATTAATATTTTTTAATTATTCCATCGGTAATATTTAATTTAAATTTTTAATTTTGTAAAAAGTTTTCAGAAACCACCAACAATTACTGATAATTTTTCAATCCGTCTGTAATATTTAAATGAAAATTTTAAATTCATTGAATTTTTTCAGAAAACCGCCAAATAACACCGACGACTTTTCAATCCGTCGGTGATTTTGTCCGTAAAGAACAACAATTAATAGTGCAATTGAAAAGTGAACAGTTCTGGAGCTCTCTGGAAAATACCGACGGAAATTTTCGTCAGTGATTCCCTTTGTAATTGACATGATGAACAATGTTCACAGTTTACCAACGGATTTACCGACGGAATTTATTCCGTCGGTAATTCCTTTGGTAAAAATGACACGTCATTATTTTTTTTGCTTTGTTTTAATTTATTTTCCCACGGTAATTCCCTCGGTATATACCGAGGGAATATTTCCGTCGGTAAAATCCCTCGAAAATTTACCGACGGAAATATTCCCTCGGTGTTTCCGTTTGTATTTATCGATTTTCTGGTAATGAATTTTTACTGGGTCGGCTGAGTTATATTATATTATCTCTTACCCGATTTAATTTAAAACTCAGCTCGGGCTAGGAACTAGATTGGGAAATTATCATGTTGATTTTTCGAGTCGGGTCGAGTTTGATAACATTGTTAAAAAACTCCCATAAATACCTTAGGGCAACTAACTTTGTGTCTTCTAATAGGAAATTAAAACAACCTAAAGGACACGAATTAAAGAGTGAATGCCCAAATCTAGGAAGAAAGCATGATTCGCCATTCAATTGGCATAAAATTTAGTTTCTCCATGGATATGCAACCTGCCAAGGTCTATCGAGCATCTCACAAGCATAATTAATAAGCAGCAAATTGATACTTAGAGCAAACTACACATCCTACATAAGCTGAAGTGCAGCCTTTGAGTCTAAAATACAAATTTAAGTCTAAAATACAAATTAATAAGCAGCAAATCGATACTTAGAGCATCTCACGATTTTTTTTTATTTTTTTATTAATTTTTTTAAAATAAAATTTAAGTCTAAAATACAAATTATATTTTTATTCATAAATCATAAAACCATTAAAAAAAAATGTAAACTTCAAATCCATGCATAAAATCATAATTATTGTTCATGAATTATAAGATGAAAATTCATGTAGTTATATTTGAAAATAAAACTAAGACTACATGAAAAAATAAAAAATAAAAAAAGGGTTAAAAACCTGTGATGGTGCCCTTGCCCGTTTCCACATTCAATACCAATCAAACCGGTGGCTTGGATTTTACTTATTTTTAGTTTGACCCTAATCAAACCGAATAAAAATCATATACCGAATAAAATGGCACCGGATCCCAGATTTGCCCATCTTCACATTCAATGCGAGGACTAGTTTGTAAAAAAAACATTATAGCAATCCATCATAATTTATAAGAAAAGCTACGGTGTTTTTTTCACATATTATAATTGTAATTCTTAACCAGTTTAATATTAAAAAATAAAATCGACAATAATAATTTTTTTAAAAATAAAATAATAAAATAATAAAAATAATATTGTAGTAATCTACAGTAACATGTAAAGAAGGTTACAATACTTTTCCCATATATTTTAGCTATATTACTAGTTAGGTGACCCGTACCGCAGGCTCACCTTTAACTTCCAAAAAACACTGGGAGTAGAACCCAAGCACAGGACCCAAGCTTATTTTTAGATCCTGCAACTAATAATTTGTAAATGAAAGTAAATGTAAAATTAAATGTAATTTGATAAAATTATTATTACAATACATTTGGTAAAATTAGTAAATGATATAACATTTTCTTTCAAATTCATCAATTATTTTATTAATAATAATAATTACAATAAAATATACTCTTATAAATTTTACTGAAAATAAAAATATTTATAATATAAATCATAATATTTTTAGTATTAATATTATTAATTATTATAAAAATAATATTATTTATAACTCCAAAAATAATAATATTTTTTAGATTAATACTATTAATTATACTAAAAACATATATTAAGAAAAAATATAATATTAATTATACCAAAAAAATAATATTAAGAGAACAAATAATAATAGTTTTGAGATCAACACTATGAATTAGACTAAAAAATACTAATATTTTTAACATCAATACTATCAATTATACCAAAAACAAATATATTAAGAAAAAATATAATAATTCTTTTAATATTAATTATACTAAAACAATAATATCAACAAAACAAACAATAACATTTCTACTATTAATACTCTAAAAATTAATTATACTAAAAAATGAATATTAAAAAAACTAATAGTAATATTTTTAATACTAATACTTGTAATTATACTTAAAATGTAGGCAGCCCAATCGCCAAGTGGCACTTGGGTTGTCCGCCCTCAGGAGGGAACCCAAGCGCCAAGTGTCCCAACGTGGTTTTTTTCATTATAATAACAGTTTTTTAAAATTTATTAATGATGATAATAATATTTACAGTCTTATAAATTTTAATGAAAATAATAATATTTATAATACAAATAATAATATTTTTAGTAGCAATAATATGAATTATTATAAAAACAATATTATTTAAAAACCAAATACAATAATATTTTAGAAACTAATACTAT
>Ga0307517_10011519_pt1 | contig 12241 bp, 6 predicted proteins | sample 23_EM_MG_FD_194515 | JGI IMG/M metagenome (GOLD analysis project Ga0307517, IMG submission 194515) | Populus trichocarpa ectomycorrhiza microbial communities from riparian zone in the Pacific Northwest, United States - 23_EM | ecosystem: Host-associated > Plants > Roots > Unclassified | place...
ATAAATAAAAAAAAAAAAAAAAAAAGGCAACTTATAAAAAAACCTAGACCACCCAGATAAACCTCCAACCTAGATCATGAGATAAAGATAACCTGATTGAAAAGAAAATTGAAGAAAATAACGAAGTTTATTTTTTAAAAAATGAACAATTTCAAAGGATGTAATTGGGAAAGAAAACAATGTCAATTTTTCAAACCTATAATCTTAGGTAGTGACTAAACTATAAGTATCACATCTAGAAAAACAACTATTTAAAAACTTGGCTCGATCTGACGAGTTAACCCATGTCCTAGGCGACCCTTGACTTAAACTGGCTCGAGTTTCAAAAGAAATTCGGGGAAAATTGATCCAGTGTAATACGATCAAAAACCTGGGTTGACCAATGTTTCAGTCAACCCGGGAAAATCCAGTCAAAACCCGTTTACTATTTTCTTTTTTTTAAAAAAAATAGTATCATTTTGACTTTTTTTATAAAACCAAAAAGATTGATTGACTTGGGTTAATTCGAGCTAACTCACTCGACCCATGACTCGATAATTGTCCTGGATTGACTCTTGTGTAGGGCCTAGAAACAATGAGAAAAACCAAGGAAACCAAATCCCAATAAACGAAATGTCGAATGATGAAATAAAAAAAATGAATGATAAAAAAATAGCAATTAACAGAATAAGAATCTCATTTGAAAAAAAAATTGAAAGGATAAAGTAAAGTTTTGAATTGAAGGGCAAAGGTTTTTTTTTAAAAAAATTCAAATTAACATATGAATTAAAAATTAATAAAAAAATCAAGAGAATAAGGACTAATTTTTTTAAAGATAAAAAATCAAGAGTATGTATCTAAGGATGAAATTGAAAATAAATTAAAATTTAATAAAAAGGCTAAGAATCAAAATTAAAAATTAAAATATTGAGGGTCAAACCTTGAATATAAATAAATATTGAGCTGAAGGGCAAAATTGAAAAGAAAAATTAAATTTATAAAAGAATCTAAAACAAAAAAAAATTAATTTCCAACTAACTCAATGATGATGGATGAAAATTTTAAAAATAATTAAAAATAATTGAAGCCAACTCTCAGTCCAACCTTTAGAATTTGTGACACAGATCATGAGATCGGATCACAATGTAAAAGGCAAACCTAAAAAATAACAATGAAAAATTCTAAACCAACCAAATAATTAGGGATAAACTTGAAAAAATAAATTAAAAAAAGTGATTTAAAAAATGTAAATTTGAAAAGAAAGAATCAAATTTGACACAAAAAAATAAAACCAAATCATAAGGGATGAAATTGGAAAACAATTTCAATTAAGAAAATGATAAGAACAACTAAAAATAACAATCAAAAGAATGAAGACCATATTTGATTTAAAAATAAAATATCAATGGATGAAATCTAAAGACAAATTATTTCAATAAATGATTTAAGACCAAAAACATCATAATTAAAAAATAAGGATCAAATCTAATATAAAAATAAAGTGTGAAGGGATGGAATTAAAAAAACAATTAACTTAATAAATGACATAATATTAAATACATTGCAATTAAAAGAATGAGAACCAAACGTGATATAAATTTAAAGTATCAATGGATGAAATTAAAAAATAAATTGACTCAATAAATGACTCAAGACCAAATACATTGCAATTAAAAGAATGGGGATCTAATTTAACTTAACAAACAAATAATTAGACTTTCTTGTTTTTTTGTGTGCAATGGCTAGCACATTTTTCTAGGAGGAAAGAGTGAAAAGAAAGAGGAAAGGAAAAACTCGTTGCCAAAGTTTCTCTGCATGCCGCTGGAGAACACACGCCTCACCACCATGACGGGGGTGGTGAAGTGTATCGAACGCCGCTCTAAAAATCAGCATTTAGTGTTGTGTGGGCACCACACGGGCTACCTGAAGAGTGCAGGCGACGCCCATTTTTGAATTTTAATATTAATTTATATATATTAAAATATCAAATTACCCTTAATTCCACATGAGAATTACAACAACAAAAAAACCACATCAAAAAACCTAAAATGACCTTGCATCTATAGTAAAGAGAATTAATTTTTTAGGGATATTTAAATAATTGACATGCACAAAAATTTATGAAAAACCTAAAAATTCCCTTAACCACAAGAAACATTTTTTTAAAGGGTCTGGTAATTATATTATAGAAAAAAAATATGAAATTATTGATTAACACCTTTCTTAAATAAGGGCAAAATAATAGTTTTATTGTAAAATTAAAACACTTATCTGTTTAAGCTTCTTTTTTTTTAATTGTAATAATCTAAAGTTATCTTAATTTTATAATTGAATGTCTAAAATAAAAAGATTAAAAAAAAATTTAAAGACTGACCATTTAATTGTAAAATTCATATAAACCTAGACCCTAGCTTTATCCCAAAGCAAAACTAATCCCTAAAAAAATAATTTCTCATTGATTAAACAACTGAGTCTTCTCTTGTACCATTGATTATCTTTTCTTCCATAATATAGAACCTCTCAGCACCTGTATTCTTCTTCAGCATCAGTAAAACATAACAAATCTGCAGCAGCAGCAGCAGCAGCAGAAGGAGAGGCAGAATTGCACAAAACGGGTAATCCCTTTGTTTTCCTCTTCAATTCCCAGATTTATTACATCTCAAACCTTCACTTTGCTTAGCCTCCGTACCCTCTTCCCTTTTCTTTATTGTTTACTGTTTCTTGTTATATAATAATCAATAATCATAATGCCATTTTACTCTATGTTGAATCCCATTACTGCCCCAATGTTTAGGGTTTATTGAAACTTGCAATTGTTTAAATCGATTCGTTTTACAGTAAATAACAAGTGATCAATCCAGTTCAGTTCAGGTTGCTTACAAGATGTCCCCAAAAACAGCACAAATCCGCCTTATGAGTTCGCATCCCGAGGTTTATGAACCGTGTGATGATTCCTTTGCGCTTGTCGATGCGCTTCTAGCTGATCGAACTAATATACTAGATCATTGTCCCAGATTATGTTTGGAAGTGGGTTGTGGTAGTGGTTATGTTATTGCTTCTCTAGCTCTTATGCTTGGACAGGAGCTTCCTGGGGTGTACTACTTTGCCACTGATATTAATCCTCATGCACTGAGAGTGACGCGTGAGACGCTGGATGCTCATGCTGTTGATGCCGAGTTAATGTGCATGGATATTGCATCTGGGCTTGAGAAGAGGTTGGCAGGAATGGTGGATGTGATGGTTGTGAACCCACCTTATGTTCCGACACCTGATTATGAGGTGGGTCGTGAAGGAATTGCGTCAGCTTGGGCTGGAGGGGAGAATGGTAGGATTGTAATTGATAGGATATTGCCAGTAGCTGATAGACTTTTGTCGGATAAGGGATGGTTATACATGGTTACTCTTACAACAAATGATCCTTCACAGATATGTCTTCTGATGAGAAAGAAGGGGTATGCTTCTAGAATTGTTGTCCAGAGATCAACAGAAGAAGAGAGCCTTCACATCATCAAGTTTTGGCGTGATTCTGATATTCAATTGGATACAAAGGAGATCTTAACGACTAACAAATCGGTTCCTGCAAGGGTCAAGGACTCACTCATCTCACAGTTTTCTCAATTGTCATTCTGTAGAGGTACCAACAGCAATTGTTTATGAAACAGAAGGTAAACAAAAAGTTAGCATTTTTATCTCCGGATATGTCACCTTTTCTTGCCTGCCATTTCTATATTTATCTCATAGTTATCTTAGACTTAGGTGTATATGATTATTTTGGTGCCTGCCAAGGGATTTCATGTCAGCAAAAGCTCAGATTTTTGCAATAATCTGTAGTTCCTCTCTTCTGTATTGATTGTCCACGGTTACTCTCCAACATCTTACTTTTCTTTGGTGATGCGGAGCATACTTTAAAATTGTGGTTTCAGAAGGCTTTTTAAAACAGATCAGGATTAAGGGCTGGCCAAACCATTCAGTGAACTTGATTCCATGTCTAATATGCTCATCTATTGTTTACATTTCCTTTTCCTCATTTCATAAGATAAGAGAACAGTCAATTAAAGACTATAAAAAAGAAATGAAAGCATTTCTTGCTAATGGTATATGAGATTTGAGAGGTCCAAAGATGGAGAAAAGAACGATAGCTGAGTAGCCTGCTCAAGAAGGCGCATCATGAGTCAGCATACCAGAATAATTCAATTTGCCTGAGCCAGGTGAAATTCTTCCAAGATACCATGCAGACAAAGAAATAAGAATAGAATAGGACCTTCTATCAGAGATTCTTAGCTCAACTCTGATAAGAGGCAACAAGGAACAATCCAACAGAAAGTAAGCGTCAGCCCCCAGCAAGATTATTTAAGAAACCACCAATGAGGAGTGGAAATTTCCTCGTCTTGCCTTTCTTTTTGATAGTTTCTCTTTCCCCTCATGAGTATTACTAAATTATCTACTTTTTACTAATTGTTTGATTTCCCATTTTCCAGGCAAGTTGATAATGTCGCAGGTAGCCTTACATTTGAGATGACCATTTTTGCACTCGAGGGTTATAACAGAAGTTTGCAATCCACACTTCGAGCTAGTTTCAGAGTTTATGGATCTCATTGTTGAAAAACCTCTCTAGAGTCCCTTGTCGGCAACCTGGTTGTTGGAAAACTTCTTTTCTTTCACTGATACCCGAACCTAAGCTCATTTGTTGGTCTCAGATGCGTCGAGTCCGGAATGCTGCTGAAGATCATTCTATCAAGATCACGGCATTTATGGTCTGATGCTGTCTATCAATTCTATGATTTATGGCAAATGTTTTCAAATGTAATGTCAAAATCAGACGCCACAGTTTGCTTATAACAAATTTAACTTTCAGTTCACATGGTATATTCATAATGAAAACAAACCAAAAGAAAATCCGAAATGATTGGAAAAAGAAAAGAAAATAACCATAATATGGTCTCTACTTTCCAGAGTTATTAAGAGCGTTATGGTGATCACTTTGAAAACTTAATTTGGTGGAACAAGGTTAATGCCCAAGTATCTCAGAAAATGCAACATTCCTTTTTTTTTAAATACCACCACAACATGCTGCTCACTCCCAAGGTACATTCACAACACATGAGAAATGTTAATATGCAAAATGCTAATTGCTAGTAATGACTGAAATATAATCTTAAACCGGTGCCCACATCTTTTACTTCTGGCAATTTCTTGTGTAAGTCCTGCATTTGCCTGATTAAAAGTCAATCAAGCAAGAAGCGCATTGTCATTGATTTATCATCAGGAGTTGGAAAGGACAGAGTCACCTAGAGCCCTGAACCCATTTTCCTTTCAGGAAAGAGCACCTGGAGCCCAAGGCATTGAGCTCTTTGTAACATGGCGGCTAGGGTTGGTGTTAAAAGACAGGAACAAACAAATCCCTGACTACTTCATCCGTAACATTTAAACTGATGTCAGAAGCAACAGAACATATATCTTGCAATTCAAGAGAGTAGAATATGTACAGAACCAATATACACTATTTGCCACTTTCCTTCAATATATACAGGAATATCTTCACAAATCTCTCAAAGTGATTAATTTGCCAGATAAGAGGAACCTCCAAACCTTCAATCTTCACATATCACTTATGCATATACATCCACACGAGAGGAGACATGGAATGTGATACCTGCCACAAATAGGCACCATGCTTTTCTCAATTGTTCACATCCGCCATTTCTTCCCATCTCCAGAAAATTTCCTGATTTTAACACTTCCCCATGGAACCAAGTAATCGAAAGCCATTGATAAAGTAAATGGTTGCTGCCAGAACAAATCCAAAACTGCAATGGTAGGCTATGGATTAAGGGAATTGAGTGAGATCTTCTTAGTCCTCTTGGCAGATGCCTTGGTCACGGCATCACACCTCTCTCCTTTCCTTTTGGAAGCAGTGGTATTCCTGTTCTTGTTGTTGATGTTGATCTTGGCCTTGTTATCATCATTGTTAATATTGCTGTTGCACCCCATACCCGTGCCCCCAGAATTCCTGCCAGAAACTTTTAGTGCATCTTGCACAAAAACCTTTAACCTCCATAACGTCACATCACTCTGGAATGGGAAAATAAAATTAAATAAAACAAAACATATTAGCTGCTACGGCAATAAATTGGAAATTATAATCAAGAATCTAAACATGCTTGTCAATTTAGAATGCTGACAAGCATGAGATATAAATGATCACCTGAGTATCCATGTCAAGGTTCACCTCTTGAGCTGTTGCTTGGAAGCTCGGATTATGCTCAGCAACTATTTCCAGTGCCCTAATCAGATCTTGATGAGATAATTGAGTGAGCGCTGTCCCAAGTTTCTTCTTCTCTTCAGTGGATATCTTTCTAAAACAACATTATCCACTGTAACTGAGGATGGCTGATTATACTAATATAATGAAAGATGGCTCAATTTCAGCTGGCCAATCTCAAATGAACACAAATGCACACAAATACACACATCACATACAGTTGCAAGGACACAACACAGCATGGGCAAACCACGCATACAACTCAGATCATAATGATGGTTTAAAAGGTACTTTTGACTCTATTATCAACATCTCTTACAATTTAAATATTTTCAAAACTTTCTTTAACTAAGTAAATGAAAAACGAGCCAGGAAGCAAGAGCAGTAATATCCTCTTAGTTGAGAATTCAACAAACAGAGTGCCAGGATCAGCTTTATATCAGTATAAATGGGGACAAGTACTAAATTAGTAACTCTACGTATTGCTCCGACCTTTTCATTAATTTTCTGTTTTTGTTAATGTAGCACAAGTTTCTAAAAATTTATTGATTAAGCATAATTTTGGGTTTTTTTTCAGACTCAACAGTGTGTCCATAAATGTGAATGACTCGTCTATAAATTGAACAATAAGAACAAACCAGCATGCCAAGCTATGCTGAAGACTAGCTGTTCATGTCATTCACCAGCTCAGATTCCAGGTAGAAAAACTAAAATAAAGCTTTAGAGACATTAAGAATAGCACTTTTGTTTTTGAAAATCAATATGTACTGGCACTTCATCCCAACTCTTTTTTTCTGCTTGGAGAAAAAACAAAGAAAACATCATGAATGTCCTACATACAGTAGTAAAATACCATGGAAAATCTATCTGAACCAATAAAAGTTGAGTTCAAAGTTATATAGCAGGAAACTGAACATGGGCTGCTGAACAAACCTGCTGTTGCGAACCACCATTTCTCTGATTCTCTCCAATTGCATATCAACTCCATGCAGCTGACAGAAATTTAACATGTATTGTTCAACCCATGTAACAGATATATTCTTATACAATATTAAACAATTTAATAGAGGGACGTCATCCAGTGTATGCAAAAACAAAAGCATCTCCTTCCATTAAACAGTGAGTTACAAAAAGGCTCTGAAGTTTCACTTACTTCATTGCTTAAATCCTGAGCCATGTTAGCATAAGAAGACTCCTCAGCTAGTTTCGTAGCCACCTGAGTTGCTGTTTGCTCCTTTTCTCGTCTTTTTTCCTGCAAGCATTTAAATATTGAATTCACCCAACAATAGAAAGTACCAAATAGATAACGAGATTTAGAAAAAAATTATCAGACTCGGTCTGCTGTAGAGAATCAAGCAATTCCTAGGCAAAACAATATTCAGGCTAGGGTAGCAATTCACCTCTCACGAATGTCAGATGGGGTGCTGAGAAAACAGTTAAGCTATTTCCAGTGAGAAAAGGGCAATCAAACAAAGGTAGCAATATACCTCTTCGGCAACTTTAGGCAGAAGTTGCAGCCATTTTTCTTCAAATTTTTCTAACAAAGTTCTGGCCATCACATGGACATCATCTCTTTCATCATTATATTTCATTGCATTCTTAAAAACAAGTCTAACATCAGCATATATCTCCCGAACATTCTTGTACCCAGTGCCATCCTTAGCCTCCATTCTATTCTTTATTGTACGAAAGTCCATTGGCTTTTCAATAACCTGGGATGCACAACCTTAAACATTAACTGAAGATACATATATCCACAAGGAAACTCCAAAATTAACAAAGATGAATAGTAAATAAAAGGATGCATCAAGAAAATCTATAGCATACCATGGCAAGAAAAATTACAGGTATAAGCAAACTTGTAGATTCAAAGCGCGGATTTTTTTTTTCATGTTCAATCCTTAAAAAAATCTTATTTTGCACCTCTCCAACTCTTGACTGGTAGATTTTAGAATGTCAGATAGCCAACCAACAATTCCAGATGTTTTGTAAATACCCACTATCTTCCACAGCAACCTTTTTTCTCTCACAAAAGTGGTTTACAATTAATTCTATAAAAAGCAGGAAGGGAGTTACTTCTTCCCTATGGCAGAATTGAGATTTCCGCGCAACAAAATTTAAGGCCAAACTGGCCTAGTTTCCATTAGTTTTAGTAAGTGATATAATATATTTTTTATCACCACTGCTAGAAATCTAGAAATTCATCATCATAAAAAAGAAAAACATAACCTTTCCCACTTTCTATCTGTTTAGATCTTGAATCTAGAACCCAAAGTGTGGAAGAGATCCTAAAATTATTTTTGGAACAAAAAACCAGATCAGTTGATCATAGATATATATACAAGTAGAAACTTTTAATGGTAACAATAAGCTTTACCTCATAATAATCATGCAAACAAAGACCTTCAACATCCACTGGTTCCAGAAAAGGCCATGCCCACTTGTGCTGAGCGATCTGATGAGCAATAAGGAAATCAATTAGATTTTTCACCAGGGAAAAGAAGGTTTAAGGAAGAAGGAAAGCTATACTACATTATGTAGCATACTTATCAGACTAGAAGTTAAAAAAATCAAAATGAATAGCATTAAAAAACAAAGCATTGATGAACTTCTATCAATGGAAAGAGACCACAAGCTTAGTCCAATCTCATATCTGAACAACATAATGAATTAACATGGTTAATATCCGGATAGACATCTAGTGTTTGGGAATGTGGTAGCTTCTGCTTTTGGGTGCGTTTTACCTGAAAAAGCATTAAATTGATGCATTTTTTTTAGTGTTTTTTGATGGTTTTGATGTACTGATGTCAAAAATGAAAAAATATCTGAAAACATAAATTATTTTGATGCATTTTTGAGTAAAAAACACCCTGCACCACAATACCAAACACCAAGCAAACTTCAGCTACTACAGAATAGATTTAGTGAAAATTTTCAAGACACCCTCTGAGCTGCAGAACACTCAATTTATTTTGAAGAAGGAAAACAAAAACAGGTTACAAGACAGAGAAACTACACAAGGCAGCCTAAAAAAAAGAGGATAATTTTAATAGTAACATTGAATGTTGCTATGCTCTCTATATGTGCATACCGCACCAAACACTGTCACATAACCTCTGAAGTCTGCCAGACTGTTAAATCACATCCCCAGCCATCCGGAAGAGGGCAGAAATAGAGTTCAGTTATTTTGTCCCCTATGAATTATGATTTATTTAGGCTGGAAGTTTGAATGTACAGGCCCACAAACCAAACAAGATTACCAGGCTAGGAATTTGACCATGAAAACTTCTACTCCTTATAACAGCATAGAATTTCTATCATCAAATGAGGAAATGAAGAGGGTGGGGATCAATAAAATCTCAATTCATCCTAGATTTGGAAACTTCAAATCTACAACTCAGAAACATAAGCATGCATAACTCCTGATTTACGTGAAAGCATAAGTAGTGGCAACCTCTTATATAATCAGAGAGTTAACTACTTGCCTGGCGAAATATTACTGCAAACTGGCGCATGAGGTCTTGCGTTATCTTTTCAGAATCTTGTTGTTGCTTCTCAACGGTCATCAAATGTTTCTTCTTGATTTTATCCTTCAGAATTGAGCTACATTTAGCAGTATTTAGTTCTTTATTATCTGCGTAGTATCTTTCAACTGCATCTACTCGTTGCTCAAACTGCAAGCAAAATAGGCTGGTTTCAGTTGATAATCAACAAGTAAGTTGCGTAAAAAATGCAATATCAAATTAATAACGTGACAATCTTTTCATTTCATTATCCAGCACACTTTTAAGTTGTAAGTAAGAAAATCAAGACATAATTGACAAAAATCAACTCTTCACTGCATTCCAACATCTATTAACATGAATTTAAGGAAAATATTAACAAAACCAAGTAGGTCATTATTTATTTAGAATTGATAATATTAATAATACAAAAAAAAAACACCTCATTAACTTTTGAGAACATTCGATCAATACAACCGCAAAACACCTCCATTTCTGAGTTATCAACTTCAATGTTCCCAGTTCCAACATTTCTGGAACCTCGAATAGATCTGATCATATGTTCCATCTATGAAAAAGAAGCAACAACAAAGAAAATAAAATAAGATGTCATAAGGTGTACAACAAAGAAGAAAAGTAGCAACCTTCTTTCCTATGAAAGAAAAAAATCCCATTTTCTTAAAGGAACAAAAGTTTAAGAAAAGAAGAATCTGAAAATTTGCAGCCCATTTTGATCTATTTCTTCCAAACCGGTAAAGTCTAAGTCTTTGATGGTTAAAAGAAAGGAACTAGAGCTTAAAAATTAAACAAAAAAACTACAATACATCTTCTGGGATTTGTACATGGACTCCATTTACTTGTTCACAATATGCCAAAATCCTTTCGTTTTCTTTTGAAAAAAAAAAAGGAAAAACAAAATTCCCATCTATCAAAATCATGATAATTTCAGCATAAACAACACAATTAGTCAAGAAAAACAATAAAAGGGAAAGGGCACTAACAAATTTTCGTGCGTTGAGAGAAACTGAACTCACTCTTGTCAATTTTAACGTACGAAACAGCAATTACACTGTCAAAAAGTGCAGAAGCACAAGAAGAGGGGAGGTCCTAAAAATTGAATAAAAGTAGTTGAGTGGACGACTCTTGGTGTTTTTATAGTTTCTTATCGTCGTTGGATTAGTCGAAGATCTCCCTGATCCTGGGATGGCCTTGTTTTTTCACTGTCGTTTTGAAAGGCCCAACTCATTCGGTCTATATATTTTTCTTTTCTCGGCTCACGAGATTGGAATGGGCCTTTATGGGCCAGTCTCAAATTAGCATCCAAAGGTTTGGTTCAGGTGGCCTTAAGTGGTAAAAGACAGTTAGAAAACTACGTCGTTCAGTCTATAAGGCATGAGGTTTTAGTTTACAACCCAAAACCTAATATGTCCCAGTTCCAAATTGTTCTGAATCAACTTAGATTTACAAAAACCTAAATCTACAGTGTAATAAATGAGTCAAATCTTCTTCTTCTTCTTTTCCTTTGAGGTTCTTATTGGTAAAATAAAAAAAAATATAACAATTCCTTTTTTCCCCTTTTCTAAAGAGATAAAAAATCATCTTATTAATATTTGTATTCTCATATTAAAAAGTTTTATATCTTTAAAAAAAATTTGTGCTTCAAATATAAAATTATTGAACAAAAAGTTGCTCCATTAAATTCTAACTTCAAGTCTAAGCTGTTGCTACACACACTTATTGGCATTATCATAACCAAAGATATATAAAATTCATAATTCTCATTCATCTCTCTAGCCATTCATTTGTTCATCTAATATAATACTTAGTCAACTTAGATGTAGAAGAACTGATAAATTAAATAAATCTTTTAGGAGAATAATGAAGTATGGAACAAACTTCAAGATATATTAGGCTTTTTTTCATGACTGATTGATGAGCTTTGATATTATTAGAGAACTGTCCAACTAGTGATTTATAATCTCATTCAAAACAAGTCATTTGTGTACTACAAAAAAACCCTATAATTCTTAAGTCAGTAAAGATTTAGGAGGGATGTTATCATGAAGGTTGAATATTGTGTATTTATGTATTTGTGTATTGATAATTGTTTACAGGAAATAACAAAAAAGATGAAGGTCAGAATACTAGAATATAAAAGAAAATGTTTCACCTCACCTTATATTCATGAATGCATATTTATATTCATAAATAACACACTCATTTGCTTGGTGATAAGAGCCAAAATAGATGGAGAATATGATTCATATAAAAATAGCAATCATTTGGATTTATAGAGCCTAATGGATGGTGGATTTTTTGTTCAAGGCAGAAAGCTTTATTATTTAATTATCTACGGAGTTTAAATGAGTCCAACATAACAACCATCATTTAGTAGGCACAATTATGATATAATGACGTGGGTGAACCATAGGCAACTTATATTTGAGAATATCTATCGATGAGGGACATTTGGTCAGTCCACCAAGGAAGGTGCACA
>Ga0307517_10011520_pt1 | contig 12241 bp, 9 predicted proteins | sample 23_EM_MG_FD_194515 | JGI IMG/M metagenome (GOLD analysis project Ga0307517, IMG submission 194515) | Populus trichocarpa ectomycorrhiza microbial communities from riparian zone in the Pacific Northwest, United States - 23_EM | ecosystem: Host-associated > Plants > Roots > Unclassified | place...
GCAACATTTACAAGTATTAACATTACTCGAATAAGATAACTAATGCAATCATGTTAACAATTTATAATCCGATTGGAACCTCCTTTGTGTGTGGTTTCCAATTGAGTAATAAAAAGAATTTATACTATACTTGTTTGAAATACCATTAGTGGATCCTCTAACATTGACAATTATTTTATCCTTGTTTAATCATTATATCAATATCACATCTCAAAGCTCTTTTCAACTCATTTTCTGTTATTATCTATTTCTTTATTTGTAGTTTATACAATTAACCTCCCTGTGGTTCGACCCCGGTCTTGCCGGGTTATTTATTACTTCGACACTCCTACACTTGGAAGAAGACTTCAACTCTTTGGTCATGTCACACACCCAGGAGCATATAAGGTAATGTGAGTCTGACAAACATGCTAGACTGAAGGCACTTAGACTTGGCAGTCAGCCAAGTTCAAGGTAACATGGGTTTAGTAAACATGTTAGACCCAAGCACTTGGACTTGGCAGTTAGCCAAGTCCAAGGTAACGACCGTCTTCCCTTAGGTATACCCAAGGGAATGACCATCATTCCTCTCTTGGCACTCTAGATCAAGGTTGTTAAAATTGCGATTTGACTCCTAAAATCGTATGATTTTACGAGTCAATATTTGCTTAACGTGCGAAATCATTTTAAAAACTCGAAAATGGGTGAAATCGCGTAAAAACGCGATTTCATGACCGTTTTAGCGATTTCAGAAGAAAATATAAATGGTCGTTATTGTTTCCTCCGATTAATGCATAAACAATACTTACCTCTGCAATAAAAAAAAACATACACGCGTTTTAACTTGTAGTATAATATTAATGAAAAGTCAACAATATATAGGTTCCACCGATTGGTCGGATTCATGGGCTCATATGCCCACTCCAACTCATAACCCAATCATAAAAAAGCCTAGATCATTGTAAAAAAAAACATAAATAGTGCCTAATTGAACTATCAACATGCTGGTGAGATTGTACGACATGAGAGGTATTGGGTGTTTCGACTTATATGTTAAACTCCAGATTACTCGATACCGCAAACATTGTTGTGGATTCTATGTTCTTCTAACGAGTTTCAATTTAATTGGATCGTTGGAGGTTGGATTATTTTTTTAAAATATAAAAAAATAAGTTTTATTTAAAGCATGTATTTTAAAGTGCTTGAATTATGTATGAAAAAAAAATTCCTCACGATTTTATGATCCGTTTTTACGATCCGAGTTTATTTTGCATTTTTCGTGTCGTGTCAAAAATGTATTTTTGACAACCTTGCTCCAGACCCTTCTCTTCACAAAAGAATAAGACTCATGAGCTATAAATACACCATGAGACCTTCAGGATAAAGGTTCACAATCTTCATTCTCTACTGCATATATATTTTCAAAGCGTCTCTCTCTATAATATTATTTTATTTTCTCTTTCCAAAAAGATAATTTTTTTAAGCATCATAGAGTCTCTACATTCACCAAAGGGAACCTTTTGCAGGTACTAGTCACAAGCTACATTGACCTACCAAGCGTTAAGTATAAGCTATCAGCTACCTTGGCTAGAGAAAATGAATGAGATTGCTAGAACCAATTAATTAACTGAATATCCAACCCGGGAGCCCTATTCCTAGGCTAGTTGGATTTCTAGGACTTCATTAGTGGCGATGTCTATAGGAAACTAATCAAAAAGTTATTGATTTCTTCCTAAAACTTGTTTTTAGCATTTCTATGGCATTTCATGGCACACAACCAATGCCTCTTAGGGCTAGAAAGCGGGACAAATCAACTTGTTACCCCGGACACTCCTATCCAGCAAGAGTTTTAACAACTTACTAGTCAGGTGCAATTTTTCACTCAGACCGTGTTGATAACCTGAGGGCAAATTTAAACATTGCCACCCGAGCAAGTCTTAACACCCTCAACAACGCATAATGCCTTAACACCAAAGCCACTAGCTGCACAAGAAGTTCGTAGACGATGACTGTAAACCCTCGGATATAATAATCTCATCTTGATTTAGTAAAATAAAATAAAATACAAAGGATGTGGAGAAATGATTAAATTGAATAAAGTAATTGGATTACAAGAGAAGTTATTTAATGAGAGGGGTGAAATTGAAAACAATAATAAAGGAGTAAGGAGTTAGTAAAAAGAAAAAGAAGTAGTGGGGGTCAATGGATTAATAAAAATAATGGTAGGGTCAATATGAAAATAGAAGTAAATATAGGGGGCAAGATGCAAATAAAGAAAGAACATAATTATAAATAGCAAGAAATCTCTAGAAATCCCTAGAGTAATGGCCGGCCAAGGAGAGGAAGAAAGAGGAGAAAAAAAATTGAGAGGAAACCTTGTAAATTTATCCTTTGAATCCAAAGAAAAGCGAGAGTAAGTGAACTAAGAGTGCTTCAAGTAAGATTTAGGAAGAAAACTTAGAGAATTTACTAGTGGGAAGGGAATGGTTAGAAGAAGGAAGGAAAGAGAAGAGAAAAGGGGGTTGTTCTCAATCTCTTGACTCATTGTTTTGTAATAGAAGGTAACAAGCTCTCTTATTAAGTCACTTGAATTTATTTGTGTTTTCCTTGAATAATTGAGATTTTAGAATACCTTAGTATAGGTTTAAGAAGTTTGTTAAATAATGATAGGTAGAGGCATTTTGTGTTTATAGTGGCTGGAAATGATGGAAAAATGCATGGGAAACGAATTTATACTTCTTGAACTTAGAAATCAAAACTGGACATGTTGTCTCCCGATTTCTCTACTAAGATTTGGACCCTAAGATGACAGAATTTGAGATACTTTTCTTCATGAAAGTTGTAGACATGGATGTTACCTTTCAAATGAAATTGACCTTAATTAAATTGGAGTAACAAAACACTAAATATGGAAGAAAAACTGAAGATGGGTAAAAAACCGGGAATCAACAGGACAGATTTTTGGGTTTTTGAAATTTGTGAATTTTGGCATGTAGATGGAAAAACTAGGTATATTCATATTCATGAAAGTTGTAGACATTGATGTTACCTTTCAAATGAAATTGACTTTGCTTAAATTGGTGTGACAAAACACTAAATATAGAAGAAAAACCGAAGATAGGTTAAAAACCAGGAATCAGCAGGATAAATTTTTGGGTTTCTGAAATTTGTGCATTTAGGCATATAGATGGAAAAAATGGGTATATTCATCTTCATGAAAATTGTAGACCCATGTTGTAGTGTTCCAAAGAAACAAATCACGCATAAAACCGAGCTCTATAGCTCCGGTTATACTCAAAATACTAAATAGTGTTTGAAATCTGTTATGTTGAGCCACCTAAAACTTGTAAATTGGTAACTTCTGTTTGGAATTGTTTTTTATTACAAAATGTTGCATTATGAAGGTAATATGTATATGTATGTATGTGTGTTCAAGACTTGAAATTTAAATTAGTGTAACTATTGGTACAGGTGAAATTGTGGAAAATAGACGAGAACAGGGGACGACTAGCAAAGCACAGATTTCAGGTAGGTGTCTAACACTTAGATCTCCAATTTAAATTCTTGTTTAATTCTTTAACTTAGTCCCTAATAAGATGTAGTTCAAATTTTTGTATTTATATGTAGTGTTTAAATGATGGTGGAACCAGTTCCTGGTTTAGAACTGGTGCCCTGCGAATGGGTTGATGATTTGGACCAGTGTCCTGGGTTGGAACTGGTGCCTTGCAAATGGGCTGATGATTGGACCAGTGTCCTGGTTTGGAACTGGTGCCTTGCGAATGGACGATCAATAGAAATAGTTATTATTGGACAAGATTGGTGTGCTGACAGGTGGGAAACTATAGAAATTGATGCTAAATGAATTAAAAAGCAAATTGTTTAGTGTAATAAAATATATACTAGATCATCTTAATTAATTTAATTATGTTTATGAAAATTACTATGCAAGTTCATCTCAGCAACGTAACCCTTAGTTGATGCATTCTGTATAGTCACTTAAGTTAATAGGAAGATAAAAGAATTTTCTTTTGGGTTGTATATAACAATACTTCTAATTTGTATGTATAAAGTTATGTAATATTATTTTGTTAAAACTTTAAGTAGTGATTTGATATTTAGAATCTTTATTATGTTAACGTATGAATGCAATTACGATGGTTAATTAATAGTTACCTTTTAAATCCTAGGATTCTTCTCATTTTTATAACTTTATAATTATGTGAATTTTTATCTTAAAAGTTTGGGGTGTTAAAGTTTGAGACCTGGAATGATTGGATTGTGTATGAACAATGACTACAGGATGTGTACAAATGATTTGTCGATAACTTGGGACCTCCTGGTATAGGGGAAACTGTACCAAAATTTCGATAGAAATTTCAATATACTTTGTATGAGTTCAACAAAGAAAATAAAGTAAAAAAAAATTACCATTTTCTTTTTTTTTTCTCTTTTTTTATGGTTGATGCATTGGTTTCGGTAATGGGGTTGTTACATTACACTACCTAGAGAAGATTGAATATAATAATATTTATGAAAGTTCATCAAGTGATCACTCACTCACACCACTGTGTACGAGCACGCCCAGGAAAATGAGCATACCTAGGGGAATGTTTATAGCGCCCATCAGTTGAGGGTTTCTCCCTTGTCCAAACATATATTGAACACTCGAATCCTTGAGGACTACTTTTCCATGAATATAAGTTTGGACAACTATGATGGCTTGACCAACCCAAGAGAGCATGTGAAAAATATACGTAGTAGCTTGGAGTTGACCATCCAAGACCATGACTCAATGTGCAAGTTATTCCCTACAACCTTCAAAAGATCTACGCGTGCTTGGTATAACAACCTGAAACCAAACTATATTGAAGGTTTCAATGACCTATATGTCAAGCTAGTGATACGCTTTAACACTAGTATACCCACCAAGAAACCTCTACAAAGCTTTTCAGTGTTGCCTAATAAGAAGGCAAGTCTACACGAGCATATTTGAGAAGATTCAATACGAAGATGTTCAAGGTGGAAAAACTGATTAAGCCAGTGGCCTTATAAGCCTTAATAAGAGGAGTAAATAAGCATGCCCTCTGGAGAAAACTTTATGTTTTACCAAATAGAGGCTTATCCAAAGTAAAGCAATTCATGAAAAATCATATACGAGTTGAGATGCTAGTTTACTTCGATATGGATCTCCTTGTTTTTACAAGGACAACAAACATCAATGATTTTCCAAGCGAAATAATCAGGGTATCCAAAGCCAACATCTTAGTGCCACATCCATGATATGTTTCCTCCTAAAGCCTCTCTTATACTTATCACTCAAATTATCTTAGGATGTATAATCCTTGATAAAAATATAAGTTTTTTAAATATGAATAACTTATTCAAAATAACTTTTCATTTTTTTCCAGGTGATCCCTAAAGGCAGTAGCCCAACAATCTCCAAGGAATGGACATAGTCTCCCAAGTGCTATATGCATCACTCTCTAAAGGATGGACGGAGTCTTTCTAGTGCAATATGCATCAATCTTTATGGGATGGACATAGTCTCCCTGATGCTATATACACCAATCTCTATGGGATGAACGTAGTCTCCCAGTGCTATACGTACCACTCTTTAAGGGATAGATATGATCTCCCCAGTGCTATATACACCAATCTCCAAGGGATAAAAGGTAGTCTCCCTAATGTTATATGCACCATCTCCAAAGGATAGATGAGATTTTCCTAGTGCTATATGTACCAATCTCTATGGGATGGATGTAATCACCCCAATGCTATATGCACCACTCCCCAAAGGATAAATGTGATCTCCCCGGTGCTATATGCATCAATCTTTATGGGAAGGACGTAATCTTCCTAGTGCTATATGCACCACTCTCTAAGGGATAAATGTGATCTTCTTAGTATTATATGTATCAATCTTCAAGGGATGAAGGTAATCTCCGAAATACTATATGCACCACTCTTCAAATGATGGACTTGGTCTTTCTAGTACAAATAGTAATATCATGTAATCATCGCTCTTAGTGTGGGGCTCTTAAGCCCCATGACAAGGTTGGGAAAGCTGCAAGCTCATACTCTCCAAAGAACCTATAATTACTTAGAAATTTCTAAGCATAGATTCACTTTTTTTGGGTTCCCACAAGACACTTAGAAATTCTCTAAGTATGTGTTTCACGCTCATTGAGTTTAGAGATTAGAGTCCCTCCAAAATGAGTTGATTTCCTTTAATGGATTCCCCTCAGCCACTTAGAACTATTTCTAAGTACAAGCTCTTTCCCAATGTTTTTCTCTTACCCTTCAAGGAAATTTTTGAAGTATGATTTCCTTCATGCCCTTCACTCGGGCTCTCCGGTATATCACCAAAGTTTCCACCTTTTTTTCACACAATGAGAATTCAACATACTCATCATGATAATAGAGTATTTTTTACAAGTCTTTACGTATCAATATTATAAAAACTTGGGGGGCTACTAATAAACTTATTTTTAACAGGCCTAAATAACCCTTATAACTCTCCTTCTTTGGGCAGGCCCAAAGGAATGAGCATGCCTCGAGTGGAGGCTTGGTAGTGTGCCAAACCTAGCCACACGGGGGCTTGGCAATGTGTCAAGCCTCGGGCATACTGAGTCTGGTATCAGTCAAACCTAGACGCTTTTTGGCTTGACAGTATGCCAAGCCTTAGGCACGCTAGGCTTGTTAGTATGTCAAGCCCATGGTATGCCTATGAGAATGTGCATCCTCCATTGGAATGCCCAAAGGAATAATCATCCTCCTTTGGCACGCCCAAGGGAATGAGGTAATATGAGTTTGACAAAAATGTTAGACCCAAGACACTTGGACTTGACAGTTAACCAAGTCCAAGGTAATGTGGGTCTAACAAACATGTGAGACCCAAGTACTTGAACTTGGTAGTTAACTAAGTCCAAGGTAACAAATATCCTTCATTGGGCATGTCCAAGGAAATGATTATCCTCTTATGACATGTCCAGTGAAATGACCAACATCTCTTAGGTCTAACCTCGAGGAAGAGCTCAACCTCCATGAGTTTAGCTACATTTAACATCTTGAACCCTAATCTCTCTACACCTTTTAGGTGTATAAAAGTTCTCCAAAGACCCACCATATTCTTATCAAATATTAATATAGATGTAAGATATATTTATCCCTCATTAAATGTTATGAATGTAAGATTACACTTCAGACCCTTCTCTTCACAAAATGACAAAACTCATGGGCTATAACTACACTATGAGACCTTCAAAATAAAGGTTCATAATCTTTATTATCTATTGTATATATATTTATAGAGCGTCTCTCTCTAAAATATTTTCAAACCTTCAAAATAAGAGTATTTTCTCTTTCTAAAAAGATATTTTTTTTAAGTATTGGAGAGTCCTCAACTTTATCAAAAAAAAAATTGCAAGTACTATTACAAATTATTTTAACTTACCAAATACAAAGTATAAGCTATTAACAAGAGAATAAATAAAATTATTAAAATTAATTGATTAACCATCTTGAAAGTTCTATTCGAAGACTAGTTTGATTTTTGCAACTTCATCAACCAGTTAAACAGTGAAGAAATGCACTCCGATTTGTTCATCTCTTTTTCTTTTCTTTTTTAAATATACTACCATCAAAAACCCATCCTAACCCCTTCTCCTCCTCTGTCTCTGTGACGCCCGATCCTAAGAAGAATCGCCATGGATGCTGAAGCTGACCCACCAACAAGATCGCGAACCGAAAGGTCTCTCTCGCTCCCTCTTTCTCGCTGTATTCTGCATTTTTTTTTTTTATTCTCGCTTTCATATGTGTCAATAATTTGTTCTTACAATTCGTTTCTTTTTCTTGATAATGAATTCGGGCTGTCTTCTTCAGAAACTCCAAGTCCATGCCATGTATATGAAATTGTTTAATTCCTCGTGTTGTTTCATGGAAGCAGGCACAAGTGCTTTGCATGCTACAAGCAATTCAAGAAAAAAGAACATCTTGTTGAGCACATGAAGATTTCCTACCACACACCTCATCAGCCTAAATGTGGGGTCTGCCAAAAGCACTGCAAATCTTTTGAATCTCTGAGGAATCACCTTACTGGTATCATTCTATTCCATGTTCTGATTGCTTTATCTGTTAAAGTTTACTGCTTTTTTTTTCATGTTTTCCTCCAATTATTTAGGCCCATTATCAAGGGCTGGTTGTTCGAGGACTTTCTCTGCCCAAGGTTGTGATCTCTGCTTGAAACTCTATGATAGCCCCAGTTCTCTTGGCAAGCATAGAGAAATATGCCACCTATCTGCTCCTGCTTCCCTTGTAAGTTGTTGATTCGTAAATTCTTATGCAAAAATGGTAACTTGTCTATCTTTTAGTGCTTTTCATTTTATTTATTGTACATTTTAAATGATTAATTACTAAAAGTCATGTCACCCATTTCCTTTTTTTTTTCACAGGGAACAAAGATATTGCCTTTTGCAGGATCTGTTGATGTAAAGTACACCACCAAAGGTGCCAAAGCCATTGCTATCAACTGTGGGTTGGTTGGTGGTGGAACCGATGGATCACTTGACCTTTGCGCAAGGGTGTGTCTGGTTGATGAAGATGAAAATATTATTTTCCATACATATGTTCAACCTCAAAGTGCTGTTACCGATTACAGGTACTTCTGTGTTGACACAATCCTTGGTTTTATTTAAAGAACAATGAGGGGGAGGGGAGGGGGAATATATTTACAAAAGTCTTTTTTTTTTTAATTGAAACTTATACACATGTTTTCAGATACGAAATAACTGGATTAACTGAAGAGCATCTAAGAAATTCGAAGTCTCATAAGGAAGTACAAGACAGAATTCTGGAAATTTTGTACAATGGAGAATCTGCTAGGAGACTAATGTCAGACAGTGGAAAGGCTAGACTGCTTGTGGGTCATGACTTGAAGCGTGGTTTGGATTGCTTGAGGATAAACTATCCTGGTCATTTGCTGAGGTAGATTAAACTCTTCTGATGGTTGAAATTGGAATTTGGGATGGAACATTACAGTTTGTAATAATACTTATGATTCAGGCTTGAAAAACATTACTGAGCCGCACCACTGCTTTACAAATCTGACCTTTGAATAATTGAATAATACCACTAATCCGCCATGTAGTCTACTTCTAGGTGAAGCAAATCCTAAAATACTACTAATTGCTGATGGAAGAATGACACTTGGTGGTCATTTTGACGTGTCTTGGAATAAACCAACAAATTTTCATATTATTGAATAGGAGCTTTTTGCTGCACATTGAGTACTGATAATAATTGAAGGTTTGGTAAGCTTTCTTGTGACTTTACTGTTGTTTTGCAACATTCTAGCTTTTCATGGGATGTATCCAAACACATTCTAAATGAACATAAGACCAGATAGTGGTGAGGTTTACCTCGTCTTAAACTCCCTTCCCCATGCTAGGAGTGCCGTAGTATATCTTCAACTGCTGGCAAATCTTGTCTTGGCATCCATATTAGGAGTGACCCCCCCTACAGGCCAAGACAGAACCTTGGGGACTGGCCCAAATTATGGTAGGTAATTGAGAAAACAATTCAAATAGTTTTTTTTTTTCTTGTTCTGGAGATCCTGTAATTTGAAATGTAATATTTGAGTTATCCATCACAAATGTTGTGTGCATGTTCTCCTTGTTCTCATCTTTCCTTCTTTTATAGTTACAATGCACTTTGATTTTGATTTGAGCAGGGATACTGCAAAATACCGACCATTGTTGAAAACTAACCTGGTTAGCCACTCGCTCAAGTACCTCACCAAAACATATCTTGGGCAAGTTGCTCTTTCTTTTCTTGTTTCTTTCGTGATGTCTTAATAGTGATTGGATCTTCCCTCCTGCATGTACGATGGCTGAATCCTTATATGGCTAACTATTTTAATTAGTAACCAATACTTGAACTAGAAATGATGCTTTTGTGTTATCTGTCTTTTTTTTTTTTTTTTCCAAGTAAAATGCAACTCAGATGTAATTAAAAATTATGCAAATCAATTCCCAAGTTAAAAGATTTTTTTTTTTTGAAAATTTTATAACACTTGGATTTACAATGCTCGAACGCTGTATTTCTGTAAACATAGTTGGTAACTATTTCTTCCTCAATTCTTAGCAGAAAAGACTGGAATTTCTCATCATGTTCGTCAAAGAGGATTTGGGAAAGATGATATCTTCTTTGTGCCTAATATGTTGGTTTTCCAGAACTCAGATACTACTTTCAGCAAACACTGTTTTGAAAGTCATTATTGGTTCACAAATAAGAGGTCATTGTGGAGAGTTTAACGAACATTTAACCTTTTGTTGATCTGTTTTTCTAGTTTTTGGAATGATCACCGTGCACTTCATATTTATGGGCAGTATTTGCTAGTTGAAATTACTCTCTCTGAAGTTTTTTGCCTCACAGGTATGATATCCAGACAGGGGAACATGATCCATACGTAGATTGTGTTTCTGTTATGAGACTGTACAAGAGAATGCGTGCTCAAGATCATCAAGGTAAAGGAATTGGAACTCCAAATTCAGACAGCGGTTTTGAGTCCCAGAAAGCAGAGGAACTCGAGAACATGACCCCAGATGAGCTATACCAGATCTCAAAGTCAGACTACAAATGTTGGTGTCTAGATTCAAGTATAGCAGCAGGGCTTAACAGTTGATTTTTAGTTTCTCATCTTTGATCTTTGTGCACTCGGCGGGACAATATTTTGCTGCTCAAAGAAATAGGAATGACGTGATGTGCTGCTAGGTATGAAGGATTCGTGTACAGTTTTTGCTGTAATGCAAAGTGAAGCATATATTCGCGTAGTTGTTTATATATGTTTGTTTACATTTCTTGAACTCTAAAGCAAACGGGAGAGTTTCTAATATTTTATCAAGCGTGACGCGTACGAAAATCTCAAGATCCTCTATTCTGGTCATGGCATGATACCAACCCACCAGACCAGAAGATGTAAAAAGGAGGAAGATATAATTCCCATGAACTTGGAACCCTTTTCTTTTCCTTTTTTTAAACCTGGCTTGGAATCAGAGATGCTTGACCGATACGCCATCGGCCCATCAATGTTGACCATCTTGTTCTTCCTTTTTTATAAGAAGACATTTTATGCTGGAAGAGAAAAGAAAGGATTCGTGTTGTGGGGACATATATATATATTTTGAAAATTAGGGTCAATTTAATAGGCAAAGAGAAACTGTAGAGGAAGTGTGGTAATAATTATTTAAAAATATATTAAAATAATATATTTTTATTTAAAAAAATTATTTTTAATATGAGAGACAGAGAGAGAGAATTTAATTTTAATTTAAAATATAAAAAGAAACAAAGAGATCTCATCCCATCATCTTATGTTCCCCTGTGGTGTTACAAAGTTTCAATTATACCCTTTATTGCTAAATAATTATGGTAACAAAGGGTTCGCCCTATTCATGATTTTATTTATTTTATTTTTTTCCTCTGATATATATTAATTAATAAAAAATTAAAGGGCTCAGTCTCATATCAAGACACATGCCAGTATAATTTTGAATGCCCTTCCCAAACTAAATTAATCAACTAGCTAAGAACACTAATATGTTCCTTTTCATGGGTACATTCAGAAAAAAAAAATTGAAGTTTAAGGTTTTTTTTATTTAAAAAAATAATAAAATAACTAAATTATTCTTAAAACAAAAATCACTAAACTCAGGACTTTTTTTATATTTTCATTATTATTTTTTTGTTAGAATCAAGTTAACAGAGATGGTTTTTTCATATTTTCATTCTATTTGTGTTTTTTTTTGTTAGAATCAAATTAATTAAAAGGCAATTTAGTAATTTGATAAATATAAATATTATTTTAAAAAAACATGGTTAACTCATGCATTACTAACATCAACGCATAAGTTATGATCCTACCATTTGGGCACCACATAAGGGGGCTTTCGGCAACCAAACAATGGCTTTCAGGGCGTCATTCGAATCATCTTGACGACTCCTCCATCTTTAGCATGAGCATGTGGCAAATAGAGCTACGGTTTGACGCTAATAACCTTTTTTTTCCTTTCTTTCTTCTTATTGATTTTCGCGTCTAACCCTCCAAATTTTCAAAGCAACTCATCAATTTGTTCTTCTTTCATTTTTTGTTCTTGTTTTTTTATTACAGTTTGTTTTTTTAATAATTTATGAAACTTGAATTTTTTTAATTTTATCCTTTTTTAATTTTTTTCATCTATCAGATTTGGTCTCAATTCTTTAAATT
>Ga0307517_10011521_pt1 | contig 12241 bp, 8 predicted proteins | sample 23_EM_MG_FD_194515 | JGI IMG/M metagenome (GOLD analysis project Ga0307517, IMG submission 194515) | Populus trichocarpa ectomycorrhiza microbial communities from riparian zone in the Pacific Northwest, United States - 23_EM | ecosystem: Host-associated > Plants > Roots > Unclassified | place...
AGATCTTAAAAGGTTAGAAGAATCCTTAAAATCTGCAAGCAAAGAATAATCACAAAAGTATGAATAGATTATGAAACTATTAGAGATATATGGTCAACAACTGAAAGATATTAAGTCCACCCATGAAGCCAAGTTTGGGAAGCTTAAAAAGCTTATTAGTGAGTTATCTTACCAACAAAGCTCTATTCTACATAAATTACAACCATTCTATAGTAAAAATGAGTATCATAAAAGATCATTAAACCTCTAATTAAGTAGGATCTACTACAAGATCATGTTGGACTTGTGAAGGTAACTACTACCCTTACAAGGTATATAAATCTAAACAGGACTTCTCTAACTTTGATGGCGATGATGTACACAAATTGTTATACAAGTGAAATTAATGTTTTGACATAGAAGAAGTTGCTGATTTTGAGAAGCTTAAGTTAACCCTATACTATCTTGATGGAATGTCCTTTCACTGGCACTAAAACTTCATGAGAAATAAAGGTAGCCAAGTGGTGACTTGGGGTGAATATATGAAAGTAATATGCTGTAGGTTTGGGAGGTTAGAAAGATCCACTAGAAAAACTTAAAGATCTTAAACAAATGGGAGATCTAAAGGCTTACATTAAAGACTTTGTTATGCTATGGAACAAGAAATAAATTAACAAGAAGTAAGCTTTATTGTTTTTCATGGGGGGGTTTAGAGGTGAAAGTCATAAATCTAGTGAAAATGTTTGAACTTAAAGCCCTAAAACAAGCTTACTTAGCATGCTTATAAGAAAACACTTTAGGCTACAAAAGATCCCACCAGAATTATTCCAAACTTCCTTTATAAACCACTAACTAAGTAGTCTAACCTATAACTAGCAACCATCAAACACCTTAAAAACCTCCATCTTCATTGACTATTGGTAACCAGAAACCTTCTTAAAATAACATATTACCCACTCCTACCAAAATCTCCATTACAAACCAACTATGAAACCTAGAAAATCTATAAGAATAAGAAGTTAGATCAAATAAAAGCCCAAGGATTATGTTTTTGGTGTGATGAAAATTTGTACCAGGCCATAAATATAAAAACAAAAAACTATACTCTTTATGTATTGTAATGGATAAAAATAAGAAAGTGGAGGATGGTGGTAGAGTTGAATGGGAGAAACCTAATCCTTAACAAATTACCCTACACATCTCAATCAATGCTCTAGAAGAAGTCATTGGTTTTCACACTCTAAGAGTTATTAGAAGGGTGGATAAATATCCACTTTTTATTATGGTGGACTTTGGTAGAACTCATAATTTTCTCAACACTTAAATGGCCAAAAAATTACATTGTAACCTTACAACCATAAAGCTATTGATAATGGAAGCAACAAATATGAGAACAAAGCTTTCCACAGTTGTATATAAGAAATTCAAATAGAAAATGCAATGGGTTAATTTGTGGTTGATGTGTTCACTAAAAAGTTGAATAATTATGATATGGTGTTAGGTATAAAATGGTTAGCCATGTTAGGAAATATTATGTTTAATTACAAGGAGTTATAAATGAATTTTTAGTGACATAGTCAGGAAGTGACATTTAGTGAAGAAAATCATGTTAGGTTATAAACCATTAGGTTGAATAAATCAATAACCTTCTAGATAATCCAACTCAAGCAGTGGAGGCTAGCTTGTGTTGTTTAAGGCTAATTCAAGAAGTTAACATTGAGATACATTCAATGTTTGCTACTCTCTCACTTAAGGCTAAAAGGATTCTAACTCTACCATGGAAGGCTAAAAAGAATTCTAACTCTAAAGTCATTGTTATCAAGGTATATTTAGGGAACTTAAAAGCTTATCTCCACCAAGACCTCATAACCAATCTATATCTCTAAAAGATAGAGCTTAACCTGTCAACTTGAGGCTTTACAAGTATTTTGGGTTATAAAAGGATATTGCAGAGAAAATGGTTTCAGAAATGCTAGAGTCTAGCATTATATAACATAACCATAGTCTTTTTACTTCTTTAATAAACTTAATGAAAAAGAAAAACAACTTATAGAGACTTTGTATGGACTATAGGGCATTCAACAAGCTTACAGTAAAAAAAAAATTCCATATAACATTGATTGGTGAGTTAATAGAGAAACTAGTGGGCGCAACAATCTTCTCCAAGATTGACCTGAGGGCAGGTTATGATTAAATTAGAATAAGTCATGGGAATATATCTAAGATAGTATTTAGAACTTATAATGGTTACTATGAGTTTTTAGTCGTGCCTTTTGACCTAACTAATGTCTCAACCACCTTTTAGAGCTTAATGAATGAAGTATTTTATATGAACCTCAGGAAGTTTATTCTTATGTTATTTAATGACATTCTAATCTATAATTATACTTTTACTAACCACCTAAGACATTTTTAGATTGTGTTTGAGCTCTTAAGGTCTCATTAATTAGTTGCTAAAAACAATAAATATATCTTTTGTAATGATAATGGAATACTTAGCCATATCATTTCCAATGAAAAGGTGGCTACCAATCTATATAAAATACAAACTATAATGGATTGACCTATTCCCACCAATATCAAATAACTTAGAGGCTTTCTTGGATTGATTGAGTATTGTAAGAAATTTATAAGGGTTTATAGCTCCATATGTAAATTCCTAACAAATTTACTGAAAAAATACTTTTGAATAGGATGTTAAGGCTACAATTACCTTTAGATTCCTTAAAGAATTGATGCTTTCAAAAAAGACATTTATGGTGGAGATTGATGCTTCAAGGGTGGGCATAAAGATAATATTGATGCAAGAAAGGCATCTTATAGATTTTATTAACAAGTTCTAGGGTCCAAGGTAGCAATTACTGTTTACTTATGAAAAAGAAATGTTGACCATCCTACATGCTATAGAAAAATAGAGGCACTACCTATAGGGAAAGTATTTTAAGAGTAAGACAAACCATGTAAGTCTCAAGTATCTACTTGATCAAAAGGTAATTTGTCCTTCTTAATATTTATGGCTAGCTAAACTATTGGGTTTTTATTATGAAATTAAGTATATGAAAAGCAATGAAAATGTGGTAGTTGATGCCCTATCTATAATTTCTAGTGGTAAATTATGTGTTTTAGAATTGTCAACCATTTCCACCAATATTATGAAAAGGTTAGGGCCTTATGGGAAAAGATAAGATTGTACAAACTATTATCTAGAATCTTTTTAAGGATCCTATTTCCCACCCTACTATAAGTGGGTAAACAACCACCTTAATATGAAGAAAAATATAGTTTTTGGTAATGATCCTACTCTATATAATAAGCTAATATCATTGTGTCATGACTCTTTCATGGGTGGACACTCCAGTGCCACAGTAATTGTAAAGAGAGTAAAGGGTATATTTTACTAGAAAAGGTAGTAGAAGCATGTGAGGTAGTTTGTGAGGGAATGTCTTTTTTGTTAGAAGAACAAGAATGAAAATGTATTCACTCTAGGGTTATTGTATCCTCTTCTTATCCCACAAGCAGTATTCATTAATATCAAAATGGATTTTATTGAAGGTTTGCCCAAATCTGATGGAAATGAGGTTATTTTTATAGTATTAGATAGATTTAGCAAGAATGCTTCATGGCTCTTACTCATCCTTATACAACCATCACTACGACTAGGGTTTTTTATAGACAATGTATACAAACTATATGACCTACCTGCTACCATAGTGAGTGACAAAGATTCAGTTTTCGTGAGTCGATTTTGAAAAATTTCCTTTTAACTATCAATGAGTGAATCTATATTATTCTATTATCTACCATACATAGTCTAATAGAAAAATTAAGGTAGTGAAGAAGTTCTTAGAAAATTTACTAAGGTGCATGACTGAAGAGGTGCTTTCACAATGGTCAAATGGTTATACCTATATGAATGGTGGTATAACACCAATTATCATACTTCTACTTAAACTACCCCTTATGAAGTTCTTTATAGGCTAACTCCACTAATTGACATTCTTTATTATTTTAAAGATTTAATTGTAGAATTAATAGACAATTTCCTAGCTAAAAGGGAAAACATGTTTAAATTGATTAGAGATGATTTATTAAAATCTCAATATAGGATAACATATCTATCCAATAAGAAAAGAAGTGAAAGATAGTTTGCAATTTGGGACCTAGTCTACCTTAAACTACAATCTTATAGGAAAAAAATAAGTTGTATAAAGAAACACACAGAAGTTAGCATCAATATATTATGTAGGTGATTAAGAGGACTGACATTGTGACCTATAAGTAGTGTCTACCTCCTTCTACAATGATTCATCTAGTTTTTCATGTGTCCTAGTTGAAGAAACACATGAGAAATAAAATGGTGCAAACTACCTTACCTAATCTCCCTCATGAGCCTACTCTCAATCCTTAAGCAATTCTGGATAAGAGGATTGTCAAAAAGGGTAACCATGCTGCCGCCCAAGTCTTAGTTCATTGGAATTTTTGACCTCTCTCTGATGTAACTTGGGAGTTTGTTGATGACCTTTTTTTGAGGTTTTCTCATTTCTTTCTTAAAGAAAAGTTTGTTTTGAATGAGGCAAAATTATCACAAAGTTGAATTTGACAAAGCTTGATTTTAAGGAGGATGAAGAACATTCATTGGACATAGGGTTTGTTTTGAAATTAAAATGATTTTAAGATTTATTTATAGCAATACATTATGTTTTAATTCGTACAAAGGTTGTTAAGAAAGAATACCACGTGTGGCCAGAAGAGAGAATATAGGTAGTTATTTTATCATATAAGAATTTGTAATAAAATTAGCATAACAAAAGAATACAATGATGAATGAATGTTGACAATTTATGTGAACTCTCTCTCTTTTATCTTTTGGAGGTTTGTTATTAGCCTCTTCCTTTTCAAGTTTACCTAGATAACATCTAGGTTGGTTCTATTTCTATCAAACTTGAAGCAGGACTTGTCGCACCTTCACGGCGGAGCGCGGCGTCGCGGCGATCCTCGATTGATTTCAGGGTCTTTGTTGTTTTGTGTAAAGGAGTCACCACCTTCGGTCACTAAGAATCCTAACTGGTCTTTCAGAGATTCTAAGGCAATGGACTAGTTGCGTAAAGAGAAGGTATTAGCACCCCTAGCACGCCCTACCTAGGGTAAGCTGCTTGGTGTTTGGTTTGCTTTATAATTGCTATGGTGTTGGTGTTTTCTAATCCCATCAGTTTTCCTAGGTTTGATTCAAACTAAATTTATTAAGATAGAAATCCAAGGAGATTCCATGTGCTTTAAAAGCTTATTTTTCCCTTAGTATTTCAAGAGTTTGCGACTCGTAAATCGCAAGGAGGAGGGACAAAAAAATTTAGAAATCTAGGGTGCTTTAAAAGCCTATTTTTTATACTCTCATGACTCATAAATTGTGGAGTAAAAAAAATTAAAATGTCTTCGATTATAATCAAGGCTTCTTTTAAGGATGTGTGAGCTGCCACACTTATTGCATGCAAAAAACAAAAAAATATAATCGAAAAGACGGGTAGGGGATAACGAGGAGCTTTAAAGCTTACAATTCCTCACATACACACCCATTTAAAAGGAAAAAAGAAAGGCCCACGACACTCACATACACACCCCTTTAAAAATCACAGTCATGAACGAAACAGTAGCAAGCTTGCAACTTGTTGCCAAAACAGAAAAAAAACGCACGTCCGAGACAAGAGCAGAAACATGTTTTTTTTAAAAAAACAAACAATCAACAGACACCAGCTTTGAAATACTGCAAGGAAGGAGAAACTAAAACTTATACCTGCAAATCCTGCTTGTTTTGAATGCCAAAGATAACGTACCAGCCAATAGGCAAAGCTTCTGCCTTCTCGCCTCTGGTAACCAACAGAAAGACTCCTTCTCTTTCCTTTCTTCTCTCCTCTGGTAACCAATAGAAAGACTCCTTCTCTTTCCTTTCTTCTCTCTCTATTTTGGTCTTCTCTATTTCTCCCGTTTCTCTTCTTTCGTTTCTCTCTCTCTCTTTTTTCTCTGCCTCTGCTCTCTCTTTTCTTTCTTTCTTTTTGTTTCTTTCCCCGTTTCAGTCAAGGTCTTCCAGTAACCCCGGATGAAAGAAAGCCCCCTCTTTTGCTTCTCCTCTCTATTTTTGGTCTCTCTCTCCCTCCCCTTTTCTCCTCTTTTTGTTTCGTCCGCTCCCTCTTTTTTTTTGTAACTTCGTTCCTGTGAAGACTTTCACAGTTGAAAAGATAACCCCTGCTCTCTGCGTTTTTCCCTTCTCTCTCTTACTGCTTGCCTCTCTTGTGTTTTTTTGTCTTTCTTTTCTCGTTTTTTCTCCCTTCTCTCCTTTCTTTTTCTGCCTGGCTTTCCTTCTTTTTTTTCCGTCCCCTCCCTATGTCGTTAGAGGGGCTTATAACCTAAAACTCAGCTCTATTTAGGAAACAAATATTACATTAACTCTAGGGTGTAATCTCGGGTGAGCAGAAATAGGAAACCAAAATATTTTGATTCTGATTTTGTGATCATATCTGATTTCTTTCCAGTTTTTTTTTAGAGGATGATGTGGCTCTTTTCTTTCCTTCCATAGCCGGGACCATGAAGCCAGCTGCTCCCTTTGAAATGAGGTAATAAAAACGTGGTTGCAGCTTCAAAAATCAGGCGTGATGATAAAGGAAAACATCAGGAATTTGTAGAGAAAAAAGGAAAGAACTCAGCTAGGAAGGTTCGTGCAGGAAAGAAATCAGATGGGGGAGGGGTTGTTCTCAAAATGACAATCATAAAAATGAGAGCAAAACGTCATCAGCTCTCCGATTTTCCTTTTCTGATGAGAGCAAAACGTGATCAACTCTCCTATTTTCCTTTTCTGATCGAATCTCTGTTCTTCAATTTCTTCACCCGGCAAAATTTCTTTCTAATTTTATCTTCAATCAACTTCCTTATTTTAGCACCTTTTCCATTTGGTCCTTGGTCCACAAAAAAGATTCAAATTGGCCTGCAATTGGTCTTCAAACTTTAAGCATCTTGTAATTGTGTCCCTACAAACTTGGGCAAAAATCCTTCTTGCGGTAGGAATCCCTGCTTTTACACTAGATATTCAAACGAGAATATCTTGAGCTTCTGATATCGAAATCAAGCGATTCAAAAGCTCAAATTCATCTACGTGTCTCAAACTATAACTTTGATGAAGGATTGGAAGTGAGATAAATTCGTTTTGAATAGTAGAATTGCAACCAAACTTGTCTGGAAACCTTCTCGTGGCAGGATTCTATGTTTTCACGCTAAATTTAAAACATGAATATCTTAAGCTTCTGATATCGAAATCAAGTAATTCAAAAGCCCAAATTCATCTACGTGTCCCAGACTACAACTTTAATGAAGGATTTGAAGTGAGATAAAATCGTTTTAGATAACAGAATCCGGCAGGAATCTGGTTGGTAAAAAAAGTTTTCTTGATCTAACAATGCCGAGCATCCAAATCTGACTGAGAGTCTGCCCTAAGAACAGTGATCCCTAGGACCCAATAAAGGTGTAGGTCAATTTTTCAACATGTCATAAGTGACAGAATATAGCTAGGATGGTTAGATATCGTACGAAACCAAGTCAAAATCAGAGCCTAAGTTGGAACAAAAAATTTGCGACAGGAGCAGAACCAGTTTTTTTTAGTGCAAATTCTGAGGGATTTATCCAATCTTAAATACCAGATAAAGAAGGAATGAATTTAGCATTATGAAGACTCCTGATTAATGTAAGAAAACATGATGATTTTGGTAGCAAAGGGGAAGGATAAAGAGAGCAGAAAACAGCTCAAACAGGGTTTTAAAAAAAAAATTTATTTCTCTGCTTTTGTCAATCTTCCAGCAAACATAAGTTAAACTCCTACACTTAGTTCAAAAGAGGTATACACCGTCTCCAGCACGTGGGGTCCAAAAATGAGTAACAACAGGACTAAATAAGATTTTCTTTGATAATGTCAAAACCAATTCTTGAAAATTACAAGAAAAGGAAAAGATTGAAAAAACTCTATAATTTCAAAACATTTTGAATCTGGATTGCATTATTAGTCCTATTAGTTTATTTTGGATAACATTCGAGTGTTTCTTTAAAAATGTGAAGAACCTAAAGATTATGAAGTATAGGGAATGTCTATTTGGTGTACTTTGCTTGTTATTGAAAGTAAAAACTTTGTTGTTCCGCTTTACACCATTGAAGATGTTAACAAGTCAGTTAGATCATTTTGTGATTAATACAAATGCAATTGTAAAGTCTGATTCTTTTTTTTTTAATTGTTCGTGTGATTTCTTAAATTGAATTTTTGTTATAACATGGGTAGATTCCTTGAAACTCTAAAAATTTGATAGTTTTTGAAAAATATAATATAAGGTTGTTTATATACAAGAAAAATGTATTAATTAATAAAATTCTAATTAAATTAAAAAATCTAATCTAAATAGAAAAAAAAATAATCTAAAACAACAAGGTAAATAAAGAAAATCACGAGTGGTAGCTTCTAAGCTGACTTTAGGCATGTTATCGAACTTGGATGAACCTGTTTTCTAAATATCCATAGGGAACAAGGCTTTTAGAATGTTCTAATATAATTTTAGTTTGATTTAATGGCCAGATCAAAATTTATAACTTGTTTATGTCAAAATTCATTTGCTATGTCTATATTTCTTCTTGAATAAAGGTTTTTGTTACGTGCCCTGAGTTATGTTGTTTATGGGCCAAGTTTGGTTTTATTATTGATTTTTGTAATGGGATTTTGTGGTTTTTTGGGTTTGAAATTTGGGCGTGCCAAAGAAAAAATTTCCTTGTTTATGATTTTGGTTCATTATCAATATATGATTTAGGTTGGAGTCACAATAAAGTGTTATTACATCCTCTTTCTTTTCACCAATATCTTTCATGATTCTCCTCAACCAAATCACTTGAATAGTTATCATTGTTGTTGAAACATATTCAACTTTAGTTATAGATTAAGCCACCAGTTGTTGCTTCTTTGAGAACCATAAATACACTTGAACCCATTGAAAAAAATATATTTTGAAGTGCCCATCATATTATCTACACAACCCGCCCAATCATTGTCAGAAAACCCAATCAACTTCACTTTATAGTTTTTGCTATACTTGATAGATACAATGACCAAATGCTTTTTGAACATACCTTAACACCTGTTTTACTACTCTAAAATAAATACATCTAGGATTACTCATGAATCTAGCCAACATGCTTGCTGCAAACATAATGTCAGACATTCTTGCAATGAGATACAAAAAGTTTCCAATAAAACTTCTATACAAAGTTGCATTCACTTTCTTTTCTCTATCATCCTGATTTAATTTCTCATTCATAATAGAAAGATATTTCAACTAAATTGCAGCCATATATTTTGAACATCTTCAGCATCTTTTCAACATATTTCTTTTAACAAATAAAGATTCTTTCATCTCCTTGATAAATATCCATGGTAAATAAATGATTAAGCAATCTTAAGTCACTCATTTCACAATTCTTCATCTCTTTCTTCTTAAACCCTTCAATTATTTTTTTCATTGTTTTTGGTAAATATCAAATCATCAACATACAAAATAACAATAAGGACACCACTCGCACCTTGCCTTTTTTACATTCAAGGTAGGCTCACTTTTACTTTTTAAGAAGCTGTTTTCATCAAAATAACCATAAATTTGATTGTACCAAGCTTTAAGAGCTTGTTTCAACCTAAAAAATGTTTTCTTCAATCTATACATCTTTTTTTTTTTTTTTTTTACCTTTAATCACATATTCTTGAGGTTGTTTGACATAAACCTCTTCTTTCAATTTTACCATTCAAGAAAGCTCATTTCACATTAAGTTGGTATAATAACCAACCATTTGAGCTACTATTGTAATAAGTGCTCTAATGGTATCCAGCTAAGCTATTAAAGTAAAAGTCTCATCATAATCAACACTCTGCTGCTATGAATAACTCCTTACAACAAGCCTTGCTTTGTTTCTTGCCATCAACATCATGTTTCAACTTGTAAATCCACTTCAAGCCATTCACTTCTTTGTTTTTTTTGTTTGTGAACAAGTTGTCATGTCTTGTTCTTCTCAATAACATCAGTTTTTTCTTGCACAACATTTCTCTAATTTTTATTCTTAATAGTTTCTTCAAAGTTTTCAGGTTCCATAATGCAAATTTTACACCTTGCATACACATCACTCAAGTTTTTTTTTTTTTTTTTTTTTAAATAGAGCTTGATAAAGATGAACTTGATCTTGATAGAGATTATAGTGCTGCCCTTTCTTTTTCTTCATCACCACCACCACCACCATCATCATCATGAGGAAATTTTTCTTGTGAAACAACCATAATAACTAATTCTTTCTCAATCTTGCCTTGCTCCCAATTCCAAATAGCATCTTTATAAAAAATCATATTCAACTAACAATCACTTTGTTTGTCTTCAAGTTGTATAACTTATAGCCTTTAGATATTGAGCTATAGCCAATAACTATACATTTTTCACTTGTCTCATCTAGCTTGTGTCTCTTCTTCTTCGGTATTTGAGCATAACAAACACTACCAAATACCTTTAAGTGCTTTATGAATGACTATCTTTTAATCTAAGCTTCAAATGATATGCTACCCTAAACAATCTTTGTAGGACACCTATTAATCAAATAAATAGATGTATACACTGCTTCAACCCAAAAACTATTAGGGAGTTTCTTCAAATATAACATACATTTCGTCATCTCTATCATGGTTTAATTCTTCCTTTCCAAAACTTTATTTTTTAAGGTGTGTAGCCAATAATGAGCTGCCTCTCAATACCTTTATCTTCACAAAACTTAAAAAACAATCTTCAAGTGTACTCTTTTTAAGAATGAGATTGAGTGTACTGAATAAACAACACAAAACACCTATTTTGAGAATGAGATGGGTGGACATCAAACCACAAATATTAATGTGAATCAACTTAAGTACATTCTTGGCTCTTTATGCTACTAGTGATTTGAGGCTAACAAAATTCAAGTGATTGAGTCTCCTATGCCATAACCTTGAATCACCAGTCACATCCATCTTCAAAGCTACATGTTTTCCACATTTTAAGTCAAGTAGAAACACTTATTCACCATCTTCACCCTTGCCATAACTTGCCTTCTCAGAGTTTTATAATAAATAATGCAATATTAGCTTTCAACATATAATGAATATCTATGCTCCATAAGTTGTCCAACACTCAACAAATTTCGGTCAACTTGTGGCACATGCATTACCTCACAAATCACCTTTTTTCCCTTCTTAGTTTAAACTCCAATGGTACCTAAACCACTTGCACTTATAAATTCTCCATTCTGAATCATCACTTTATTTTGTCTCTTTATATCAATATCATTGAACATGCCTTTGTTTGGTGTCACGTGATTGCTACAAGCACTATCAATAAGCCATTGTCTATTCTTGTCTTTCATGCTACTTTGACTAGCATAAAACATGCTTTCACTACCTTCCTTATCTTTGGTAACATTTGCTTGTTGATCATTCCTCACACCATAATCTTTAGTTAAGTGACCAAACCCCTTACAATTGAAACATTGTGTCTCCTTTTTATACCAATAATTTCTAGACTCATGGCCTAATTTATTACAAGAATAACACTTTCTAGAATCACCATATCCTTTGCCCAAATTCATTCTTCCCCTTCCCCATTGATTTCTACCAATTCCTCTATTTCTACCTTTACTATATCCTCCACCTCTAAATGATTCAAAACCTATTTTCACATCACTTGTAGATCCCTTCTCTTGGATTTGTTTACCAAGAGTGTGCTTTGATTGAAAAGCACTCTCCATTACTTTTCACTTCTCTTTATTAATATCTTCTCATAAGACTTTAAAGAACCCATCAACTCATGAACACTCAAACTAGACAAGTTTTTAGTTTTTTATTTGATCACCGTAATATATAAGATCAAACTTCTTTGGAAGGCTAATCAACACTTTTTCTATAACTTTTTTTTTATCACTAATCTCCTCACCATAACTTTTCATTTGATTCATAACCTTAATAATACTTTATTTTTCTCATTTTCATTTCTTTAACTGTCTTCTAAGACTTTGTAAGTTAATAGCTCTTACCTTCACATCACCTTCATATTCACTTTGCAAAGTCTTCCATGTTTGCTTTGCTTTTGTGGCTCTCATGATCCCTGAGAAAATAGGATCATCAACTCCTCTTAGAATAAACCCAAGAGCTGCAACATCTCTACTCCTCTTTTTTTTTTAAATC
>Ga0307517_10011522_pt1 | contig 12240 bp, 16 predicted proteins | sample 23_EM_MG_FD_194515 | JGI IMG/M metagenome (GOLD analysis project Ga0307517, IMG submission 194515) | Populus trichocarpa ectomycorrhiza microbial communities from riparian zone in the Pacific Northwest, United States - 23_EM | ecosystem: Host-associated > Plants > Roots > Unclassified | place...
TAAGTGGATTAAAAAGTTTAAAAAAAAAAAGGATACTCAAAACAAATTTCTGTTACTGATTCCGCAAGTACCTGAGCGGAGCGAGGGGACTTGCTAGTATTTGTATAAGCCAACACACTTCCTTCATACACGACGAACTAGTCTCCACTACCTGCCTATGCATATTCATATAGTCACTGTATTGACATGAGGTTATGGCTCGAGATTCCGCTCAAAGCACCTATCTCTTTTCTACAACCTATCTCCGAATCTCCGAATCAATGTCAACATCGCTCGTGTAATCGGGTCACTCCGTGTCACTTGAAGCTCAAGAAACGGCTGTTCTGGGGAGGATAGTGGTGATGAAAGTTCAACTGGAGGGGAAACTACCGAGTAAACTTCATTGTTGAGATTTTAGACGCCGATTCATTCGACTTGACACCATTGGAGGGATTCTGGCGGAAAGCGTATCAAGAGGGAGCTTTGGAACGTCTTCTCCATCATGAAGAACTTAGATGTGAGCGAATCCTGGGCAGAGATTGTTAACTATCTCAATTATGCACGCAGGGCGTTCCTATGTCTCGCGCTTTTGGTGGCATACTTCATTGTTCTTCGGCGCCCTGAGACTATGCTGGGGTTCAAACGAGGCAAAAAAGGAAGGTAAACGAGGACCGCAGTTCCAGCTCGTTCTGTTTGGACCTTCTTTTTTCAGAGAATTTTCTACACGACCTGAACAAGCTACGATGCGCGATTGGGTGAGTCTCGCAATCGCAACTTGTGAGAAAAACAAACCTTTTAGTATCTGACACAGCCGTTACCCCCCTACCGCCCCATGTCTACATGAAATGCACCGAGAATGCTACCACTCTACATTCTGCCGCTAAATCTGCTTTTGGTCTACGTCAAAAAGTCGCCGGGCTACCCAAACTTCCGCCAGAGTTGGAGCTCGTAATATTCGAAATGTGCGCTCTCGACAGTCCAGAAGTTTGCACGGTTCTTGTGCGGGTGGCAAAGAGGGTGTATGCGTGGTCAGTGGATACGACAAGGATTATAAAGTTGGCTGCTTTGCTCACGAAAAGTCTAGGATCGATCCTCTCTTAATCAAAACTGTCATCATGGATGACCTCGGTTCGATATATGAGAAACGAGACAAGCTGGGACAATTTATTTCCAAACTTACCAATGGTAAACCGTTCGAATATTACGCCTAACATATCAAGAACCTGGCCATCTTTGGCATGTTTTCCCAGAACGAAGCGATCAATCCTATATTGGCTATATGCGCTGGCGTCGAAAACCTTGTACTACAGACAATGGCTGAGGGCTTGCGTAGGCTGAACATTCAACTAATGAGGTTCTTCCAACCTGGATCGACACCAAACTTCTATCACCCCTGTTTCGCCAACTTAACGCACCTTCACCTCTGGGTTGGCGACAATGACTGGGCTACCTACGCAGGCTGGGAGAATCTTATCAACCTGACCCATCTCGCCCTCTATTTCGCAGAACCCGAACAAACAATGGAATCCAAGAGTTGCCAACCGTTCAATATGTAGCGATCGGTCATTATGACGACAGCGAAATGTACAGATATGCCTACGCCACGGCGGATAACAGCCCTCAAATCAGAGCAATATGGGGTACGCGACTTGTATTTTTATCGGGGATACCGCAGAACGACTGGGAACGAGCCTGCGTAAGAGGTGACGGTGATTTTTGGGACCTTGTGGAACGAGAGGCGAAGAGGCAGGGCGGATCATGTCGCTTCCCCAGGCTGTGTATTTGCAGTGTTTGACGAGACTGATGATTAACTCAATCCTGGCAGTCCGACCCCGAACGACCAGTTGCTTTTGGCTAAGTTCCTTCACGCGATAGGGCTTCGGTCCAACTGAAACGGAGCGGTTTATTGTAGTCTCACTAACCTTTTCGAAATTGATAGGATCATTCCATTCACTCAGAGGTTGATAACGTGAGGCTACAAATAAAACAGTGTAGGATGTTTATCTAAGTACAAGTGGCTATTGAATAAATACATACAATGAGGTTTTTGAGTCGCTGCAGGGGACGAAAAGGGACAATTAACAAGAAGAATGACGCCCCGCACAAGTGAACACACGTAAAAATAAAACCTACGAATAAAAAAGCTTTACAGCGGTTTCCACCCTTCCCCAGCCGGCCACTTCAAGTTATCCTTCTCCACTCCTCTTAACACACGGTCACTTCCTGAGCCCAACGAACTTTCCTCTACGTCAAACGGACTTTGTCCTCGCCTGCTCTGTCGTGCAGGACTCGGATCCATCCCTCGACTCCTCCTCCATTCCTCGTCTCCCTCGACATTATCATCAGGACTATCCGAATCGACATCCGGATCATCGAATACATTTCCATTACCCTCAGGATCCCCAGATGTCCAATGAGGACGCACTTTCCGCACCCTCCCTCTAGTCGACGAAACCGGGCGCCTTACCAAACCCTCCTCTTCCTCCCCTTCAACACCACCCTTCGCTCTCCCACCACTCACGAAACCGCGTCGACTCAACCCAGCCTCGGCTTTATACCGCGCTTTGTCGAGTCGCGGCTGAATTTGTAGTGCATCCAATTTCGGCTGCAGAGAGGCGATGGTGCGCTGGATGTTGCTCATCGGCGACTCCGCGTGTGATGAGCTATTGGAATGTGGTGTAGATGATACGGAGAGGGAGGACCGCCGATGCCCTGAAGTGGAGAGACTTGTGTGTCGAGAAAGAGTGGACGAGGAGGACGATGTAGAGACTGAGCTTTCCAAGCGCGTTAGCGAACCTTGTAAAACCTCGCCAGATCCTAGAACCTGGACGCTCTCTGGGCGTTTACGCCTCAGCGGCGGTGGGAGTGACGGTAGAGGAGGACTCGTCTGATGCATCGATTTCGAACGGGAAACACGCGTGGTGGGAGAATGCGAGCTAGGGCCGGAAATTGGCGATTCAGGGGTGGGTGGGACGCCACTTGTCGAACCAGTCATGGGTCCGTAAATCGCTTCGAAGCTCTCTAGATTCGGGTTTCGTTGCAGAGTTGAACTCGACGACGCGTAGTGAACATACGGCTTCCGATCGGGGTGCGTGGGGGGCGGGCAATGTTCCGACGAGTCGGTGTTTGGTGGGATAGGTTCCACTGGCGACCGAAATGGACTTACATTGGGCATAGTATTAGTACGGTTAGGAAAGTTGGGAGGCGTCGCTAGCGCAACCTGTTCTAAGGAGGTCGCCGACATCGGTGGCGAGGGTTGCTGAGGCCGATTCCTCCTCGGTAGTGGAGGAGCACGCTCGTCCGACGATGATGCAGACGAAACGGCATATCCACCTGGACTGGTACTCCGGTGATGGTGTATATTCGTACCTATGACGATAGATGAGCCCGAGACACTCGCACCTGCCAGGGAATAAGAACCTGAGACAACGGAGCTGCTCTTAAGAACCTGCATCACGCGCTCCTTCTCCAACTGCTCCTCGGCTTTTTTCTTCGTCTGTGCAACTTTGCTCGCCTGGAGACTCTGCCTCATCAATGTGGAGGTGACGTGCTGAGGAAGTTTTGCAGGGGAAGTAGGGAATCCAACGGTGTGTGTTGAAGCAGGGGGCATGCTTGGAAGCTTTGATGGCGACACTGAGCGGTCTGGCCGATTACGTGTTGTAATATGGCGTGGGGGAGGTTGAGAAGGGATAGGAGGGGGGGCTTTGCGCGGAGGTAGAGGGGGGAGTTTGCCTGTGCCGTCTTCAGAACGGGGAGGAGGGGGTCGATGGACGAAAGGGTTGTAAGCCGAGTGTGGCGAAATAGTTGTGAATGATTTGGAGGGCTCGGAACGATGAGAAGGATGGATTGGAGGTTGGGGGTGGTCAGTTAATGAAAACGGATTATGTGAAGAGGAATCAGGACCGCTATGCGATACCGAAGGCGTGTAATCGCTCCGAGATGGCATTGATGGAGCCGCGGCGGGGGAGCCTGGACGGCGTTTGGCAGGAGAATTGGCTCGAGATAGCGAACGAGCTGGTAAATACAACGATTAAAATTTATGTGCAGAGCCAAAGATGCCACCAACATAGACTTCTTGCGTCGTGGGCAGGAGAACTGGGCCGCGTGTGGCCAGGATCAGCTAAGAGGGTGTTGGAGGCGACTGAAACAGATGAATGATAACGACGCACCCTGCACGAAAGCCAAAGACCTCTCAACCTCCTTCCCGCCCTCAGCGTGTATAACCAGCCGTAGCGCCGCGAAAAATTCAGATCCAGACATTGTATCGCCATGGCCGAGATTGGGTGAGAAGAGTCTAAGAATCTACAAAGGTCCTGAGTATTCAAAATGCAATAAAACTCCAAGGAAATGCACCTTATCGATGGTAGATGCCGGTAGATGAGAATATCTTCCACGCAACCACGCCCTCGCTTCACGTACGCCGATGTTCATATTCTCGAAATGCGTGTCATCCGGTGCTCCCTTGCTCCCTATCTGATTGTCGTCATCAGCAAGAGCGATATCCCGCAATATTGTTGTATAAAGATCGTATTCTGCATCGCTAAGCGCTGAAGCATGGAGAGCGAGTCTCCTCATCGTCAAAAATGAAAATGCAGGGTGGTTTTCAGTTTCTGGAGAAAAAGGGAAGTGCCTCACTTTTCCCACGTGCTTCCAATTGCCGAACTTCCTCAGCAAACAAGCCAAGACACCTCCGGTCCGGGATGGTTATCATCCTTGCGAGAGAAAAGAGCAGCAAGAATGTATGTAGGGTGTTGGCTGCGTCCTACTTAGCGACGACACACCGCTCCCATCAAACAGATTATCTTATCTCACCGGATACTTATGCTGCTGGGAGTGACGAGTCAACCTCGCTGTGGATCCCAAAGAACATGTCGAAGAAATTTCCAATGTAAGTAATGTGGCGGTTGTAAACTTGTAAATGTACCACCTGGAAAATGACTTTACATAGATCGGCATGACCCATTTCGAACGTTGAACGCTGGCTCAATGAAAATCGGGACCCGACAGGCATCGAAATGATTCATGTTGGGGTTCAATCAAGCAAAATTTGGGATGGTTCTTCACTTCTTCAGACTGCGTGATGTCGGATTTGACCAATAATAACTTTCAGCGGAGAAGGCAGCATCCTGAAACAAGGGAAAGTGTCCAATACTTATTCGTCATTAATCCCCAGTCGAGTTAAACGAGGATTCGGGGATTCGCGAAAGTTGAATTGAACAAAGTGGCAGGGAATCAGAGTACTATCCTAAAAGAAAATCAAGATAATGGCTTCGGGTCCGCTGACAGTTTTCGCGTAGGATCTTTCGGGGGTTTTGGAAGCCCAGCGATGCGAAAGGGTTTTCATCTTCGCAGAACATTATTAATAAACGCAATACAATTGATTTGGGTCTCCAATCTGGTCGGCGGTGTACGCAAATTATTTGGGATCACGAAGAAAACCACTGTCCACTGCCGATGGTCCCAATTCCCGTCAAAGGTTGATCAATAAGCGCCCAAATCTGCCCCCCGTTCTGGTAGATTTGGGTCGATCGGGTATAGCCCATTCTGGAAACCAGTTCTGATGGTATTCTGTCAAGTTACTTATGGACCATGGTGGGCTGATGGGATACAATTAAGGTTCGTGAGGAACTCCACTGTTACTCAAGCAGTACGTTCGTGGGATTCAACATGTCAGATGGTGACAGCACTAAGTTCTGCGCCATCTGGCAGTGGCGCACTATAATAGTTGCATTAAGTGAAAAATTAATGCTCATGATATGTACCCCCTTTTCATGATTATTAAACAGGCAATTCAGCAAGAACGGGGATCGACGTTTCATGGCAGCAGTGTGGAGTATGCACCAATTCAAATGCCAGGGCAGACCCCCGCTGACCACTCATGAGTCTTGTGCGGCCATCACGCTATTTTAACCCTGTGACAAGTCAACACCTCGAAATTGCACAGCATGCGGTAGCGAATCCTTTCAAGTCTCCGCACTGCACGAGTGCTGCGTGCTTCTCAGCTGCAGGTCGGAACTGGTTCATTGGAGATCGGAGGACACGCATATGAATACTTGCACTCTTCGGGCCCACTTTTCGTTCATCCACTCCAAAGAAGTCTGTCAAAATTTTGATGGTACTATCACACCTTTGTCAAGCTTCCCGCCAAGAGCTGTACGAAACGTTAGTCTAGAATAGAATTCGGGAGACACCCGAAATGCTTGTGCCTGCCGCAGCGCCGCATTGATAGTTGTCGAGAGTCCCAAAACACGTGCCTCTGCGCTCGTTGGAGGCCGTTCGTACGCTTATAGCAGAGCATTGAGTAGACAGTGGGAGGCGAGAAGCTACGTTCCTCCCTTACCAAGTCCTGGTCAGAGGAAGTTTGAACCGGACGGCTGAGGACCGTTAAGGATCTTTAAGCGTTCGCAAGGCACAGATCCATCTCGACGTTGCTGACAGGTTCCGATCCACGAACGCGCATGCTATGTACGGCTTATGCGTATATAATATGCACCTCTTCGAATCTGGAGAGCTCAAAGGTTGAGTCTAGTAAATTCGAAAGTAGTGATTTGTCGACCGAGAAGCCGTCAACTCTAGATGCCGACGGCTTGCGCTAACTTCCGACCGTCAAGATCGGTAGATCTGACCATATGCAGGAGCTGTGTTGCATTCGTCTGAAAGACAGGAACCGTGACACCCTGCAATTGAGTTCCGTAAGCGACCCTTCCGTAAACATATATATTCTAAACCACACGTTGAGGTTGTGTTTTTACTCCTTCCCTCCCTGTATATACCTTCTTCGTCGGGGCTCCCATCCCTCCACCCCATTCTTCCTCCTCCTTTCCTCTCCGCCCATACCTTGAGGAAATAAAAAGAGTCGTGACTTCAAAATGTCATTCACAAAGTTATCCATCCTCGTGGCGGGGCTATCTATTTACCTCTCCATCTCCGTCGTGAGAGGCCAAGGTCCAGGATTCGTTCCTCTCGTGGATAAACGATTCAACTATACCAACCTGGTACATCTTTTTTGTACCTCACAAAGAAAGTAAGAACTAACGATGCGCCGCGTTTCTTATGATAGCCCTATAAAGTGGATACTGATGTTGGTCTGGCCCGTGGGGAGCAGTTGGGCTACAATATCTGTAATTCGACCACAGAGGGTGATGCGTCACTCTGCCAGACTTTGATAATCAACTCGCTCGATGGTACGCGTCTGTCTTCCATCCGGTTCATCACACCTCCGATTGAACGCCCTTTCCCCTTTAGATTTCTGCCTCTGGGCCCCTAGCGTCCCAGGACAGACCGTCGGCGAAATCGAAGGCGAGATGATTGCTTGGTGTTCCCAGCCTGGGCACGGAACGCGCATCTTCCCTCCTGGAACGATCACGGGAGTACAGCTCACCAAGACGCCTGACTATGTGCAAGTGGTTGGATTCATGGACCAGACCAAAATCAATATGGTCAAGGGAGATGCTGGAGGGGAGATGGATCCGCATGGGGCTGATTTGGTCAGTTTAAGATGGAGAATGATGGTTCAGTCTTGGTTCAGTCTGCTGATGATTCGTTTGATTCTAGAGAGGGAATCCCATGGGCGGTGTGGTCTTTTCGAATGCGTGGGGTGGGGATTACAAGCAGGTGATTGAATGGCACAAGTTGCGTTACGTTTCTATAATTCTTGTTGCTCGTCCTTTAACCTTCCCTCCTCAGCTTCAACGGTGGCGATGCCTTCTGCTTTAAAGCATGCGACCCTTCCGGACCTAATCAAGCCGCAATATGTCAGCATATCTACGATACCCAAGGATGCGGGTTCAACGCACCTTCCAACGCCCGTGACGGAGTATTCGAATCCTGTGCTGGCGACTCGCAGAACCCACCTGGCGTCGGCCCTGCAGTGGTGCCCGCGTCGTCTTCGTGCAGCACATTTGCGAGCACGGATATATACGGGGGTACAGTGGTGGTTCCACTACCGGGGGCAACGGGGGCGCCAACAACACGCAGTGTGAAGGCTACTGCAACCTCAACGGCGGCGCCTGCGAGTGGAAGTAGTAGTGCATCGAGAACAACGAGTGGGGGGGCGCCAACTCAGTCATCGGGTGCGGGGCGGGTGCTAGTAACCCAGGGTGTTGGTGCCTTTGGTGCAGCCTTCGCACTCATGTTGATGCTGTGAGTGGGGAGAGGTTTTGTTGGAATGAACATTGAGTTCCCGCGTTTCGGACATGAATTTTGCGTACTCTTCGTGACACTTTTACACACGTAGGACACTGGATGCGGCTGATTAGATACCCTAGTTGGACCAAGCTTTACGTACTTAGACTCTGATCGTCATCACTGATTTCACTGAAGAGCCAAGATCAGAACGACGGGAAATCTCTGAAGGGTTTAAGGTTAAAATGCATACTGGCAGAGTAAGTACTTGTATCCGACCTCGGTTTATCCAACGTCTTTTTTTTTCGTCCTGGGTGGAAGCAAACCACCATCCCGTTATGTTGTCAAAGACGATCGTTGCGCGTCGTTTTGGTGCTCAAATCACTTTCAAGGCTTCTTGTGCAATGCGCCCATGAAGCTTCTCCATGCGACGGTTTATTAACGGACGATTAACAATTTCACATTCCTCCCGACGCGCCAATACGCCCACCCGCGATGTCTGCGATCTTAAGACATACGTTTGTGTCCACAACTCGTGTCAGCATATGTTGGTCGATTCTGTTCTGCGGCGGTGCCCAGGGATGCCTTTAAGGTTTTGAGTTCTGCCTTAGAGTCGGACCCAGCAAGGTGGACATGCCCCAAACCTAAGTAACTTTTCTCTTAGATCTGTTTCTGATAATTAAATACCTCCTCGACGAAGGGTTCGAAGATCTAACATTTCGACGGGATACCCAAACTTTGCACGCTGTGCTTCAACTTGGGAATGGGTCGCTCCACTCCCACTGAGTGACAAAGAAACCGTTGAGGGATATAGTGAGATCCATTTTGTAAATCCTGGAGTCTTTTTGGCGCTTTCCAAGGATGAAGATGCGCGAGGCGGTGGTGACAATAACTCCAAGTACAAGTGTGCTTTTACTTTCGTTCGTATTGAAAGACCATCTTTATGTCCGCGAACAGACTGATCTGTTTTCGATTGCGACTGCGACAGATATCCACAATAGCAAGCACGACGTGCATGGTGACTAAATATGTAAAGATTATATTGAATTTTATAAATTTATATAAATAACTTCTGAAAAGGGCCATATTTTTACGGAATTCAAGATAATGCTACCATATTTGGTGCTCGATTATCTTTTTATGCACGTCGTGAAGTTCGATGGCCCAGCCGCAACCGGGGGTGTTCTGGTTCATAGTATTGCGAAATACGTCTCTTTCGTTAATTCTGTTGTCTCGGCGCAGTTGGCGAGATTCGGACTCCACGGTGGTATGGCCTCTGCTATTTCTTTATGTTTCCTGACTCCATGGCTCCAGATCATTAAAAGGCAAGCCGAACTATCAAACCCTCATAAATGCGAAGTGGGAATCATTGGCACTCGTACCTGTGAATGGCCCCGCATCCCCTAACGATTACTTTTTGTTTACCGTCGTACGTCCACAATATTGTTCCTTCCCGTTTGACGTTCAGCGAATATTTAATTCGAAACCTTTTCCCAGTCCGACAATTATTTCCTCGGCGCTCATGGCGTCGCTCTCGGAATGTATTATACCGTTTAATGGAGGTTTGGACGTGAATTCCTCGGAGCTCTCGGAATCGGCGATAAGCACCCCTAATGGAAGGAGTGGATATCGCTGATACTCATCTCTGCTAGCCGCAAGAGGTTAGGCCACAAGACCACGTCAACGATTTATATAGAGGTCAATGTCGGGGAAAGCGTTATGAACATTGGATAGGGAGTTATTGAACTAGGTTTTGAATTGAAGAAGATAGGAGGGCGCCTTTTTGGGAAAATGGCCACGTTTATCATTGCCATTTTTGTTCGCGGGAGCCATGTGAACTGAATTATAATCGCACTTGTTTTGTTCCATTCTCTCATTCTCTCTCTTGTACTCTTACTTGTATTTCTTCCCCTAGAACTTTTGGTCGGTGATGCAGAGGGTGTGGTCGACATATCTCGGCTCGAACGGCCAACAAATCGGTCGTCCTCAAAGCCCCAATTTGGTAGGTTTCCCATCATGTCAACAAAATTTTTCTTTCTGACGTTATCACGACTACCTACCTGAATTTCACTCCGTTCGCCCACTGTTGGTCGCCTGAAAGATGGACAAGGACTCTCCGTAAGCACACATGTAGAGGGTATCTCCGGTTAAAAAGGGTCTAACGGATTAATATGCCACGTCGTGGCTGCGCATTTATCTTTAGGCCATCATCAAGACGAGTCTCAACCAATTCGATAGCGTACTCAGCAGCGGGCTCAACGCGACATATGCTTGCAGATAATAATTCGTCCTCTTCCGACTACCTCAGCCCACCATCGGCCCCATTTAGTGGCATGCTGAATACGCCCGACAGTCTTTCCGTTGGCTCAAAAAGCCAGACCAACCTCTCTCTCAGTCTCAACTACCTCCCTACCAAGTTTTCGTCGTCGATTATTTCTCCCAGTGGTGCTCGGTTCAGGAAAAATGCCAAGGGTGATATCAACCTACCTAAGCGTGGTGGCGGACTCGAGGCGTTCAAGAGTGGGGAGTCTCGCATGCCTCAGGGGAAGAATCGGTTGCGGTGGAATAAATTCAAATGGATTCTGTTCTTCATGAACACCCTCGTGCGTCCCTTTTTAGTTGAATTCGCGTTTTCCACCGCTCACGCAACCCAGATGACCTTTTATTCGCTCGCCGCCCTTGTCGTTTGTCTCCTTACCTGGTTCGACGTCTGGCAACACGCCGATGTCATCCGCGCCGGAAACCGCCAAGAGCTCATCCTTTCCACCCTCGCAGCCTCTATCGGCATCTTCACCTCTGTCATTGGCTGGGCTGGGATCCTCCTTAACAACCGTGGCTTCCTCGCATGGTACACCTTCCTCACTTGGGTCACATTCGCCTTCATGGTCACTCCGGGCTATATCACCTACAAAAAGCGCAGCTTCAACCTCGAGGGCAAGGTCAACGCCCAGTGGTCCCAGAAACTCGGAGCAGAAGGTCGCTTGCGCATCCAGAATCAACTTAATTGCTGCGGCTACTTTTCCCCGTTCATCGAGGCCACCATCACCCAGACGTGCTATGCAAGGAGTATCCTGCCCGGATGCAAGCTGCCTTACATGCAGTTTGAGCGTTTTGTCCTCAAGAGATGGTATGCCGCCGTTTTCATACTCGTACCGGTCCAGATCGCCGTCATGCTGGCCGGGCTCTTGTGTTCCAACCATATCACACATCGTTTCGGAAAGGGTATGATGCCCGAGGCGTATCGCCTCAATATGAGCACAATGGCGGTTATAATGGAAAATTATGCAAGGTACGTTTCTCTGCGTTCACCTTTTTGTCTCCCTCTCGTTTAAACCCTCTTTTCTGTCCAGTCAACTCGCGGAACAGTATGGCTCGGAAGTGGCGGACGATATCCTCAAGCGCTCGCGTTCCAATCTGCAGCTTGGTGCCATGCCTTCGGCGCCACCTCGTGGCCAGCCACCACAGCATCCTCCGCTGTCGCCATTCCATGCCAAGTACGATTCGGTCAACCGTGGGCCTCCGGATAGCGCCAGGTAACCCTCCGCCCAACGAGCTTCCTATATCTCGGACGTTTTTTTTTTTTTTTTGTTTTTAAATTTCGTCACAAGATGATCTTCCGGCCTGGACGACACGCATCCCATACAATATTGCACAGGGACTGGATCTGTAACCCGTCTCGTATACCCTACTTATCCCGCTCATTACTCACCCTACAGTCGTTTTAACATTTATACCTCTTTATTACTTACCCCTCATTTACACTTCGTCGTGTACAGGATCTGAAGCAAAATATTAATGGAATTTTATGGAAAAAATCTTTACAGTAATCGAGATGATTCTAGTTATAACTTCCCTGACTAACTTTCGTTACAACCTCCTTCATACCCGAGGGCTTCATCAGAAATGCAGGAGAATGCCAAATTGTATGATATCGGTGGGGCCTGGTCAGCCATCGATATTGTCCTTTCCTTGCTTAGTGCGGTCATGACCTTTTGATGCGGGTCATGACCAAGGCTCTGGTGTCATGTCTGGAACAGGCTCAGATTTGAAAGTTTTTTCAAAAATTAGACTTGAGGGAGGCAAGTAAATTTAGGTGAAATTTCCCAGGTGGAAATCATGATAATTCAATATTTACTT
>Ga0307517_10011523_pt1 | contig 12240 bp, 5 predicted proteins | sample 23_EM_MG_FD_194515 | JGI IMG/M metagenome (GOLD analysis project Ga0307517, IMG submission 194515) | Populus trichocarpa ectomycorrhiza microbial communities from riparian zone in the Pacific Northwest, United States - 23_EM | ecosystem: Host-associated > Plants > Roots > Unclassified | place...
GTTTAATATATATATATATATATATAAGGCATTTTTTTTCGTTTGTTAATAAAGAAAATAACTCCAGTATTACAAGGATACCTACCACTCCATCCAATGAAATTGCGTCATGTATCTATGTTAATGATAATGACTGTATAAAATTACCACCTTACCAGAAATTAAAAAAACAGAAAGGAAAGAAACGTCACACGAGCTGTTACTTTCACTCTTAGGCTACACTGGAGAGAACACCAAACCTCTGCCGGCTTTCCCATCTCTGACGACCACCGCTCTTTCAACCTGTCTCCCTCATCCAACCCAGGGAGAGGTGGATGCCTCTTACACTCTTCATTTTTGGACTACTCTTTCCCTTACTCTTGCTAATTCCGAAAGATAAAAATTGCAGGGAGAGAGGATAGTCAGTCTAGGGTTTTTATTATAGAAAGCTTGATCGACTTGCTACAAAGCTGTGTTGGATTAGGTCTGCAAATGCTAATAATGAATTGTCGAACAAGGAAAATTTATGTAGTGAAAGTTGAATAAACTTCGAGCTTTCTCGTTGTTTTTAGCTTACAGCTCTACACATCTATCGGATGCAATTTTCTTGTGGGTTTTATCTACCAAAGTTGGTTATATGGCAACATCAATTTTCAGGCAGGAAGACCGGGATGTGGAGCACGGCTCCTCTAATCTAGATATGCCAGAAAAAATCAGCATGCTTGTCAGCTGATGATACATCATTAACAGATTGGCACTTGGGATTTCATATTTTTTTGGTATCTCTAAGCTCTCTCTTCCTACGTTTATGTTCACCTTTCACAGAACAGTCAATACTAAAACCATGCTTTTATTGCTTCTGTTCTATCCTATTTGCTTATCAATGAAAATGGTTGGATGATGATAGCAATACTGGCAATGATCAGTTAAGAAGGAAAAAAAAGAAAAGGCATACATGCGTCGATAAGAAGGATTCGAGCTTTCTTCTCAGGCCCTTTTCTTGATAGATAACTATAGTGGGCGACATTAATAGCTCTGTATTGTATTTAATTCATTTTGCCAAATTCTTTTATATATGTAGATAGAATAGACCTTTTCCACTTCGTTGAACAATATAATCCATAGCAAAGTGTGTATACTGAATTTTGATTTCTTTGTATGTAGGAATCATCTGAATTTCACAAAAGATCATTTGAATGTGCTGTTGACTCTATCCATAATGCAACCCTTCTGTTTTTTTTTTTTTTTTGAAGTCTATAAGAGCACCTGATTCACCTGTCTTCTCCTTACTTTTGAAGCTTGTGGCTATGCATACTGCCTTGAATGGCCATCCGAAGGCACTTCAAGAATATTTCCTTTTAGAAAAAGGAGATTTTTTCAGCTAATCCTATTAGGTGGTGGTTCTTTGCCAACTGGCTTGATCTTTGTCTTGCTCCTTGCTAACTAAAAGTAACTATCCGTCGGAAGTGAGACAAATTAGTAGCCGGCTTTGTCCGAGTTGTGGGTTTGTTTCCGTTCACATAGCTTCCTTCCTTGCTTTTGGTGCTTGTGAATCTGTGATAGATTGCTCCATCTCGTGCTTATGACCTTGACTCGTCAAGAATTCACTAGGCTGTATTAAGCTTGTACTTTGTAGAGATTGTCCGTCCATAAGTGTCATTGCCAAATTGAGGATTTGTTCGTAAATGAATGTCTCGCATCTGCTAAGTGAATTATGGGGTCTGCACTGACATGAAATATATAAATATATATATATATATATATATATGATTGAATTTAGGTTGACTTTTGAGGAGTGCTTGACAAATTCGAAGACTTTAATGGGAACTTTCCCATCTAAATTGACCAACAAAAACCGATAAATCTTTGGATAAAACATGTTTTTCTTATAATCTACAAAACATTCTAGTTTGACCCTTGAAGTCCAAGAATTTTCTATATTCAACCTCTAAATCTAAAAGTAGATATCTGAATTTTTATTTAAATCACCGCAAAGCCTTGTTTATTAAAATCAAATGTACTTAATTTATATAATTTTCTTGTGTCTGTTTTAAGAGTAATTTCAAATAACCATGAAGGCATGCCTGATTTTTAATAATGCTCATGCGATGGATTTTATTTTGCACTGTAAACCATGCATGCATGCATGCATACAGGGAAATGAGGGCATCAACCAAAACTCACTTCATTTCCAGGTTTCCTCTCATTGCTCCCTCCCATGCTGAAAAACCAAGAAGAAACCTCGATGTGAAATGACAACTGAAATTTATTGAGTTGTTCTTCATTCAATTACACATAAGACTGCAATAACCATACACCGGATGCGATCTTCTCCTTCCCGGATCCCAGAAATCAGTGCTCTTTGCTTTTATTCAGTTGAGCTTCTCCCTGGATCTCTCTCCATCCCAAAATGCTTTCATGTAGTTCGATTCCTCTCTATATACAAAAAGGGAGACGTGCCACTTGGACTGGAGGTTCAAAGAAACTTGGGAACACTTTATTACATAAACCTTCTATTTTGGGTTAACACGTTCTGAAGAACTGCTAAAAAAATAGTGAAGTAGAAGAGCCAAAAAAAAAGAAAGAGAGGAAAGGATGTTAATGTAATGCAGTTCTTTGTTTAAATTTAGAGCTCCTCGAACCCTTCTTCATCCCCTTCCTCCTCAACCCTTTGTAATTCTCTCCTCCAAAATTCCATCTGACAGGAAAAAAAGGCAAATACATCAGATAATGGCATCTGCAATCGTGAAGCTTCTGGCATTTATGATCTAGCCATCAATTTCCCATGATAAAGAATAACACTCATGGTTTGAGAAATATTTAAACAACTCCATGCAATAAGAACCTTTAACAACAGATTAAAGAACTATACAAGAAATATTTGAGATCAAATAATTTGACAATCGCTAGCCCTCAAAATATCAAGTCACAGTTACACATGCTTAACATAGATATACCTAAAATTCCAAATAACGGTCACTCTTTGAGAATTTCACATCAACAGATAAAACATTAGGAGAAGACTTTTTTTTATAATTAACCCCCCTCCCTTATCAAGCAACCCACGAATCAAACAGTAAGTGCTTTATATTCACACCTGATCATCTGAAAATTGCAATTGTTCTGCGACAAATAATATATTCTTGTATTCTCCTGGTGATACTTCCTTTCCTAAACTCTTAGCAACTTCATCATAGCCAATCATGTCCACTCGGAAGCCATTGCTCATGAAGAGCTTGTTCATCCATTTCTCTGCGCTGGGCTGTGCAAGAGGCCAGACAACAGGATAGGGCCTTGCTTATTGAGAGAAGGTAAAAGAAAAGAAAAGGCAGTTTTGAAGTCTGAATCTGACCTTGATGCCAATTTCAGTTTCTGCCAACCATGCAGGCAGTTCCCCCAAGAACAAGCATCCACTCATGGCCAAACTACTGGCAACCAACAAAATTTCTTTGAAATTTGCCAAAGTCATAACAGGCAGTCCCTGTAAACCCATATAATAACAGTATTTCCCTCGTTAAGGAAACAAAGTTACATGCTATAACAACTTCCTCACAAAATAACAAAGTCAAATGGTTTTATGCAACATTGGAATCCTCATAAAAAAAATAGAAGCCTCAATCACCTGGATGACCCATATACTAGGCTGATTACCATTAAAGCCTTTAGCAAGCAGACTGTGTTGTATATCAGAGGACTCCAAAGGAACATGAAGGAACAAGCAATTTCTTGGAATTTTGGCCCCAACACCTAGCATCTTCAAGAAGATAGTGTCAAGCATTTGTACTGCTTACCTAACTAATTCAAATTTATAAATCCATGTAGAAGAACCACATTTTTAATTTTGATGAGTATAGATTTGCAGATGGAGTTAATGTCAATACTCCTCAAACTTCTTATGAAATCCTGAAACATGAAAACCTTTTCACCCAAATGAATGTAACCTAATTGTAATATTTAGAATAATCTGTGGATCCACACTCAAAACGCAGGCATGATTAACATGTCAAATCTAATCATCCCTAGCAACAACTTTATGGTCGAGTGATGTATCAAGACACTGGCATGGTTGTAAATTTATTGAATTAGTGATATACCAATCACCTTGAAGCTTTTCAGCTGACTTTTTAAATATCCTTTCTGAGGATATGTCAAATATTACAGTTGAAGTTGGCCAGTTAAGCCTATATGGCCGAGTTTCCATCCCATCTGTTAACAAAACAACCTGCAGGGTACAGATGGAAAACAATAAATTACTTCAAAATGGTGCAAAATGTTCAATGTAGCCTGAATTTGGTAGGCAAAGTACCTGCTTGAGTCCATCGATATGGTTCACTGTACGTAGTAACTTATCATCAATGAATTTAGTCGCAAGGCAATACTGGTGTGAGCACTTCAAATCCATCTGTACATCGGGATGAACAAAGCAACCAGCATATGGATCCACGAAAAGAGGCTCTGCAATGCAAGAATCAATGCAAATTACATTCCAGCCAGCTAATACACAAACCTCGTACAACATCAAAATGCCACGAGAAGATTGAAATGTTAACCTGGAAAAGCAACAAGAAGCTCTGTTTATATTCACTCATCTGGTGAGTGAATGGGACAACCTAAGAAGATTACTTCTTTCAGAACAAAGAAAAATTGACAGTACAGTTTTATCAGACAAAAACACATTTTGAAAGGTTTTAATTTAGCAACTATCAAACAATAAAATGGCAGGCCCAAATAAGCTATTTGCAAGTGATTGATGTCCTAAAATCTAGTATGTTCAAGGAACAAGTTGTTTAGTGTTCGGATAGTGGTTAATATCATTATTTCCTTCTCCTTAGCCCTGGAAATATAAAATCGATGGTAGAAGTCCTAATACCTGCAAAACAGTTCTTATCGGTGGGATTTAAAAGACCCTTCGATGATAAAGTCAGTAATTTTAAGTAGACCGAGCTCATCCCCCTAGCTGAACTCAAGAGAGCTAGACTCTTCTCTTGGTCATGCCCAAGGGAGTTAGGCGCTTCCCTTGGTGCCTAACTCTCTTGGACACGGCTAAGAAAAGAGCCTAGCTCCCTTGGATTCAGCTAAGAGGATGAGCTCAGTCCCTATGGATACAACTAAGAGGAGGAGCTCAGCCTCCATGGGCTCAACTATATTTTTGCATCCTAATTTCCCTACATCTCTAGGTGTATAAAAATGTTCATTCATTAATGTATATGTAAGAGATATTTATTATCTCATTAAATGTTATTAAGGTAAAATAACACTTCAGCCCCTCATCTCTATAAAAGAACAAGACTCATGAACTATAAATACCCTACGAATTCTTCAAGATCTAGATTTACTTTTTCTACTCTCCAAAATTATATATCTTAGCCCTTAGAGCATTAATCACACAAAAATAAAAACAAACATTATTGTTCTTGAAATTTAAGGCTCTTTCTTTCCTCTATTACCATTCTCATTTAAAGTTATTAACTTTATCTTCGGAGGATTTTTAAATCCCACTGAACTATTTTGCAGGTATCAAAACTTCTATCATTAATTTTATATTTCATGGGCTAAAAAAAAGGAAATATTGATATGAACATATGATTAATCACTATCCATACACCTCATTCCTTAGCATATTAAATTTTGGAACATCATCAGCAAGTAATGCTAATTTAACCATCCACGTCAATGCTTAGCCGACAGACCAATACTCATGCCTCAAAGGCACGACTGTTTTCATGTTCTAAGGTTCAAGTTCCCACCCCTCAATCACAGCTAACAGCAAACCACTAATGTGTGCTGGCTTGGCAGGAAAAAAAAAATCATAATGCCAAAAACTGGGGATTAAAATACAGCTTGTAATTCTCCATGTGAAAGACAGGTACCCAAATTCTGCATTAGACCGGTATCAACATATAACATTGTATGCGTTATATAGTATTAGAAAAAAGACCTTATGAGCTTGTTTGCACGGATTTGACTACATGAAGCCATTATCTCAATTTCTTATCTAACTGTTCGACAAAATGGCCGACAGAAAAAGAACTCAGCATCAGATAAACTAATAAAGAGAAGAGGTTTGCCTGGTCGATGCATTTCCTGGAAACGAAGTGAAGCAGCACTAGTGGCGGCTTGGAGTAATGGGTCATTTTCAGCGTTGAGTTTGGCTCTCAACCAGCTATTTTTCTTTGATTTTGAAGGGTAGAACAGAGAAGGGCTCACGATAGGAGTAGCCGCTGGTGAACGCACAAAGCCCAACAACCCTTCCATATGTAAGAAAATATTTATTTAGTAGTTTGATGATCAAAGATTGGATTGCCCAGCAAAAATAAGAGGTTTCACAGTCTACCCTTCATTGCTCCCTGAATGCAAAGAAAGACAACGGGTTAAGGGTAGATTACGTGCCTAGAGCAAGCCAGATGACACGACCCGTACAGAATTAGATGAGGCGGCGTTTGAGTTTGTAGTTACGTTGTAAAAGTTATTTTTTAAATTATTTTTTATTTAAAAATATATTAAAATAATATTTTTTTATTTTTAAAAATTTATTTTTAACATTAATATATTAAAAAAATATAAAAACATAAAAAAAATTAAATTAAAAAAAATATTGATTTTTAATAAAAAAAACAGTTTATAGCACAGCTTTAAATGTAGTTGTGGTTGCTTTTAAGATATTTTTTATTTAAAAATATATAAAAAAAATATTATTTTTTAAAAATTATTTTTAATATTAGTAAAATTAAATGTTTTTAAAAATAGTTTTATAAAAACAAACTTTTATAACCTCGCGAAACCATACTCTTGGTACTTTAGGGGAAATGATTGAAAAGGATTCCAAATATCCCGGTTGTAATCCTCACAAGTTAGGCCGAACGGCTGCTATTACGAATTTTTTTTAAATTAGCACCTTTTAATTATTATTTTATGCAAAATAACACTTAAAAAATAATAATGAATGATTTGTATATATCTCGGTTGTAAAACGTGAAATTCAAGTTTGTTCTTATTCGAAAAGTGATATTTCAAAAATATTATGAAATGAATTACATAAATTATCATAAGTACAGAAAAAAATAAATAAATAAAATTTTGATTATGATACTATTAGTATTATCAAAAATTTCTTGATGGTATAAATATAATAACAAAAAAAAATATTAATAATGGACAAAATATATTATATTTATTGTCAAAATTAAATGAATCACTCGTTATTTTTGAATGATAAGTGTGGCCTACTCTAATCATTACTAGTGACTTTCTTTTTGCGTTGAATTTTTTGTTGTTGAGATTTCGATAATATCAATAATAATTGAAGCTTCGATGTGTCTCATGAGTCTCTTTTTTTATTTTTTCTTTTCTTTCTTCATCATAATTTGTTCAGTTCATTTCACAATTTATTTTTTAAATGTCATGTTTTTAAATAATAATAAGTATGAATGTTGCGTTTTCCAATCACGATATATAAAAATTATATTATTTCACTAATTATTATTTTTCAAAATTTATTATTTTACCTATTTTTAAAAAATTATTGTGCTAATAAACAAAAATAACCTAAAATTACTAAGTTTCATGAGAATTTTTCAGTTCCTCGTGTTAACTACTAATTATATGTACCACTCCAAGTTACAAGAAAGGATGCACTTGAGGGTCTAGCTTAGTGGTCAACCGTGTGACTTGTTCCGCCCCGGTCCCGAGTTTGATTTTCTATGTGCACGCCTGTCACCCCCGTGGTGCCTTACCTGCTCACTGGGCTTGCAGGATGTTCAGTGGGCCGTGAGGAATAGTCGTGGTGCGCGTAAGCTGGCCCAGACACCCCACGCTAATAAAAAAAAAAAAAAGGATCTGTTTGTTACACAATTGAACAACTTCAACATCTACAGCTGCAACATTGAATTGAATCTTTTGTCGTTGTTGTCTAAAGAATTTATTATTTATCATTCTTTTTATATTTTTTTAATCTGTACACATTAATCCAGATGAATTGCCCCACACTAGGTGAGTTAACTCAATGAATTCATGGTCTTCAAACTTCATTCTTAATTAACCTAATAGATAAATCGCCCCACACTAGGTGAATTAACAATTCCTTATCAAGCCGAAGGGTATGACACTTGTTGCTTGTTTGAAATACTCAATAAAGTATTAGGCGGATTCATCAGGTAATGGTGCTGGCCGTGTAAGTTCAGAAATACTAGTTTTTTTCTTCAATTTGAAAGAATTGTGAATGAAATGAGCTGTTTAATTACTGCCAATCGATCTATCATATATAGAATTGGGTGGCAAATTCATATACCGAACATATATAGGTTGCCTTACTTAGTGAATTATTAAATAAATCTAGTCTGGCATAATCATCAACATCAATGTATTGTGCAACAAGTTTTCCTCAATATTGTTCTGTGATGGATTGACTATGTTTTCCAGAGAATGTGGTGAATTTAGGACAACGAAACCATGAGGAAACGGGTATGCTTGGTTTGATCCATTCTAGATATGGCTTTTTTTATTGTTAACCATTGTTAAAAGGGTGATCTAGGCTTAATTGTTCCTACAAAAGCTGGCTCCTCAATTACCTATAAAGATTAAAAATCTTGTCAGTAGTTCCCATGTTGTTGAGTGAACCCTAGTGGTTCCTCGTTAGTTTGCAAACAACATAATTTCTTGATTAGGAATAAACTCATTGGATAAAGAGCAACCTAGTGATCATTCCTCGTTAATTTGCAGCTCAGGATTAGATTCTTGTGCATAGGGTAACCTGGTGGTAGAGCCACCATGCATTCGGGGTTACAGGCGAGGTGTCATTATTGGTTTATTATTCAGAGTAATTCTCTCATATGAGCGATTCACCCTCTCCTCATTTCCATGAGATGTGCTCTCATCTTATTGTGTATGGTCATCCCGACAAATGGATCTCACTTGTAGAGATAAAAATGACATGTTCTATACTGGGGTTGTGAAGGTATTGTCTAGATCTTGCATGGAAGCGCCTGTTGTACAAGTAACCATGCATGACCTGTAAAGAATTTGATACATGTGCAGCGCCCACCAGCCCTAGAATATAGCGACTGTATGGCTTCATTGCTGGCTTGCATCTCACTTGTTTCAGCTATGCATTGGTATCAGTCACCTTGTGGTGGGGACACCGAACCCGAAACATTATTTATGCACGCGTATAATTATAGACGATGGAGAATAGCCCAAATAATTGAGAGATTGGGTTTTAACTTATGTTTTTTGTTTTAATTTATATGAACTTTTAGTTGAGGTTTATTAATTTAGCTTTATTTGTTGGGTTTGATTTAATTATTGTTGGGTATTTTATTTAGTGGGCCATAAGCTCAATCGTTTGTTCTAGTTAGGGTTTTAGTATTAATACCCTACTTTTCTAAATGTTAAGGAGTTTTTGATGATTAATAAAAATATTGCAGACTTTGCATATCTCCAATCCCCTTTCTTCTCTTTCTTTGCTTTCTCTTCTCAACTTCTTCTTTAAAAACTTCTTTCTTTTCCCGGCTTTAATTCTTATTATTTCTTGTCCCGCGTCAAATTTGGTATCAGAGCCAAGGTTTTAATTGCTCTTACAATTAAACAATCTACAATGTTTATGCTAAACCCTAGATCCGGTTTGATCTAAAAAAAAATTGTTCACTGTTCTTTGTTCAAAAAAACACCTACTGTTTTGATTACGAGAAAAAAAAAAACCACTGTGCATTGTTCACTGTTCATCCTCAAAATGCAGCAATATGGAAAACGATGATCAGTCTGCCTTCAACGCCGATCACAGCCAATACCACCACATCAATCTATAGGTACACGCCATCAACAACCCGCAGCCACAACAGGTCGCTCACACCAGCAGCAGTAGACCTTCGTCGGCGGCGGCGCACCTACCAGTTTCATCCTCTCCTCACCATCGGCAGATCGGACATCTAGCCACCATCACCACTCCGCGCCACAAAAAGCCCACAGAGCCACACCGAGTTGTTGTCTCCACAATCCTGCAACGCCACCACAACAGAGTTGTCTTCAGCAACCCAAAACAGCGTTACAAACCATCTGCCGCAGCCACCACTAAATCACACCCTCCAGCAGCAGCAGTAGCACCAACCGCAGCCACCACAACTCGTCTTTCAGCCCTGACGACGCCTTAACAGCAGTATCAACAGATCAGCAGTCACGCCTCGTCGCCAACAACAGCAAGAAGGAAACTCAGCGAAGAGGATTGAAGCACAGAAGACATTGGAGGCAAAATTAATTAACCAATCCACGTCATCCGCCACGCCAGCCCTCTGGATCCACGTCATCCACCACGCCAGCAGTCTGGAGCCACATCAGTTCAGTCAGCTATGCCACGTCAGCAGCATCAGCATGTCATCGCTTATTGCCACGTCAGCTGCCACATAATCTGAGGTCCATCCGTGATCAATTCCACAGCTAAATCTTGATCGGTAAATAACTCTACTTTTAGTTTGTTGATTTTACCTCTTTGGTATTGCACTTAGTATTCGAAATTATCATTAATATTTCTTTTTGTGCCAAAAAAAAAAGAAAAAAAGTATATAAAAAAAAATCTCACCTAGCATTTTAATTGTTAATTTTTGTTCATCAACCTCTTTCATCAGTGATAGTTAATATCTTATTTTATTTGATAATTATGAATTCTTGCTTATGACATCGTGTTTGATTAATCATTTACACTTAAGAATCTAGTATTACATGCTTACAATTTTATTAGTGTAATTTGTTCTTGATTAATCTCCACATTTAAGAAACAAGAAAGGATAAAAAAAAGATAAAAAAAAATTAGCTTTATTTTTGTATTGTGACTTCACTTGCAAGAACCTTTTATGATCTCAATTTCATTTCTAAGTGAGTGTTGCATGCTTTTGTGTCATGATCATCTAGTGTCCAAACTTAAGTTTACACTTACCGTAAACTCAACCCTTAGTCGTATTCTTATGATCATTTAAAGGGCACTGCAAACTTAGGTAATCAACATGTTTAAAAGAATTGAGCCCCAAGAGAGTTTTCGAATAAGGCACTCAAAGACCAATAAATATCACAAGAATAATCATTATGAACAAGTTCACTCTGAGCGCCACCAGTATGACTATCATCTAGGTTACTCTAAACACGATGACTTTGATGAGCGAGTCTTGAGCCATAACAAAATAGAAGCCCCCACTTTTGATGGTTGTCATGACCCTTGGATATTTGATATGTGGATTCGTGATATGGATCGATTCTTTGAGTGGCATAACCTGTCTGATAATAGAAAAGTTAGATTTGCTAAGATGAAGCTTATTGGTGAAGCCAAAACTTATTGGAGTGAAATTGAAGATTGTTTAGAGATGAGAGGTAAACTTCCTATAACTGATTGGATCAAAATGAAACAAAACCTTCAGGATAAGTATCTACCCCAGTCTTATAGGAATAAACTCTTAGACCAATGGAACAATCTAAGATAAGGAAATAAGTCTATCAATGAGTATATAACACAGTTTAACGATTACATGATGAGATGTGCCGTAAGAGAGAATGAAGCCATGACTTTGCGTAGATTTTATAAAGGCTTGAAAGATGATCTTAGAAGAGAAGTTGTATTTCAAGGTGTATCTACCCTTGACCAAGCTTATACCTTAGTTAAAGACTACAAGTTGGTCACAAAGAATCAGTGAAAGAATTGTCAAGACTCTTATAGTATCCCTATTAGGTCCCAATTTAGAAGTAGTGATTCTTTGTTAGGTGCTCCACCCCACAGATCTAATCCTAGTAGCGCCCAACTTTGTAAGAAAGATAAGGGCAAACGAGTTGTCAATGAAATTGAAGATTGTTTAGAGATGAGAGGTAAACTTCCTATAACTGATTGGATCAAAATGAAACAAAACCTTCAGGAGAAGTATCTACCCCAGTCTTATAGGAATAAACTCTTAGACCAATGGAACAATCTAAGATAAGGAAATAAGTCTATCAATGAGTATATAACACAGTTTAACGATTACATGATGAGATGTGCTGTAAGAGAGAATGAAGCCATGACTTTGCGTAGATTTTATAAAGGCTTGAAAGATGATCTTAGAAGAGAAGTTGTATTTCAAGGTGTATCTACCCTTGACCAAGCTTATACCTTAGTTAAAGCTTACAAGTTGGTCACAAAGAATCAGTGAAAGAATTGTCAAGACTCTTATAGTATCCCTATTAGGTCCCAATTTAGAAGTAGTGATTCTTTGTTAGGTGCTCCACCCCACAGATCTAATCCTAGTAGCG
>Ga0307517_10011524_pt1 | contig 12240 bp, 7 predicted proteins | sample 23_EM_MG_FD_194515 | JGI IMG/M metagenome (GOLD analysis project Ga0307517, IMG submission 194515) | Populus trichocarpa ectomycorrhiza microbial communities from riparian zone in the Pacific Northwest, United States - 23_EM | ecosystem: Host-associated > Plants > Roots > Unclassified | place...
ATGAGAATATTTGCAGAGTAAGAGATTCACAGGCCACCTCTAAATCATCTTCATCATCATCAATAGGACACAAACTAAGTAGCCTTCAGGATTTGTATGATTCTGTTGATAAGTTCCTACAACTGCCACTTACCCAACAAGGCTTGGCACAACAACGCAATCAGAAATGTGTCGATGAGCTCCTAGAGGGATCTCTCAGGCTCTTGGATACGTGCAACTCTACCCAGGATGCACTGTTGCAATCAAAAGAATTCATTCGTGAGCTTCAATCTGTTATTCGCAGAAGACAAGGAGGCGTTGACAGCGAGATCAGGAAATACATTGCATCCAGGAAAGTAGTAAAGAAGTCAATAAAAAAGGCCTTGAGGAACTTGAAGGGCATGGAAAACAGGCGCACCTTCTCTAATGAAGAGTACCCTGAGATTATCATGTTAAGAGAGGTTGAGTCCATCAGTCTTGCCGTGTTCGAATCATTACTGTCATTCATTTCCGAACCAAAGTCACAAGCAAAGAAAAGCGGCTGGTCATTGGTTTCCAAGCTGATGAACCACCACAGAATAGCATGTGAGGAAGAAGAAACAAATGAGATTGGATTTGCAATGGCTGATTCTGCTTTACAATCTCTTATCAGTTGCAAAACAGATAAGATGATGGATGTGCAAAAGAAGCTAAACAATTTGGAGTTGTGCATTGAAGATCTTGAAGATGGAATCGATGGCATCTTTAGGCGCATGATCAAAACTAGAGCCTCCTTTCTCAATATTTTCAGTTAGTGGCCTGCAAAATCAGCCAAAATCATACTTTGTCAATGGATGAAATATACTTGTAAATATTTTTTATATATAATTCACATACTTTTTATGAAACTATATATATGTGCTCCTTATGAGGTTCTTTCTATTATGGTTTTAGGACATCCATTTTTTAAGCCAAATTATTCATTACATTTAATTTGCACTCACTTAAAAATTATTCATTACTTTAATTTGTGTTTAGTTAGTGTTTTAGAATACAAGGAAAAACTATATAAAAAAAAAACATGTTTAATTAAAAAAATAAAAACAGAGATATAAAATAAATATATTTATAAGACAGTTTTGAAATGATTTTTTTGTTCTTTTAAAACAGAAATGACAATGAGACATGTCTACTCTGTCTCAACTATCTTCCTATCTTTAGTTCAGTATTAAAAAAAAATGATAATTTTCAATTAATAAGATCTTTTCAATGCAAAATTCCCAAAACAATTGAATGCAAAATATTTGGATTCAATTTCTTAATGCCTGGGACAAACTAATTGCACTTGCGTTTTGGGAAAATAAATTAGTAAACTTTTCTATTGCAACTTGGAAGTAATCTAAGAGTTCTGAAATATTAGGCCAATAATGAATGCTGCACTGCTAAGTTTTCTTGAAATTTACGTCAGTATGGCTACTGTCAAGACTGTATTGTCTCAACAGATAAAATCTTTGACAATAGATTGTCAGAATAATGAAAGCTTTTGCTAAATACTCTACAGTTTATGTTTAGTATGTGGACTGTATGTATGCAAGTAGTTTGCACTGGTATTTTGGGACCTAATCTGATATAAAACCTGATGTGTATGGAGTATGGTTTGAGATTGCAGGAGATGGTTTTGCACAAGCTGCTAAATAAAAGCTAAAAGTCTGTCAGATTTGGTATCGATGCAGGGGATCTGAACAGTTGTATATGGATCTGTTATAATAGCAAAGATAAGTGGATCATATCTTAAGTTCAAGAAGAGATCCAGTCATACCAAATAATATATCTAACAAAAAAACTTATAATTTTTTATTTAATTATTTGATCACCCTCAAATTTTGACAGGAAATTCTATTAGCTGCGTTCTATAGGGGGCAGCCCACTTCAATGGATGACATAGGGAAGGCCTTATAAAAGGGTTAGAAGATACTGTTTGATTTAGTTTTATTATTTTTCTATTTAATTTTGGATTTCTAACCTTAATTTTGTTTTTATTTCTCCTGTCTATTTAGGTTTCTAATTTTTCTTCTTTGTAAGGTCATTAATTTCATTTATATCTTTTTGGAGAGGCAAACAATCAGAGAATAAATTATTTAGTAATAAAACACGGTTAGGGTTCTTGCTTTAGATCATTTTCAGAAATTATGTCTTCTTTGTTCTAATCCTAATATGATTAGGTTCAGCTGCGTCAGGTATTGACTTCCATGTGTAGAACTGTCTCTTCCTAGCTTTCTCTATGTATTATCAGTTATGTAACCTGCAAGTGGTAGAACAGATATGAAAGACTAGAAAATTTCACTCAACTTTTCTCTCTAGTTTCTGTCTTTCTTGCTCAAAAAACCAACAAAGGTAATTGCTGGCCTCGCAGTAATATCTAAATTCTAATATAGCAGAGAGGCATCACCAAGTCATGCATGCGGATCTTGCCTGTCTATTGAGCAACAATCAGACCTGTGATTTAAGAATTTTATAAAGGAATTGCATGTTCACATGAATTTTTATATGACCAATTTGATTTTCAAACAGTTCTCTCGTGCAGGCATGCCTGAAAAATGGACGTTGCCAGGCCACCTGTATCTAGAAAATTGGTGTCAAAGCCATTCATGTGCGCGATAATTAGGTCAGTACTGTACCTTATCTTCTGTCAATGGGCTATGGTAGTTGTCTTGTGAGTTGGAGATGTGGTGAGGGAGGAGGCATTGGCAAACATAACTGATATGAATTTTTGATCCAAATCGAAATCGTGTAGAAGAGATTCCTCGTGTCTCCCTAACTCCGCGGTGTATATTTAGGCAATGATAACACAAGAAAGGCAAATTACAAGACTTATATTTCATATTCACCTTCTTTAATCTCCCCCTTGAGAAGGAAAAATGGCTTCATCTTCTAACCAAAAAAACCGGCTTCCATGCTCGCTCTAACAGTTTTCCCTCTAGATTAAACCCAGTCATCACTCGGCTTGATGAGCATTTATGCAGATCAAGGGCTTCTGAAGGTGCCTCTGTTGAAAGAATGCTTTAAAAACTGCAAAAGATCAGGAGGGTTGCCGAGGAAAAGATTTATACTTGAAGACCAAGTCTTTGAGAATAAATTCTGATATTATTTTATTGTTTTGTTATTAGAAGTTTGTTATGTGATCAGCAGATTTGATTGTTTTAAAAACTCTAGTTAAGAGAGTTATGCAATCAATAAAATATTATCTTCGATACAAGATGTCCTTCCTTACGTGTTGTTCTGCACAATCTATTATAGGATTCAACAGCCTCTACCTTATCATCCTTGGGTAGAAAACTAAGCAGCCTTCAGGACTTGCATGATTGTGTCAACAAGTTATTTTTGCTACCACTGAAGCAACAAGCAATAGCCCTAAGTAATATGATATGGAATTATGACATGCATACTTTTTTTTTGTACACCATTTGATATGATATATTTGATATACTTGTTTCGTTTGGTATTTAATTTATATAACTGTATTCGCTTATCTTAAAATGTATATTAGCATGTATTATGGTTATTATCTCTTACTGAGTGTTTGGACTCACCCGTCCATTTAAATTTTTCAGGTTTTTAGTTTAGTTTCGGTAGCAGGATCTTTTGGTTATGTTCTTCTTGCTTCTTGAGTCGGTATGTCTCGTTTGTTTCTTAAGGCCATTAGTTTATTCTTTATTTATTATTCATAGATACTCCGCATAATAATTTTAATTATATTTTGAATTTATTTTGGATTATTTATGTAAGAGTTGAATTTTAATTTATTTATTGAATTTTTTAATTTTGAATATATTGTTTTATGCTACGCTATTTTATGATTTTTATGATATCAAATATGTAAGTTCTGAGGTTTACAACATTTAGAACATGTTAATGTGCTATGTTTGTGTTGTTGTTCATGAGTTCGGGAATTGGATCGTGACATAACACCAATAGTCTCACCATGTGATGAGTGTATTGGCAGAGTAAGAGATTCACATGCCCCCTCAGCATCATCATCAACTATGAGTAGATCTTGAAGAGGGCATGAAGGCTTTTCTAGGCGCATGATCAAAACAAGAGCCTCCTTTCTCAATATTTTCAGTCAAATAACTAAAAAATCATTGCAAATCATACTTTGCTAATGAATTGATTCACTTGTTAAAAAAAAACCGATGCCTACCACCCATGCTTTCTTCAAACCATGTGCTGCTGCTTATGATGCAATGCGATGAATCCATATAATTTGATCAAATTAGTCCACACAGACCAAGTTTATCTAATAATAATAATAATAAATAATATCTTTCTTCAGACAACTTCATATTTCACGATAAATCATTTCATGGATCCGGTACTTCAGTCCAAGGAATAGAGCAACATATGCTGGTGTGCAAGGAAGGCTAATATTGTAATAATTTTGGGTTTAAGAGGCAACTACGACTTAGAGCAGATTAGTCCAAATTACATGAAAACTGGAGGGCAGAAGTAGAAGGTTTAGTGAAATGCGATAGGGTTGCACTTGCGTTCAGCGGCCAAGAAAGACCTCAAGATTACATTTCTCATTTTCTTCCCTGACAGCTTCATTAGCCACAGCAATCAACTTAATCTTACCTTTGTCTAAATCTAATAGACTTGAACTTAACAGATACTTTGATTTGGGTTTAATCAAGATAACCAAAACAATTCAACTGCTAAGGATCAAGCTCATAAATACAAGTAAGGCCGAAACCAACCTGAAGGATCTCGGTCATCTCCACATAACATATTTCCAAAACCAGGCTCATTGAAAAACTTGTAACAAAAGCTCCATCAAAGAACAAATCAGATCTTCAGAACCCCAGTAGAACGGGAAAAATTATACATGAATTAACGAGCAAGTGTTTTTTTCTTTTCTTCTCTACATTACATTGATGAAAACAAATTCAATTCACAGCTCAAATTTTACACAAACTTGGGGTAGCCTCGATGACAGTGGGTAGTGGTGTGTGGATATTTATTATTATTATTATTATTATATATCTTATTCTCATGATCCTTTTCCACCTCTTTGCTTCTTTTCTTCTAATGCAGCAGCTTCATTCAACATATCGGCAGCGTCATTGTGCATGTCAAGTTTAGCAAGGGCAACTGACTGCATGTAGAAGGCTGTTGGCCAATCTGGATAAACACACTGTGCTTGCATTGCATCTCGAAGAGCAGCATCTGGTTGATCACACAAAAGAAAACAAAGACTGCGCCGAGCAAAAACAGTTGGGGAAACCATGGTTCCTACATCGATGAACTGCATCAAAAACAAAGCTAAAGGTTATGAGAACATATGTTCAAAAATCTTATGTCTTACTAATGCTTGTGCATATTAGCACATAGAGAAAAGTGGAGCTGTTCAGAGCACTGCTTGAAACTAAATAATATAACATCATTTTCTGAGAAAACCAATATGCTCTGTAACTCATTGACAAAAATGAAAACAAAGTGTCTGAAATACATGTCTCAATGAACAAATATCTAATCAATGAAGATGTGGAATATAAAATGAAAAGGCATGCTTCAAACATGCGTTACTAGTTTGGGTATGAAGCCATCCTAAAAATAACCAACTGGCTGAAAGTTCCAACGAATAACCAAGTACCATTCAAAAACATACCTGAGAATAACAGTCAATGGCAGTTTTAAAATCTTTGTCACGGAATGCAAAGTCCCCTCGCTTCCTCGATTCCAACATATCTCTCATCTGCTGCGTCCACTCTTGGAACGATAACTGAACCAGACCATGTTTCACAAAACCTATCAGCATAAAATTCAACAATATAAATATACAAGATTTTCTTTTCTAAAACAATTACCTCATTTGTTCCCTCATCATCTTTGTAGTGTGTCATAACCAAGATCTGATGAATTGCTGTTAGGTCCATCCGTGAACAGGCCTCCCCCATTGGGGAGAGGGGGTGCTGAGGAGTTGCTGGGGCTTCCTCGTGCTTTGATATTCCGAGCATTACATATGATGGAACCTGACAGCCCAGAACTTCAATTATTAGTTTCTCAACACAAAATGATGCTGCTTTGATCTTCTTCGAACAACATGTCTAATATGTGGAGATGATCCCATATGAAAGGAAAAAAAAGGAATGGGCATCAAGGAACTTAATTCTATCTGTAAATCTTTTTCTTTAAAAAAAAAAAAAAAACAGAAGAATATAGTGTCTTTTTATCAGAATGTGATTTACTCATTGGTGTTCAAAGATTTTGAGTTGTGATTTGAAGCTTGAGACATCCAAGACATTTGTTAAATTGACAGAGTAAATAACCTAAAGAAAATCCAAAAGTATTCTGGCACTGCATTGAAAGTGTTTGTAGATACATGTTATTTCCAGACCAAGGTTTTCACCAACGCCAAATAAGAAAGCAAAATATCTTCCAAACACATCCAGTGACAGGTCCAGAATGTTTCAATCTCTTTAAAGGAAGGATAGCTTAAATTGATAATTGAAAAACCAAAATAGATGACATCGATTGAATTTTCTTACATCAGGTTTCGTTTGCAGTGGAGCTAGTGTTGTAACAAGGTCCTTTGTACTAGGCCGTTCCCTAGGTTCATATTGCAAACATTGAGAGGCAAGCCCAACAACCACAGTTGCTTCTTCTGTAGAAAAGTTTCCTTCCAAATGTGAATCCATCAAGAGAGTGATGTTTTTTCCCCTTATCATATCAATTGCCTGCAGTGCAAACATTAAATTAATACCCAATGATACATCTTATAAAAATCAGCAAAACTTGAAGAAATATCAACATCATATCTATGTGATCCATGTTTAGCAACCAGCAAAACCAAGATGAACTTTTGATCATACTAAAAAAAAGACGAATTTTGGTGATGCCTGATGCTTTTGCTGAAAGGCATAGCAACATTAACATATGCTTTTTGATTAATAGAACCGTACAAGATTGAATCACAATGCAATCTGCTATGAGCGAAGGTCACTTACATGACTTGGAGGGATATGCTTTCCACTTAGCAAATCCAGAAGGACAGTACCAAAGCTGTAAATAACACTTTCAGGTGTGACCCTTCCTACAAAATTCAAGTTAAGGCAAAAACAAGAAGCATTGAGCCAAATGCATGGACAAAATACAGCTATTCAAGTTGAAGAGATGAAAAATATCATAACACATAACAAGCTTGCCGATATAAAAATTTGACAGTAATTACCATTTCTTAGATACTCTGGAGGGGTGTAAGCAAGATTAGTACTATAACTTTTCCCATCTCTACTATTTTTCATCAAGCCAAAACATGAAAGGCGTGGATCACCATCCTATAAGGTCCATTAAAGAGGATTTATAAGCACCCTAGATGGCAATAAATGCATGGTATTTATGAACATAAAAGAACCATGATACTGAGTGATAAGTTCTTAGAAACTGAGAAGGAATACCTCATCAAAGAGAACCCTATAGGCATTCAAGTCATGGTATAGTGGACGGCCCTCAGAACTACAATAATCTAAGGCTTCAGCAATGTAGAGGGCTACTCTTAAACGCATTGCCCATTCAATGGTTTGATTTTCCCCTGTGAAGAATGAAAGAAGACTCAAGTTTAGACTTTGATATCTCAGCATAAAGCTCATATCAACTGAATCAAGGACCAACCCCAACAATGTCATAACACATGGAAAACATTTTCTAACTGCAACCAAATCAATTCTGAAATAAAAAGGAAAGGACCAACCCCAACACTGTCATAACACATGGAAAACATTTTCTAACTGCTACTTGATGTGAGTAAATTCAATAATGCATTGATTAGGAGCGGAATTGGCATTATTGAATACATTACTTGAACCTTGAACAACAATTCAAGATTTCAACAAACTAGAAATGTAGCAACAGGGAGAGAAATTTATTCCTCACCGTCAATCAAACAATCATTTCATTCATGGATAAATAATGCCAATCATGATTATACTTCAAGTTCAACACAATAAGACTATAACAAGCAATCAAAAATGGAAGAAAAGTAGTCAAACCAAACAAAAGATTCAAGAAAAGCATACACACACAAACACGTACAATGGAATAAATGCTTAGCTAGGGTGTCATTAGGCATGTACTCAGCAACAAGCAGCCTCTCATCTCCATCACAGCAATATCCTATCAAATTAGCCAGCTTTTTATGCCTAAACTTCCCCACCCCCCATGCCTCCTCCTATAACGACAACAACCCAATTCACAAAAGCCATCAAAAAATCAGGAAACCATATAAAGAAACGAACTTGATAAGCTCAAAACTCAAAGCAAGAAACTTTATGGATACCGCAAACTGTTTAGGATCAGGCCAAGCCATCTTCGTAAACTTTTTAACAGCGATCGACCTCCGGTTTTGAAGTCTGCCTTTGTAGACAAGATTAGGTGCCTTTTCACCACTTTCAGAGACTATGTTATCAGGACTGAAGTTATTCGTTGCTGTCTTGAGGTCAGGGAAAGAGAATTCACAGAAGGAAGGGATTCCTGTTGCAGGGTCAAGTACAATTGAACCTGATGGATTAAGAGGATGTTGTTGATGGGTTTTTTTGTGGTCTTTTTCTGGATGAGTTTCAGCTAGAATTGAAGAACAACAACAACCCATGATAGTACTATGTGTTGTTGGTGATGACTGGTGATGGGTTTCTTTCTTCCTTGATTTTGATTTTGGCTATGGATAGAGAGAGAGACAGATGAATTAATTATTATTATTACAAGAGTTTTATAGTTTTAAGAAGTAGTTGTTGTTTGTTGTTGTGTTCTTTCTCTTTGATCCTTTGCCATGTTTTTCCTTTCCTTTCTTCCTTTTTGGTAATAAAGGGAAGGGCTTCATAATTTTAACAGTAACGGAATATTATTACAAATAAAACAAAAAATTCATCGGTGTTTCACCGTAGATTATGCACAGTATAATTTATAGTAAAACGACTGAAAAGTTTTTCGACGATAAAAAAAGAACACATACTTAAGGGTAAAATTATATTTTCACATGTTTATTACATAATATAATTATTTTCATGTCTTTTAAAAAAATAACACAATTAATATTTGAGAGGTATTTTTATATTTTTTATATAGTTTATTACATAACCCTTGACATCATCTTTCTTTTCTAAGGTCCAGAAGCATTTTAGGTTTTTTAACCTTGATTTTTTTGAAATTGTTCTGTGGGGTCAAGAATGTTCTGGTCTTTCTATAATTAAAAAAAAAAAGGTGATGTCTGCATCCTTTAAGCGACGTGTGTGGCGCCTCCTAGTAGCCGTTGGTAGCCTTCTGCGACTGCATCCAAAGCATCATGTCACCTTCAACAAGGTGAGTCGCCTGGTGTTGGCCTTCATGGCACAAAGGAGCTCCGGCAATAATTTTTTTCCTCCCCCTCTTTTCTCTCTCAATCACTTTAAAAGATCTGCTGGCTTTGCAAAGTTGCAAAGTGATCCTTAATCATTTAAATGTATTGAATTTGAAAAAAATTTCAATTTCATCCCTTGGTATTTGATTTTTTTTTAATATTTTTTTATTAAATTTGATCCTTATTTTTTTTTATTTTTTTTCTTTTAATTTTTTTATTGGATGTTATTTTTTGATTTAATCTCTAATCACTTGATTTTAATTCTTTTTTTGTTGTTGTTAAATTTAATATCCATTCTTATGATTGCAATTCTTTTTATTTTGAGTTCTCTTCTTGATTAATTATTTTTTGCAATTTCATCCCTTATTGTTTGAATTTTTGTATTATACTTGGTGCTTTTTTTATTATGCTTTTAAAACTCAACACGAGAGTCAACCTTCATCATGTCCTGAATCACGGGTTAGGTCAAATAACCAGGGTTACTAGGGTCAATCGGAGTTTTTATTGTGCATGAAATAAAAATGACATTATTTTGATATAAAAATATAATGGCAAAAAAAAAATTATGGATGTTGACATGATTTTTCCCTAACTAATCGCTTGATTTTTTATTCAGCTAAAAAGTAAAAATGGTATTATTTTAATAAAAAAATAATAAAGAAAAAAAATTCAATTATGATCCTTTTTTTTTTTCATTAGTCTTTTTTTGTTTTGGATTCTTTTTTAGATTGTTTTTTTCTTCTAGTTTCACCCCTTTCCATTTGATTTTGTTTCGTTTTGTTTTTATATTAAATATGGTGCTCATTCTTTTGATTGTTGCTTTTTTATCCTTTTCTTGGGTTTTTTCCCTTTCAATTTCACCCCTCAACGTTTTATTTCATTTCTTTTTTTTCTAGATTTAGTTCTTATTTTTGTAATTGATTTTTTTTTCTTTTTTTTAATTTGTTTTATCTTTCAATTTTGTCCCTCAACATTTTGTTTTATTTGTTTTTTAATCTTATTTTGGTTCTCATTTTTTAATTGCTCTTTTTTATTATTTTTATTTTTTTATTAAGTCTCTCATTATTTACTTTCATTAGTTTTTATAGTAGATTTTGGTTGTCATTGTTTTGATTACTATTTGTTTTCTTTTTAGTTTTTAAGAATTTTGTTCAAAATTTCTTTTTTGTCTTTTGTATGGTTATCTTAGTCTCATAACTAGAGTTGCTGGTTTTGAAGATTAGCCCGATTTAACTTCGATCTTTTTTAAAAATTTAATCATTTAATATTAAGTTATTGAGTTTTGAGCTTTCTATTTTTTTTTATCTTTCCGTTCTTTGGGATTATCCGAATAGCGAGTTAGTCAAGTTAACCCAGGTTCATTCAGGTTATCACTGTTGGAATATCTTTTGTATGTTAAAAAAAAAATTGACTCGCCTCGCAGCATAGCACAGGTAAAAAAAATTAGTTAATAGTATTATTAGTTAACTTCTTACTTTTTAACTGTTGTTTTCAACTGTTCGGGGGTACAAGTTTTTAATAGGTATCAAACATGACTCGAGATGACCCAGGACTTGGGTGGAACCCCAAATCTATAGGTTAACCCGGATTTATCCTAAAATAATATTATTTTGGATAAAAATTCTTAAAAAATCATTAAAGTTAACATAATAAAGTCTTACTTGGGTTTGACCAAGTTAATCAAGTCTCAAATTGACTCACCGGGTCACGTACGTCTGATCTAACAAACTCTTAACCCAGTTCGAAAACAAACCAATCATGAGTTAAGTTTGAGATTGACAAGTAATCGGTTAGCTCGATAAGTCAACTTTAATAACTATGATAAATCTACGATAGAAAATTTTTGTTAAAGATTTATGAGAAAACACATCGGGTACAAAGAATTGAACCTTGATTAATAATGGGCATGTATTTGCCAACCACACTAACCCTCCAAATTACAAGAGATGAGAATGAGAGATATTCGGATTTATTATATATTTTTTTTACCATGTGAGAAAAAAATTGTGCTTCTAAAAGTTGTATTGTGATTTATATGTGCTTGTAAAACTTATATTTGCTAATGGAAAAATGTAAAATTATGGAAGGCATGTCATTAAAAGAATATTTTAAAAGATTTGGCCGGCCCCTTGAATTAGGAGGATCCATATCGGCCAGATAATACTGTATTTGGGAACTCATTTTTATAAGATTAGAACATTCTTTTTTTTAACCCAGTTTATCTATTTTCCTAATAAATGTGTTATAAGTCTTACACATTTAATCATCTTGCTTTGAAAATTAATTAAAATTTAAATTACTTGCTATAATTAAAACATTTCCACTTGTATAATTAATTAATTAATTTCCATAATTGAGTAAAATCCCTATCCCATAATTCAATATTGTTGAACATAGAAATTAAATTATATCATCCTTTAAAAAAAATATTAGGAAACTCATTTGATTTCCATAGAAGTTTTCTTATTCAAGTGGTATTTGTTGTTGTTAAAGGAAAGAAAGTTTCAGAGTTGCCACCAGGGAATTATCCATATCATACTGTAATCTCAAAAATTATTTCATGAAGTGTTTGACCACCCATAATGGATACTGAGGTTATGCTTGGTGTTTTTTTTTTATATATTTTAAAAATATTTTTGAAAAATTTTAATTTTTTAATTTTTTTTTATGTATTTTTATATTGTTTTGATGAGTTGATGTCAAAAATAAATTTTAAAAAATAAAAAAAAAATATTATTTCGATACTTTTCCAAGCAAAAAAACACTTTGAAAAATAATCACTATCACAATATCAAATAAGCTAAGAGATTTTGATTAAGTTTTATCCAAAATCAACCAAAGTAACGAGTCAATCGAGATTTTTTAACTGGGTAGTGTTAAATTACTTATATTTT
>Ga0307517_10011525_pt1 | contig 12240 bp, 4 predicted proteins | sample 23_EM_MG_FD_194515 | JGI IMG/M metagenome (GOLD analysis project Ga0307517, IMG submission 194515) | Populus trichocarpa ectomycorrhiza microbial communities from riparian zone in the Pacific Northwest, United States - 23_EM | ecosystem: Host-associated > Plants > Roots > Unclassified | place...
GAAGAAGAAGAACAAGAAGAAGAATAATAATAAGAAAAAGAAATGAGTCTGTCTCTTGTGAAATAAGGGGATTCAGGCTTTTTATTGGGGCGCGTTACCGACGGATAATTGAATATTAATATTTTTTAATTATTCCGTCGGTAATTCCCTCGGTAATATTTAATTTAAATTTTCAATTTCGTAAAAAGTTTTCAGAAACCGCCAATAATTACCGATGGTTTTTCAATCCGTCGGTGATTCTGTCTGTAATATTTAAATGAAAATTTTAAATTAATTGAATTTTTTCAGAAAACTGCCAAATAACACTCTCTGAAAAATACTGACGGAAAATTCTGTCGGTGATTCCCTTTGTAATTGACATGATGAATAGTGTTCACAGTTTACCGACGGAATTACTGAGGGAATTTACCAACGAAATTTTCCGTCGGTAATTCTGTTGGTAAAAATGACACGTCATCTTTTTTTTTGCTTTGTTTTAAATTGTTTTCCCACGGTAATTCCGTCGGTATATACCGAGGGAATATTTCCGTCGGTAAAGTTCCTCGAAAATTTACCGACGAAAATATTTCCTCGATATTTCCGTTTGTATTTATCAATTTTCTGGTAGTGTATACACTACTTCCTATTTAGGGTAAAATCCAAAGCAATAGGAGGTAGTTCACTAAGCCACCCCCACCCACCCACCCTATTTCTGTTCATGTGCACTTTGTTTTCCCTTTCAACGCCTCCATAATTGCCTCTTTACGTGGAAAAGAAAAACTTTATCCACAGTTCAAGGATCACTTCCATGGTCATACGCATCTCCTACTAACAAATAGAGATCGCCACTGTAAAAACAGGGACCTTTGATTATATATTGTTGCTCGACTTTAATGATCGTAGCCATTATAAAACATGGTCTTGGTGGAGGCCAAAAGCACTACAGGACATGTGTATACCAAATATGGCAACGAACATACAAGTGGCCGGGAGATGCTTCCACAATTATGTGTACGATGGGGAATATTGGCGGTTTGCTTCTACTATGGCCTCAACTATGCAAGATGGTTTGATTTGAGTGGCCTCCTAATTCTGGCAAGTGGGGTTTTCCAGTCAGAGCCCTTTGAAATCAATGGTGCTGGGGTCTTGTCTTTGGTCCTCCGCTATCTGCTTACACTCCATCCAGTGAAGAAATTAGTGTCCTGTCAACCACCATAGGAGTTAGTTACATGACGGAGATGAATTGCCTAATTACCTGCCGTTGAGATTTCTATTATACTCGCATGAAATCATAAATACAGGAGGGAGCAGTGTTTCTTGAAAAACTTTTCTATTGTACAAAACTTTTCTTGTTTTGTTATTTTATGCACAAACGGGCATCCATACATGCATTATTCAATCTATTAAAAATGAGATACTAGATAAGTTAATTAAGATCCATACAATTTGAGATCTAATAAACTTAAAATAAAACAATAAAGATTAGTTAATTTTTAATTAAATATTAAAGATTATTAACTATATAGTTAAGTATCAGTTAATTGCCATGTATAAAAAAATGATTGAAGTTAGCAGTCAGTTAGTTTCAAAACATTAATTTGAAGTTATTTTTATCTTTAAAATGAAATACACAAACTTATACTGTAAAAATCATCACTTCTCATATTTTTTGAAGTTTAATTTAATATATATTTAAATTGTTTTTATAAAAAACACCTTTCACTCTCTAAAGTTAAACAACTAATTTTTAAAATTCTAACTAAATATTATTTTTGGTATTTTGCTTTGAAACAAAGCAATAAAATCTAGAAAAGTAGGGGCCAAACAAACTCCATCGGATAGGACGAGATCAAGAGAAAACTCAATTCTCTGTCATAATTATATATATTTGGTCATATTTTTCAAACTAATATAAAATAAAGCCCATGTTTGTAGCTCAGATCGACCATGTAAATCATATAGAATGTGGAGCAAATAACAGTTCATCTCTCCAGGGATTTCAAGTAGGCTTAGGATATGTTTGTTATAACAATTTCTTTGACATCTAAGAAGCCTTGATAGGGGATTCTCTCGTACCAAACACCCTATTAATTGCATGACATGTTCTTGCTCCTTGTATGTGTTTCTACATCAACCGCAATATTTGGCAGATGTGTTTTTATATTTGCAGGGAATTGCTAAATATATCAGGAGTAGTAGCATTGCTACTTTTTATATAATATGAAATCTAATGTAAAAATTATTTATAGATTTAAACTTTATGTGAGATGGAAGATTACAGTTCCAAATATATAATTGGAGTTTTATCTCTGCATTAGATCGCGCCAAGACTTCCACTGACTGTTGTCGACCAGGACTTGTCCCCAGCAATCTTCGATATGCTTACTATATAGTTTCCACTCGCAACTAACGAAAATTTAACCTGGGCGTACGTACTAGTTTTGTGTTCGGACAGACATACATACATAAAACGTAGAAAATCATCACAGTTTCGGAGTCTCTCGAAGTTCGTCGCCATACCAAAGCATATCTATCTCCCGATGCTTCATCGAATCACGTCCCGAATTTTTAAATTCCCATCCAAATCCGATCTTAAAAAAGACCCAGAATAAGAAAGAAAGAAAGAGGAGAGGAAACAAACGTCACCTAAGATCCATGTCCTTAATTAAATAGACCGATCCCCCTTTGCCTTTATGAGCATTTCCTTCTAATGTTTAACTGTAAGCTTATGATCAACCCCGTCACAAGAATACAGAGAAGAATTTGCTGGTTATTCGTAAAGTCTTGGTGAATATTTTCTCGCGAAGATTTAAACTAGCTAATCAAAGTTTGTTTGGTGTTATACGTACCAGATTCTTAGTTAAAGATGTTTAATGACAAGGGAAAACGATCGAGCACCGTATTTTTATCGGAGAAGATAAAAGAAATTGAGCCTGTGAATGTTGAATCTAAAAATAACGAAATTGAACTGATTAGTTTTATTTTTTGAAAAGGATGGAAGAAAGGATCATTTTTTGGGAAATAAATTGATTTTGTGAATTTTGAATTTAAAAATAATAACATTGAAGATACTACTTTTATTTTCGTGGAAAAGAAAGATCATTTCTTTGGGCGTCCCTCGGTTTCTAAATTTTAAAAAATATGAATGGTGTAGATGATGACGGATCGAGTGATGAATAGGTCAAAAAAATATAAGAATCCGATCTTGTATATTTTGTGATCAGTGGTTAAGAAAAATAATATAGCATATATATGGTTGAGAAATAATTATGCGTACACTGCTAGTGATGGTAGATTTTTGCATTATATCCCATTGGTTGGTGTAATTAATCGTCGCTATGGTGGAATAAATGGTGCTAATGCACTTGACAATTGCGTGAAATGTCAAATGTGCTCATAGTGACATGTTTAATAAAAATAATTGTCACTGAAATCATTTTTTCTTGGTGGGGCATTAATTATTACAAGAACAATCTTAGGAAGAAAAAAAAAATGTTGAATAGCTAAATTAATTTGTCTTTATAGGATGAGATATTTTTTAAATCCGTTTTTATATCTCTAATTCAGCCACTTTTAATCACGTAATTAATAATAAGTTTCTAAACTATCATTCATGTCAAATTCTCAAGCCAGAATATCAAGATTAATCACTTGATATATAATAATTAAGTTTATATTTGAATATGCATAAACTATCCAAGTCACGTTTTTTCATTTGTAAATCATGTCACTAATTTTGATAAAATATCCTAAAAATCTCATAAAAAATAGATTAGAACTTAATCTATATTTTATTATAAAATTAGCTCAATATATCAAAGATAAAATAATAAGCTGAAAACGTACTTCATTGATTTAATGATGTTTGTTTTACATAAAATAATTAATATAATATTTTTTATGATTTTATTGTATTTGTTCATTATAAAACATTTTTTATGAAAAATGTTTAACTAAAATATTTTCGTTTTCCAGTAAACCTTTATAAAAAATATTTTTAATTCATCAAATTCTATAAATAATTTATAAATAATATTATACAATAATTTACATCACCCCCCCATCAATTACACTATTTTTACCACATCACCCATCACCCTACCACTAACACTACCAAAATCTCATCACTTCATAGTTCATACCACCATCGCTATCTTTAACTTCCATCTCTATTCTCATCAAAACTATTATCACAACTACCATCTTTGTTGTCTTATTACTACAACATGTTATCATTATTATATTTGTATATTTTTAACATCAAATATTGTAATTTTTTATGTTAAATAATTAATAATAAGGATTTCATATATATAATATCTTTAATTGGTAAAGTATTTTTTTTAAAAAAAACAAATGTAATCTTAATAAGAAAGTGGCTAGATGTACCTGCACAAAAAAGCAAAGCAACATGACTGCCACAGGATTTCAATCCCGCGAAACACGACCTTAATTTCACTGAGGACCGCGCGCGGCAGCTCAGGAAAATCTGTGTAATTAAAGCGTGTTTATGTGATTGTGATATTTGGAATCAATACGTTGAAAATCATAAATGCCATTAAATCCAATTGGATTTGATACAGTGAAAGTTATAGCATCTCTCTCTCTAAAAAATAAGAAAAAAAGAAGAGAGAGAGAGGGGCCAGGGTGATGCATTAATATGGAAAAAAAATATGCCACGACAGGTGAGAACGAGGCACATTCCACCTGCTTATTCATGCCACCAAATTTGTTCGTCCAAGATGCATCTCCACGTTTTAGCTCGACCAGTGCGAGAATGATGGCGGTGGAACGGCCCCCATCTAATCATCACTCAGAACTCAAAAGAGAATACTAGCTGGAAAGAAGGGGGGGGAAGGGACACTAAGTATGAGAGATATTAAATAAATAAATAAAATCTAAAAGGAATCACTGTTTTATTGTATACACAAACTAATTACAGTATGGATTATAATGATGTAATGACAGTTTTACTTTTCTAAAAAAATCAGAGGAATAACTATTAATTATTATCAATATTGATAGAGAATTGAGGAGAACTTGGTTTTTTATATATTTGTAGAGCAGGTAAAATAAGTAAATTATTTTTAAAATCAAGATTTATTTAACTAATTTTTGGGGGGTTTTTTTAATTTTTCGAGCACATTAAAATGATTAAATTAATCTTAAAAGCACAATTTATTTAATTAGTGTCCAAGGGCTTTTCTATATTTTCATCATGATTTTTTTTTGTTAATTTAGTATTTTAATAAATATAAAATATTATTTACAAAACAAAATTAGTTGGCATGTACATTGCACGCGGCAACGCATCGATCCACTGCTTTGTCTTGTTCATATTGGATGTGCAACAAAATCTATCGGCCAAAGACGACCTCTCTCGATGTAGTTGAGATTGTCTTGGTGGCCCATCTTTCCTCGTGCAACACGTGTAGTTTATTGACCTTGCGCAAACAACTTATTTTTCCTTTCTTTTTTTTTTTCCTTGATTTTCATGTATAAACCTCTAGACCTCAATTCAAAACAACCTTTTTCATTATAAGCTGGGAATGCTTACTTCATGATGTTTTATTTGGTTTGCTTTGACGACGTGTGCGGTTTCTTTCATTGTCATCGTATAACCTTTTACATTGGTGTTAGAATATCATTTTAGTGAGCTATTTTTTATGATGGAAGCGGTATCTATGATGGAGAAACGTTGAGTCTCTAGTGGACTTTTCTTTCTTCTTCTTCCAAATATGATATTGGTAAATTATTTTTTGTAGTTGATTGTTGCCATTTCTCTTTGTCAATGCTTTTTTTTAATCATGTTATTAAATTAATCAAGCTTATTGAATCCAGTCAAGTCAATGACATGAGTCTCAAATTTTTCTTACTTGTTTAAAAATGCTAGTGTTGCCTGAATATTGACCTTCATAATTTATTTTTATTTATTTTTTACAAGATTATTATAATTATATATGTTACAGATTTAACATGTTAACCTGAATTAATCTAATTACCGTCTTGATATTTTTAAAAATATTATTCAATATATCATTATATTAATATTTAAAAAATATATCATTCAATATATATTCTATTAGAAAATATGTTAACAATACTTAAATATTTTTTATACATTAAAAAAATTATTCAACTGACGACACAACACGTGTGAGTGATGAAGTATCACTTAAAGTAACAAGATACAATTGACGCGCATTAGAAGATGAGTCATAATAAAGTTTCTAAAAAATGGAAGTCAAATCCCATCACTCTTTACACACACACACACACACACACACACACATAAAGCACATCCACGGATCATCAGCAATGGTGCTCATACAGTTTTCAACCAAGAAGTGAGGGGAAAGTTGAATATATCTTTATATATAGCAAAATATCCATGCGCTAAATGTTTTTTCTGAAAAGCGATGAACATCATCGACCATTGGAAATTGGTATTCTGTTGTTGGCCCCATGACAAATGAACCGAGAAAAGTAAGTTCTGTTCCTCCATATTTTCCCCATACAAAATTATTCCCTTGTAATTCATCTTCTCATCTACAGATCCCATTAAAGATTTGCTGTGCTAGCAGTATAACTCCAGGTATAAAATTAGCTAGCTAACTAGCTAGGAGAGGGCCACCAACAAAGCATCCACATGCATGCATGTCCCCCACTGATGATATGCAGTCACCTTTTTGTTGCTGTATTAACTATGAATAATTACTCAAGAACTAAATTAGCGTTTTCATAATCTTTTCCTTCTTCCCTGCCCTAGTCTTCATCGTACCCGAGTGCAGATTCCTTTAATGTACTCAGCATTAGCAAAAACGCAACAAATATACTTTCCCATCTGCTTTTTCTCAAGAAATCATCAAACTTTGCGCCACGCAGATGAATGACGACCCTCCTCAGAATAAATCTATGGAGCAGTTGTCCTTCTAAAATGGAAGTTCGAAGTTCAAACGTTTACTGGTAGAGAGTTTATACATTAATTATAATTAACTTTAGCTCGTAAGCTACTCTCCAGGTGACTCCAATCAATGCTTTTATCCACCAACCACCAGGCACTTAAAGGAGAGTTCGAAAAGCATTAGACTTTAGCTTTGCTTTGGTGGCCATAGATGATAGTGGATTACTTTTTATACAAAGGATCTCTTCTGAACCATAAAAGTTCCTGATAGAATACACAGTTTTATCAATAAAACTGCTGAACTTGCACCTTGGTTGCTTTTACACATGTAACCAGAGCCATTTTCAAGTAGAACATGAGTAGAAGTGAAGCCAAGTCCACTAGGAGCAATGGAGTAAACTATTCCTGACCAAGCAAAAGTAAATACACTGACGAAAGATTCCAAATCCAAGAGATCTCCCTCGCCCAGATTCTAATTCTTCTCCTCTCCCTTTCTGCATCACAAATTTCCTTTCTATGCATTTTTCCAAAATATTTGATTATTGTTTGTGGTGGGACAAGAATGCCTGTCTCTTTGGCTACTGAGAGGACAGCAATTAAATGTATGTGCTTGAAAATGAGCCATGAAACCCGGCCTCTATATATCTCGCAAGTCACAGCAAACAATACGTGGACGGAGACTCTTCCGCTCATACCTGCCTACCTAACTAAACCTTTTTCCCTGTCGGATTCTGCTTCCAGGCTATATATTTTTTGAGTTAATTATAACCTAGTCCCTCTGGTTTATAACAATTAATTGATTAGTCCTATAGTGTCAAGATATAATTAAACAATCCATCAACTAACATTGACTTTACATAATTTAGTATTAGAAAATAGTATAAATCATATCTTGAAACCTCACCTAACAGTTTAAACTATTGGGTTGAGGTTAAACTATTGGGTTGAGATTATTCTTTGATATGATATCAAAGCCTTGATGACCAAGCAGTCACGAGTTCGAATCTCACTATTCTTATTTATTTGATAAAAATTAAGTATAAAGTAGTGTGGGCCCGTGCAAGTTTCAAGTCTAAAGGGCTTTCACTTGAGATGGTGTGTTAGAGAATAATATAAATAATATAGAACCTTACCTAACAGTTTAAGCTATTAGATTGAAACGGTTCTTTGACATGGTACATATCAAATTCTTAAAAATCAAACGGTCATGAGTTCGAATCTCATTATTCTTATTTATTTGATAAAAATTAAGCATAAGATAACATAATTATTGAATTAAGATGATTCTTTAACATTTAAGAGTCTTTCTTCTTCTTCTTTTACACACTTCTCTTTTCTAGTAAAAGATTTCCATATATGGTGTCTATTTCTTTTTCTTTTTATTTTTTTTAAAGAAAGGAAATAAAAAAATAACATAAAACTCATGATAGCTCCATGTTGTAAATATAATTAAGTAATCGTGTAAAGTCAGAGTTAGTTGATGGATTATTTAACTATATTTTGATACTATATATATTTGCTGAATTTATGGCGTGACTGGATAAAATTGCTTGATTAATACAGTCGTCAACTGTATATAACTGTCATCTGTAACTATCCAACTAACCTCTTTACCAATAATCTAAAGGCACCAGTGAACTTTCCTAGAGAAAAAGATAGTCTAGGGGATCCACTTTTTTATGGATCAAACCTTAGCCTTTACATCTAATCAGTATTTATCTATAATTCATAATTATATTACAGAATAGGGACGAAGCCGAGAAGAAAATTGATAAAGGCGAAAAAAAGCACAACGAAAGAAATAGAAAAAAAAACCATATATATATATATATATATATATATATATATATATATATATATATATATATATAACCTTGATATCTTCACATCATTTTAAAGAGTGAGACTAGTCTCATTTGGGGTTTGTGGCTGTCCCTTCTAATAAATGTGTTTTCTAAGAATCGAACTTATATTTTTATCCTTGCAGCGATATAACAGTGTCTTAATCATTAGATCAATATTTTATTAGTATACTTGAAAATATTATAACTATCAGATATAATAACTAGCATATATATGTGCAAATATTGTTATAACTGAATGGAGCGATCCAGGTTTTTTTTTTTTTTGGGTGAGATTTGTGAGATAAGTTAATTTGGACTATTTTCATAAAAACAGAGTCAGGTTTGAATTGCTTACGAGTTTCTCACCAGATCCAATACTTCTTTTTTTCTTTTCTCATAGTATTCTTGCTTTGTTCCTCTCCAATTCTGCCGCCTGCTTTTAACCTTTTCCCTTATTCTGTTGTTTTGTCTTTATATAGTTAGAAAGTTCCCAGTAATATATATTAGTCTTCCCAAGATACGAGAAAAAGAGTAGAAATGTTTTCTTGGAAGAATTTCTTTTTGAAAAATTACACGGTTAGGTAAAAAAATCTTAGAAGAATAATATAGGGTTGAAAAGAATTTGAAAAATAATATATTCTAAACACAGCCGTGTATTTTTTGATATCACTCCTATATATAATTATTTATTTACAATATATAGTGGTTGTTTAGTGAAAGACAAAATACATGTTATACCCAAATTTATTAATTTGAATAAAAATTAATTTAAAATTTTATAAAAATTTAATAGCCAAGAGATTTAAGATCTAATAGTACGTCAAGAAAAAAAATAATTGTTGTTTAGTAAAAAAAAATGCATCTCTTATACAAATTAATTAATCTAGATAAAAATCAACCTAAAAATTTACAAAGATCTAATAACCAATATATAAGATTTAAGATCTAATGGTAAAAAAAAGAGAGAAAAATAAGTTGATGTGATAAGATAAATAAAAGAGAAAAGAAAAGGAAAAGAAAATAAAGAATGGGTCATCGGGAATACATCTAGACACTATTTTTGACACACTTGATATCGTTAGAAAAATATTCGATTAGATAATTCTAACAACACCTTTTAATACCACCAAACAAAATTATAATTAACCTTAAATTAACCCCGAACAAAACTCTTGACTAATTACAACCTCATTTGGTATTCTTTCAAGGTGTGATTGAAATCGTCTTGTCAGAATTTTTCTAACAGTATTGAATGTGTAAAAAACAAAGCACCTCTTTTTTCTTTCTTTTCTTCCTTCATTTCTCTCTTTTGCCATGTTAACTTATCTACTCTCTCTTTTTCTCTCTTTGGATATTGAATCTCACCTTTTAACTATTTGATTTTCATAAAAATTTAGGTTAATTTACATATTAATTAATTAATTTGAATAAAATATGATTTTTTAAAAACCACTATTCTATTTTATTTTTAATTATATTTAAAATATGTTATTGTTCTAATATTTAGATTGTTCTATCTCTACAGAACTTTCACTTTCAGAGAACAGTGTTAGAATAGTAGAAAAACCTTTACAAGAATCAGAGTTGCAATGCTCGTTTTTTCATAACTGTGGTAATTATGATTTTGTAGCCGTAAGTCATCCATAGGATATAATGGCAGTAACCAGAGATGTCAATAGAAGTGGAAGATGCATCATCTTTATAGATATTTCCTGACCTCTGTATTCATCTTTATGTATACCACAAATAAATTTTATCACAGTACTGGCCTCTATTAGTGCTCGAGGTCAATCTTTATTGAATAAAACATATAAACCATCAAAAAAATAAAATAACTTTTATTTCTCGAACAAAGTCAATGGAAATAATATTAGAAAAGAAATACACATTATTTTAGATATAAATCTGAAAATTATAGATACAATATATAAAAATATAGATGTAAAAGTCGATCAAATGAAAAGATATCAAATAAGTTCAATATTTTTACCCGCATTACTTCTATCTCTTAAAACAAAAGTCTCCATGTAATAATACCGACTCTCTAAAAGGTGTAATTCAACTAATAACGTTTTGGGTTTATTTTCTAGAAGTCACTAATTCGAGTTTTATAAATTTTAAAATTATTAAAAATTTATATAATTATTAATTTTAAAACTCATAAAATTAATCGAGATACATATAAATGTTATTAGTTATTAAAGACAAATTATAATCATCTTCTAAGTGATTATTCCATATATCGGGATTTATGCGGGCTCCCCATGTAAAGTTAAGATGAATATTTATTTATTTATTTATTTTTATAACGAGTACATGTACACTTACGTAAAAAGGATAATATTTTACACGGTATTAACCAGTGAACACCTTGCTCTGTGAACATCTCTTCCTCTTTTTACATAAGTACTGAAGCCAATATTTAGTTTTTATATTACGAGAAATTAAAATCAAAGATATCTTAACAAGGGACAGATTAGTATAAACGTTGGGTTCAGAACTAAACCCACGCTAATTAACTTTAAAGATTTGATTTAATTGTTCAAACAATCAAGGGGCCGTTTGCCTTCCAGTGAAGTTGGATTCGCCCATCAAGAAAATTAATAAATGGAAACTTCAAATTGTAATCGTCACACATTAAAAAAAGAAAGATTTTGACTCGTGGAGTCGGCTGTAGAAGACGGGGGAATCGGAGGAGGGGTTCGAATAATGACCGCTAGCTAGCCAGGACGAGACCAGCGAGGAGAAAGGTCGGATGTGTTGGTATCTAGGGAAAAAGAGGCTGCTGACAAGGGTTGCAAAAATGAACAAAGAAGGCACCAACAAAACACCATGTCAATTCGATTACCTTTTTTCACCTCTCCCCCCACACAGACACGCTTGAGCGTGTTTCATGGTTTTGATCAGAGATCGTTTGCTTTGATATTCCACTCAGATGATGAAAGGTAAGTGTGCGGTAGTGGGTGCAAGGCTAATTCTCTCCGTCACTTTCAACCTTTTCAATTTTGAAGCGACCCCACTCCCCCCCTTTTCATACATTGACACGTAGATGCATATGGAGACTGCTTGAAACTGTAGTTGAAAATCGAATTTGTCACGCAACCTTCTCATCCTCGAAATTTAAGCCGAAATTAGATTCGAAGATATAATTAATTTAATTTTTTAATATATAAAAAAATTAAATAATTACATGAGATATTAAAATATAATTTATATAATTTTCTAATATATATATTTTTTAAAGATACGATTCATATAATTCTTTAATATACTTCTCAGGTAAATATATTTTAAATTTAAAACTTATATAAATTCATGTTATCTTGTATTTAATTTTTATCAAATAAAATGAGATAATAAGATTAAAACTAGTGATTATTTATTTGACAAGGATTTGATAACACGTCAAAGAACTATATTAATCTAAAAATTTAAGCTATTAGATGATATCTTAAAAATAATTTTATATTATTTTTTAATAGTGTTTAATTAAATTGGGTTTTTAAAAATAAT
>Ga0307517_10011526_pt1 | contig 12240 bp, 8 predicted proteins | sample 23_EM_MG_FD_194515 | JGI IMG/M metagenome (GOLD analysis project Ga0307517, IMG submission 194515) | Populus trichocarpa ectomycorrhiza microbial communities from riparian zone in the Pacific Northwest, United States - 23_EM | ecosystem: Host-associated > Plants > Roots > Unclassified | place...
CTTAAGATAAAAAGCATGTTAATAAACGCCGATACAATTGGAAAATATATACTGACTAGTATTATTTTATAGTTGTAACGAGTAAACAGTTTGTTGTTTTTCCAAGCAAACCAGCTAGTGGCCATTTTACTAACTGTATCGCTTCCGGAATTGTAGATACTTAGGGAATTTGCAGGTGGGACATAAAAATTGACCAAATTGGAGGCGACATGATATTTCAGGAATGCGCCTGGATGTTTCTTGATCAGGAAAAGACCATAATCAGCATAGAGAGAACCCGCCGTAGCCCAGCGTTTAAAAGAGGGAGTAGAACTATCTTTAGACCACTTATTAGTCATATAAACTCTTAAAGGCGAATGTTCATCAGAGATATAGAAATTATAAATGTTATGGTCAGACCGAAAGAAAAATGGAACACCTTGAAGAGAGGTTAGGTATTGATTTACACAATCATGTAGATTTCTGAACCGAAGGGGCATTTTTTCTGCTGGATCAGGCGATGCATGTGCATAACCATATAATGCAGTAGCTGCCAGTTGCCAACCTCGAAGGGCGGAATACTGCTGAGTGCCTGTTTCATTGTCATATTGATAGACAGTATTTGCTATGAAACCACCAACGAGTACTATTATAAGGACGATTCCTACTATTTTACTTTTTAAATGAAAATTCGCGAATGCGATAACGCAAACACTGAAAATGGGGTAATACAAAGCATCATTGCTGGTTGTAAATGCTGATAACAAGACCAGACTATGAAATAATACTAATTGAAGTTGTGGGCGGTATATAATCCAGAGGAGTTGCGTAATCCATAAAAGACTTAAGCCGGCGAAAAGAGCATCATTAGTAATGAGATTGCTTAGTTGTAACACAAGGGGGTTTAATACACAGCAACCTAAAAGGATGCGAAAAAGCCACTTGCCCAAGGGAAGTAGATATTTGAGAGTAAATAAGAAATACAGTATGGAGATTTCAAGGAAAAGGTATTGAAATAGCACAAGAAGAGTAGATGAACGACTAAAACTGCTGAACAATCGTAGAAACGTAGAATATCCAATGGGCAATATATGGATACTTTGGTTTGTAGCCGCAGCCTCCATATATGCATCGGACTCCGAGCCGAAATTCGGAAATGGGTACAAAAATTTAAATAGGATGAAACTAATGATAATGGTTGCGAACGACAGAATAGCCAATCGCTTGTTCTCGTGATTGTCTTGAATCCAGGTTTTGAAATATACAGGGTTTATATGATTCTGAAATGACATAAAAATTGTTTAGGATGTCTATCGTAATCTAAGATTTAGCGATTAGCGGTTGAGTAGATTCTTGCTTCGTACTAGCCATATTCCATAACCATTCAATTATTAACGCTGTGAAACTGGTGGTCAAAAGAATAGGAAAAGATTGAAATCTTAGAGCAGCTGAAGACGCGAAAATGGTAAATGCTGCATTGATGATCCACACAGCCCCGGCTAATAGTATGCCCTTTCGGAATGTTGTATTTTGGAGATATCCTTTCAATAGAATAAAGCATAGCAACCCTAATAGCATGACAACATTGATGATGCCGGAGAGAATAGGATAGAATTCGAGTACGGGTGCATCCAAATTTTTGGCGCGTGCCTTTAGCCGAAGGCTTTTGTAGCCGAACCATTTTAACGCAATAGGGGCTGTGCTATCCTTGTCTGAATTATAGGTTGCCAGGAATTCTACAGGGGGAGCATAATATTTTTGAGTGTTAGGCCACAAAAAGTGTTGAACATATTGCCAGGGATATTGTCGGATGATATAGGCTCCGTAAGCGGCGTAAAAAGGCCCCATGGACGCCCATCGTTTAAATTCGGAAGTTGTTGAGTCTTTGGTAAATTGCATATTACGGTATTTATAAAGGGTTAGTTGAGGGGCCCACATATACACAGTGCTGGCTTCCAATGCCTCCTGCGGGTGTTTTCTGATGTCTCTGGTACTGTCGAAATAAGTTCGGATCATATTATCGAGAGCCTTAAACTTAGCAGGTACCGGCTTCCGTTTAGCGCTGTCCACATAGCGATAGGCATACATGGCATTATTAGTCATCTGCCAGCCGCTGAATGGGGAATACTGCCATGTACCTGTGAGGGCTTTATATTGACCGCAGGTATATAGAATAAAGGCGCCTGTAAGCAAAAGAGGGGCAGCAATACCTGCGATTTTTTTACGTAATGATAGATTGGAGAACCCGATTGCCAATGCTCCTATGAAAGGATAGATTAATGCATTGTAACGGACAGTGAAGGCGATATATAGAATGAAGGTATGTAAAATGAGCAGCATTGTGCTAGGGAAATAGATGATGATCCATAGCAACAAAGTGAACCATACTAGGCTAAGGGCTAGGAAAAGGGCATCGCTAGATATAAGGTTGGCCATATAAAGAAACAAGGGATTGAAGAGCATGAAGCAGAAAAGAAGCCCCCTGGTCAGTTGTCTCGGCCGGTAAAAATAGAAGATAGTAAGCAGAAAGAACAGAGAGCTTCCTTGAAGCAATAAATACTGAATAGCTACCAAGGCAGTGTCGGAACTGGTAATTATGCTGAAAAATCGAAGGAACATAGAGTATCCTATCATATAAGTATTTATACTTAAATTCTTGTACGCTGCATTAAGATAGGAAAAGGAATCGCCATGTATGTAGCTAGCAAAAGGATAAAAGTATTTAAACGCAAAAAATTGCGTGAATATGGCTATGATAGAAAAAAACAGAATTACTTTATTTCGTGGTCCCCATAGTAACCAATCCTTGAAAGACAGTGATTTTTGTTTCTCTGTTGTCTGCATTTCAGGTTTCATATCTTTTCGTTCTTACTACAAATATCCTCTGATAAAGCAGTCCGATCAGGAGAATTAATGGTCCAATCGGGAGTGGATAATTCGATTCAGAATAATTTGTTGTTTTTTGTGACCAAAACTAGCTTTTGCGTGTTCTTAGTAAAGCTATTTTGCAATTACACATAGAACTACGGTCACTATGAAATATTTTTTCTTCTTTTTTTCGTTCATTTGCAATGCAACTTTTGCCTTATCTCAGGGCGATAACTATCTTGGTATTCCAATAGCTGGTAAGCCACCGATTGACAGTATCGCCATTCGTAATTGGATTGGTTTAAATGAAGACCCTCCTAGTATCAGTAGTGATGGCAATTATTTTACTTATAAAGTTTACAATAAACCAGTCGGTAATAGCATGTTTGTTATCCAATCCACGATAAATGGTTGGAAAAAGGAATTTTCGGGGATTGAACCAGGCTTTTTTTCTGCGGACAGCAAGCAATATGTTTTCAAGAATAAGGATACTTTATTTTTTCTTGATTTGAAGATGGATACCATGAAATGGATTACCAAAGTTCGTTCCTTTAAGTATAAAAGAAGTAGCGCTTTTTCTTCTGAACAGAAGCCAAGCGAATGGATAGCCTGGATATTTGATTATACCCCGGGAAACCTGGTATTATACGATCTGCTCACGGGTAAGCAACGTATTTTCGAGTCGGTAATAAAATACACTTTTTCTGATTCTGCCAATACATTACTTCTTCAGAAAACCAGTTCGAAAGGTAAAAATGCTTTGTGGTGGGTGGACTTGCCGGAAGGAATAGCTAGATTGATTTGGTCTACAGAGGAAAGATCAGAGTCTGTTATTGGCAGTTGTTGTATAAGTGCAGCCGGCCAACAACTTGCTTTTATGGTCCAAGAGAAGAAGGGCGAACAGATGGTTAATACGCTCTGGTATTATAAGCCCGGTATGATAAAGCCGGAAGAGAAAGTGAATAGCCAAACTCCAGGCATCGACGTCGACTTGTTCTTGGGTAACAGTGCTCCATACTTCAGCCAGGACGAGTGCTATGTTTTTTTTCAGTTGCAAGAGCGCTCTCTACAAAAAGCACTGCGTGGGGAAAAGAGGGTCGATGTATGGAGCTATCGGGATACAGTGCTGCAGTCAACGCAATTACATCATTTGGGTCCTACAACATATATGGCTGTGATCGCTGTTGAAGGAGGTAGAGTAGTTCGTTTGCAGAAAGAGTATGAAAGTATGTATTCTTTTGCCGTAAAAGGAGGGTATGCAATAGTAACTTATGATGGGCGAGGTGACCGTTTTTGGTTAAAAGATGAATACAGGCATGAACTAGCTTCCCTAAAAGATGGCTCCAGAAAAATAATGAATGCGGCTCGAACAAGTGATTTTAGTTTCTCACCGGGCGGACGTTGGTTGGCTTATTATAGAAATGGGAATTACTACAGCTACGAGTTGGAAACGGGTATGGAAAGAAAAATGTCTGGAACAGTTCCTGATGGTATACTAAGTTGGTATAGTGACCAGAAGGGGAAGGCGAATCCCGATTTAATCTTTCCGATAGGTATAGGAGGATGGTTGGACGCGGATAGGGGACTGCTGGTTTATGATGAGTATGATATTTGGCAGTTAGATCCCCTAGGCAAAACGGAAGCAATCAATCTTACTCATGGTTATGGTCGAAGGCATCAAATTAAATTCCGATTGACTGATGAATGGAATATTGGAAAGAAAGGCTTTTCCATTGAGGTGCCCCTTCTATTGACTGCATTGAATATACAGAATAAATACAATGGATTTTACCGGACCAAAATAGGGGATAGTAGAGATCCCGAACTGTTAAATATGGGTGCCTGGACACTAAATCATAATGGGGGAGGTTATTTCCTTCCTGCAAATGCTAACGAGTTTGACGGAGGAATGAAGCCTGTTAAGGCTAGGGACAATGATACTTGGATATTGCGTCGTAGTACATCGACCGAGGCACCCAATTATTTTTTGACGACTGACTTCAAGACTTACCGACCATTGACGGACTTGCAGCCGCAGAAGGGATATAACTGGTTAACAACCGAATTAGTCTCCTATTCTCAATTGGATGGTATCATTACTCAAGGAGTGCTGTACAAGCCGGAAAATTTTGATGCACATAAAAAGTACCCGCTTATCGTGAATTATTATCAGCAGTTATCGCATCGTTGTTATGAATATCCTACTCCGGATTTTGCCAATGGAGATATAAATATACCTTGGTTTGTAAGTCATGGGTACTTAGTGTTTACTCCGGATATTCATTACCGACCAGGTAAGCAGGGGTTAAGCGTGGTTAATGCTGTAGTAGCTGCTGCAAAGTATTTGTCGAAGAGGAGGTATGTTGATGCTCAAAGGATCGGCATCAGTGGACATAGTTGGGGTGGGTTTGAGACCAATTACTTGGTGACCCATACTCACCTATTTGCAGCAGCTCTGGTAGGAGCGGGCTCGAGCGATTGGGTTAGCGCGTCTTTATCATTAGGGAAAGGCGGTAACGAAGAAAGTCTTATGAAAAATTATGAAGGCTTAATAGGAGCCACTCTCTGGCAGCGTCAGGATTTATACTTAGAGCATTCTCCAATCTTGCGGGCAAATCAGGTAACAACCCCATTATTGATCTTTCACTGTAAAGCAGATGGCAACTGGGAACAGGCGATTGAAATGTTCACGGCATTACGACGGCTTGCTAAGCGCACTTGGCTATTGCAGTATGATCACGGATCTCATGTTTTAGGTAAATATGAGGATCTCACAGATTTTACAATCCGTGTTCAGCAGTTCTTCGATCATTATCTGAAGGGAACACCTCCTTCGAAGTGGCTGACGCACGGGATTCCGGCTCGGCTAAAGGGCTTAGAAACAGGATATGAGTCGGATAATAGCGGAAGGCAGCCTTAAAGAGTGAATATTAAAATAAGGGCTGACCTTGAAGTCAACCCTTATTCGAGGATGGGAGTTTGAACCTGCTGTGTTCAAACCATGAAAAATCCCTGAAAAAAGAAGGGAGCCATAATGATAAATAGCAAACTCTACTTATACAGATTTTATATATTTTCCTATTCTTCCCGCGCTATAGAAATAGGAAGCTGAGCATCACACTTTGCCTGAGGACATAGGTCAGGATCATTGACAAGTGTATAGCAATAGGTTTTGGGTAAACCAGTTGGATCCTTTAAAAAATTAACATTAGGAACTGGGCAGGCAAGGTCAACGGGACAAAGCTGATCAACTACGTTGGTAATAGTGGTACAATAAATTTTATTAAACTTTTTTGCCTTAAAAGCTAATGCTCCACCGACTATTGCCAACGCTATAATAGCTGTCAGCATGATTTTTGCTTTTTTCATAATAAAAGTGCTTTTTAGATCAAAAAGCTAAACTTTGATTAATATTAAAGTGCCTACTCGTTTATAAAGGTTTTCGGCTTATCCTTTTGCAGGTCCTGCTTGCAAGTTCAGGCCCAGCGTTATTGCGCAATATCTTCTTGTAAGTTTAATTACTGTAGATTGGTTGGAAGTTCAGCAATCGTATGTTTTTCAGGCTGTCTTATCCAAGCTTGTATAATTACCCAGTTTATTAATACCCACATAAATCCAAATGTGATCAACAGCGAGAATATTTGATACCGCAATTCGATTGGCGCGGCTATTACGCTGAATCCCATGTTTACTATCCATACAGATAGCGTGCACCAAAGAATGTATCGGGTAAGCGGCAAACTTTGCCGCCAACCCCCCAATCCAGCAAATGCTAGGAACACCCCAACAAATACAAGGTTAGTGATAGCTAGAACGGTAGGAAATAGCTCGCTAACTTGTATCTTTTTATCTTTAAAATTGTTGTATACTTTGTCTTTCTTCCAGCCGAACCATCTCGCAGCTATGAAATCTACTTTATCATTTCCCAAGACATAGCTTCCCATAAATCCTGCAGGAGGCGCATAGTATTTTATAAAATTTGGCCAGGCATAATAATGCAGGAATAGCAAAGGATGCTCTTTAACTAGCCAACGGCCGTAACTCGCATATAAAGATCCCATTTTGGCCCACCGATGGAAATAATTCTTTGTAGCCGTATCCTTTTTCGTCTGTGACTCCATATATAGCTTCAGCGGAGACTTAAAATCCCATAAATAATAGATTGCTACATCATTGTCCGGACGTAAGGCTAGTCGACGAATAGAGTCCATATGACTGTTCACGAACACATGCAAGGCGCGGAATTCAGCCGGCACTTTCTCTGGCGGATCATTTTCAGCATATGCATATCCATAGAGGGCATTCGATGCGATCTGCCAACCCCCGAAGGCTGAATATTGCCAGGTCTTCGTCTCCTTATAATAGACTTGCATGGTCCGCCCTACAAAGAATCCGATCAGGAGTACGATCAGGCCGATGGCTAGTGCTTTTAGCCGGGATCGAAGATGTGCGAAGAAGATGGCGACGATACTGAATATAGGATAATAAAGACCATTGTAGCGTACCATAAAAGCTCCCAATAGAACAAAGGCATGCATGATCAACAGGTTCCGGCTGGGCTTACCCTTTATGATCCACAACAATTGGGTAAACCAACCCAGGCTTAGCGCAGCAAACAAGGCATCACTGGATACAAAATTGCTAATATGAGGGACAAGAGGATTTAACAGATTCAGCCCAAGTAGGATTCGAAAACTTCGTGTAGAAGGCCCTAACAAATACTTCAAAGTGAATAGAAAATATAATAAACTGGCCTGTAGTAACACATACTGAATGATCACCAACCCCAGATCAGCCTTTACAAAACAACTCACCGCCCGGAGAAACTTCGAATACCCGATGGCCCACATATTGATGGCCTGGTTATTATAGGCCGCCTCCAGGTACGAATAGGAGTCCGGCGGCATGAAATTAGGGAAAGGGTAGAAGAGCTTGAAGATGGTAAAGACCAAGGCACTGACGGCGGCCGACCACCACAGCAACCGCCGGTTCTCCCGATCCTCTTTGATCCATTCCCAAAAATTGACAGTAGGAATTCTATTAGCGAATAGCATAGTAATAAGGTTTAAAGTCCCGGTTCCATATTATGATTAGCAGGCAACTCCCCCCGGCTCCTCGACCTCCTTTCCAAAAGAATGGCCGTCGCTCCCAGGAGAATGAAGAGGCTATTGAAGACAATATGTTGCTTCCAACTCAGCAGTGCAATTACGCCTCCACAGCTGCAGGGAATATGCTCGCTGAACTGCAGCATCAGGACAATATAACCCGTAAAAAGGATCATTAGCCCCGTAGAAGCCCATAGTCCTCTTAGCCGCCATCGAGGCAGGATCAGCATAGCAGCTACGACAAATTCTGCCAGCGGTAAGACTATCGCGATCACGGAAGCTATAGGCTCCAGGATCGGAGATTCCCCGATCTGTTCCTTGAAGACGCTATAATCCATCAGTTTGCTAACTCCTGTGTAGAGGAAGAGGATCATGAATAAGGCGGCAATGACTTCGATGAACAGACTCTTTTTCATTTGAAATGATTTAAGGCTTAAAAGTGATAACCTTAGGCTGTCTGCTGTACCAGTGCAGCTGGAACAGGCACCTTCACGGCATGTTTGTCGGACAAACCATACTTCATAATACAAAACACCGTCCTCACCCCATCCCTCCACTTGATCTTCTTTCCCTCCTTATAGGTCCTGCCATAATAGGAGATCCCCACTTCATAGATCCTTATCCCCGGCACCCGTGCAATCTTGGCAGTCACTTCAGGCTCGAAGCCGAAACGGTTCTCTCGTAGCACGAGCTGCCGGATGGTCTCGGTCTTGAAGAGCTTATAGCCGGTCTCCATATCCGTCAGGTTCAGGTTGGAGAACATATTGGAGAGAAAGGTCAGCATCCGGTTGCCGATCGAATGCCAGAAGAACAAGATCCGGTGGGCGCTGCCGCCCATGAAACGGCTGCCATAGACAACGTCTGCAAAGCCATTCAGGATGGGAAGTAGTAACGTATTGTATTCATCCGGGTCGTACTCCAGGTCCGCATCTTGCACCAGGAGATAATCTCCTGTAGCATGGAAAATGCCGGTATGGATGGCGGCGCCCTTACCCTGGTTGGTCTCGTGCAGGAAATAGTGGATCTCGCAGTCGGGATTATCGAGCATATACTCCTTGATGATGCTATCGGTATTATCTTTCGAGCAGTCGTTGACGACGACGATCTCCTTCCGTATACCATTGATCAGCTCGACGTCCTGGATCTTGTCGAGAATGACCTGGATGGTCTTTTCCTCATTATAGGCAGGAACGATGATCGAGAGCTTGTGTATGCGGTCGGCGCCGGGTCGGACTTTTTTGCGCACGGGTGGGTTCGGGATCATTCCCGGCAGTGGTTCGGAGATCTCCTGCATAAAAATAGTTTTAAAAGTGTTTGGCAATGATCCCGGCAAAGGCGGCCTATAAAATGTCCCGTCCCGCGGTACTTCACCGTTGGGTCAGTCTCATGCAGATGCCCATTTGGAAAAAGAAGGCGACATTTTACTAGGCCAGCCAATAGCCGGTTGGTATATGGGGTTTGCTCTAATCTTCACCTCTTCCGGTAAACCTTATGTGGACAGGACCTCTAAACCCTGTCCGTCTTACCCTACAAATATCTACTCCAAAAATTATCCGTTTGGGATAAGATGGTATCCGTACGGGATTAATTCGGTGAATGCGAAAAATTCTTGCAGTTGATTGTAATTCGATTCATCTTCGTCGTGTTTCTAATAGCATACAGTATGAAAAGATCCCGCTTGCTATGGAGCCTTCTCTTAATAGCCACCTATACATCGGCGCAAGAGCCTGCCTATAAGAACCCCAGCCTTCCTATCCATCAGCGTGTCGCGGACCTCCTAAGCCGCATGACCCTGGATGAGAAGGTGGCGCAACTACAAAGCTTTCACGCATCACGTCCACGGCTCATTCCCACGCTTTTTTCCGATACGGCTAAGATGGATTCCTTATTCGGTAGAGGGTTTGGGATGTTGAACCCGGACTTCGAAGCAACGATGGAGCAGACCATCGGCCGGCGTAATGCCCTGCAACGGTATCTGAAGAATAAAACTCGATTAGGCATTCCCGTGATCTTTATTGATGAGTCACTGCATGGGTTGCTCGCTCCGGGCACCGACGTATTTCCTCACAGCATTGGTCTCAGCTCTTCCTGGGATACCAGCCTCCTGCAAAAAGTCTCTTGCTATATTGCCGCCCAGGCCAGTTCCCGTGGCACGAACCTGGTCCTTTCTCCCGTCGTCGACGTCTGCCGCGATCCGCGCTGGGGCCGAACGGGCGAGACCTATGGAGAAGATCCTTATCTCTGTGGGATATTGGGTGCGGCCGTCGTGAAAGGATTCCAGGGCAGCAGTAATGGCGCCATTGCTCCCGGCCATGTGGCGGCTACGCTAAAACACTTCACGGGTCACGGACAATCCGAAGGCGGTTCCAATGCCGCGCCCTCCGATTATTCCGTTCGCACGCTCCGTGAATTCCATATGGAGCCTTTCCGACTTTGTATCCGTGACGCCCACCCCGCCGCCATCATGGCCTCCTATTTGGAGATCGATGGTATTCCCTCTCATGCCAATTCCTGGTTGCTGAAAGAAGTGCTTCGCAAAGAATGGAATTACAAAGGGGTGGTGGTCTCCGATTGGTGGGGCATCGATCAGCTCTGGACCAAGCACCTGGTGGAGCCCGATGAAAAGTCCGCCGCTCTCAGTGCCTTCCATGCCGGCGTGACGGAAGATCTTCCCTACGGTACTTGTTATGGCCACCTGGCAGACCTGGTAAAAGAAAAAAAGATCTCTACTCAGTCCCTTGATAGCGCCGTCGCCTACGTGCTTACCTTGAAATTCAAATTAGGCCTCTTCGAAAAGGATAATATTCAGCTGGGCAAGGCACGTGATCTCTATAACAACCCGCAGGGCCGCGCGTTGGCCCGCGAGATCGCCTCGGAATCTATGATCCTTTTAAAGAACGAGGATCACTTATTGCCCCTGCAAAAAGGCCGTTACAAAAAGATCGCTGTTATCGGCCCCTGCGCCGCCACCAATTACCTGGGCGATTACTCCGGCATCCCTGCGCACAATGTTTCGATCCTGGAAGGGGTTCGCAATAAAGTGGGGGCTGAGACAGCAATTGGTTATGCGAAAGGGGTTAGCCTCACTATGAATGGCGATACGATCGCCTACAACAATTACCAGAACCTGGGCCGGGCGATCTTTCCTTCGCAGGAAGACAATCAAAGAAGCATCGACTCGGCCGTGGCCCTCGCCAAAGCATCGGAGATCGTCATCCTCGCCATCGGCGAGAACGAGCAGCTGTCCCGCGAATCCTGGGCGCCCGATCATTTCGGGGATATGTCTACGCTCGACCTCCAATCCCAGCAGGAAGACCTGGTCAAGGCTATTATGGCCACGGGCAAGCCCGTCATTGTCTACCTGGCCCATGGTCGACCCCTTTCTATCAATTGGGTTGCGGAGCACGTACCTGCCATCGTCGACGGTTGGTTTACGGGAGAAGAATGCGGCAACGCCTTCGCCGATCTCCTTTTCGGCGATACCAATCCTTCCGGGAAACTCACCATCAGCGTACCCCGCTCCGTGGGACAACTGCCGATCTATTACAATTATAAGCCCAGCGCTCATTTCTTCGAGTACGTGACGGAGAAGAATACGCCTCTTTATCCCTTTGGATATGGTCTCAGTTACACCAGCTTTTCCTATTCCGCTCCCCGCCTGTCCGACACCATCATGAAAAAGACGGGCTCTGTGACCCTGGAATTGGATATTACGAATATCGGTTCGCGCAAAGGCGCCGAGATCGTTCAGCTTTACATTCACCAAAAAGTAAGTTCCTCCGCCCGCCCAGTAAAAGAACTAAAGGACTTCGCCCGGATCACACTGGAGCCCGGCGAAAAAAGAACCCTGCGCTTTAAGATAGACGCCTCCAAACTATCCCATTGGACCGCGGCTATGCAATACGATACCGAACCCGGGATCTTCGAGCTTATGCCCGGCTCTTCTTCTGTCAGCACGCAAAAGGTCAATCTGCGGGTAATACCTTAAGATGCTACATTCCATTCAGCGCAATCTCTTGTCCATTCGGGAGCATTTTGTCATACCAACCGCCCAAACAGCCATTAATTTTCCCTGCAAAATTACTGCAGCGAATTCCACTAATTTGGACGGATGCTGTCGCGGCTACCAAACTTTATCCTGCCCCTGCTCCTGGGGATCCTCCTCCTGGGAAGGAGCGGTGCAGCGTATGCGCAGACGACGACCTTGCAGGGAAAGATCGTGGACACGGCCTCAAAAAAAAATACGCGCTATGCGATCATAGCCCTCCTGAAGAAAGAAGATTCCACA
>Ga0307517_10011528_pt1 | contig 12239 bp, 8 predicted proteins | sample 23_EM_MG_FD_194515 | JGI IMG/M metagenome (GOLD analysis project Ga0307517, IMG submission 194515) | Populus trichocarpa ectomycorrhiza microbial communities from riparian zone in the Pacific Northwest, United States - 23_EM | ecosystem: Host-associated > Plants > Roots > Unclassified | place...
ATTTTGAAACAGCTTTTAAGAGTTTATATATATATATATATATAAATATTTTTATATAAAAAATATTTTTTTAAAATATCATCCATCATAATATCATACAAGTATTAAATTTTCTATTTTCTAGTTCAATCATCATATCTCAAAGAATAAATGTAAACTATGGTGATGAACGAAAACAATTTATTTTAATATTCCTAAATTAGAGAATTAGGTGTCTCGTGTTGTGTTCCAGGCAAGGCAAGGAATAGTAAGATTCCAACCTCATGCGTGTCTCGGGAAAATGCATCTAATTGTCGCTTTGCCAAAAATTATTTACATTTTGTTTGAAATTGCATTCACCACTCATATTTATGATATTATTTTTTTCCTCCCTTGCAAATTTATGCAGGCAATTTTCTGTTTTTAATTTAATAAAGTTATATTGTAAACATATTTTATGCATGGATATTAAATTTAATTACCTCATCTACACCAATATCTAGAATTTCACAAAAAAACACATAACAAAATAGTGCTATTAAACCCGATACAAGAGATTAATATAAAATTATGTATGTATGGTATTATAATGTAATGTGTTTTTAAAAATTATTTTTCGTTTGAAAATATATTAAAATAATTATTTTTTTTGATTTTTTTATATTATTATATTAAAATCATAAAAAAAACATTGAAAAAAATCAATTTAATATATTTTTAAAAGAAATATATTTTTAAAACATATTCTAAAATAGAAGTTACAGCACTTCTAAACACTTATTTAATCAGAGTTGAGTTTAAAAAAAAACATGTGAGAATTGACCTATTCAAAATAATTTTTTTAAATTAAAATAATATATGTTTTAATTTTTTTAAATATTTTGATTTACCTGTATTAATTCAAGTTATATAAATAGTAATAACTTTGTGACAAATTGTTCACACCTTATATAATATAGTTGTTTTCCTCACTCAAAAAGTTAATGGTGGTTGCCTTTTACTGTGGTTAATGCAATTGTCTGATCACTCTTGGGATATTAATTACTCTGTTTCGCAATTACCAACACATATCTTTCAACATAAAGTTCAAAACATTACAATAAAATAAAATTAAAGATTCTAAAGGCAGGGAGATTGGATTATGGAGGCAGAGCACATGTGCTGCCTGTCTTTATCAAGGAAAAATGTGGCTATGGTTTTGACTTTTTCAACTTCCAAAACATTTCTTTATATAAAATAAATCAACACTGTGCTAATACTCCACCTAAAGTGTTGAAAAAACGAGACAATAATGATTACCCACTAACTTTTCTATTAATTATACCATTAAATAGGTATTTGATTTCGTGTATCTGTGCAGTATATGGAAGAAACACTTTGCCTTCTGAACCACTCCATCGCGATGGGGGTAATAAATGGAGTTGATTATTAGAATCATCATAGCCACAACGAAAGTTATGGAAGTGGAAGGAGTAATGAATGGTTTTTGCTTTGATCCAACCAATTCATTAAATGTTAGAGCCATGTCTACAGCTCGGTGCTTCACATCATTTACTGTCTCCAATTTCTCTGATACCAGCCCGTTTGGATTCTGCAGTCCTCCATTAAAGTATTTCAGTTTTGCTGGAAGGAACTGTGGGAGCAAATGACTTGCATTTGAAATTGAATCAATCTGAGAGTGCATTTATAAAATGATTCCTTCCCACTGTTAATTTCCCCTTGTCCATGCTCTGGATGTGTAAAGAAAAGCATAGCCTTTGCGTGTGTAATCTTGACCAGAGGAAGGTTGATATGTTTTGATGATTAAGAATCTTTACTTTATTTCGTTACTTTCCAAGTTTGAAAGAAATCAACATCTAGTTCTTCGAATACACTAGTGTGTGTTCGTTTGACATTGCTTGAACTTCTGTATTTGGTATTATTTTTTGTTTGAAAAAAATTTCAAATGGATATCTTTTAATATAATATTTTATTTTTGATGATTTTGATATTTTATTTTTGATGATTTTAATACACTAGTGCTTGCTCCCGTGTAATCTTTTTCTAATATTGAAAACCCCAACGACTGCTTTAATTTCTGCAAGAAATTCATAAATCTTTTGGTAGATGGGGTGGGTGGGAGGGTATGGTTGGTAGTGCTGCCGTTGTAACATTCATGCATGCACATAAAATAAACATACACGATTAACTGGGAGAGGTTGCCCAGAAAATAAAATACACAAACCTATATGTCTACGAGTCATTCAAGATGGCCATGATCAAACTTGTGATCCTTCGTTGGACATTCATATATAATATATAATATATAATATATTTGCTTGTGACACAAGGCATCCAAAAATTAATATTAATCCAACTCAAAATAAAAGGTCTGGTGTTGTTTAATTTGAGCCCATGTGCAACCCTAATTGTCCAAAAATGATTTCAATGATTGGACCTAATAATATTCCCTCCTTTTCTTTCGATTGTTTTTACATAGTAATTTACAGTTATTAAATACAGATCGGTCTGAGAGGTTAACCTAATATCTTCCTACCTCTCAACAATTTAATTCACCATTCCGGGAGACCCAACCAACTCAACTTCAATATATATATCCAAAACAATATTATCTTAGCTTTTTTAAAAAAAAATATTCAAACCAATATTGTGGTTTTAAAACTAAAATTGTTTGCAGTTTTACAGGTGACTGTGTTTTGTCAGTGAATGCATGGAAATTGCCATGGAGGTATGGGCTAGCTTAGGCTAGCCTAAGCTAGCCCAACACAAAGTCTCTTTCAATGTAGTGGTTAGCCTGACTCAAAATGAAACTGTTTGCAAGTCCATGCTTTCGAGTACCCATTGCAATTGCCGCTAACAGATAGGAAATCAAAGACTTTCCTTGCTGGGCCAACTCCATCTTTTCACTCCCAGACATGAAACATCTAAGAGACTTCAATTTCCTTAAAAAAGTAGTGAAATTACACAGACAAAAAACAGAACTTCTGAGACAAAAAGAAGACAAGACACTCCACTTTGAAGTAACTGGCACAGAAGACCTAATTCTGAAGTAAGTAGGCCCCCATGGGAACCTTCATAGTTCCATGGGAAACTAATTTTAACCATGCCATACCCATTCAGCCATTAGAGACATGCCACCAGCACCAAAAAGTACAGCAACGTAAGATTCAATCTGGAGCTTGATGCTGCCTCGCGACTTTGGTCCCATAAAATCAGCAATAAACCAAGAGCCCAGCAGATGATGCACTGAGCAAATTGCCAGTGGTGATCAATGCAGTGGGGACTATTTTCCTTGCAGGTTTTGGACAGTGCCATAGCACCTGCAATTCCAAAAGTAGCTAAGAACGACCTCCTATCATATACAGCTCAAAACAACACGAATCTGCCAATAAACATCAAGAACATTACGAAGAGCCCTTCAAAGAGAATTAAGTAGATAAGGTTATTTGTTATTTTTCTAAGATAATAGAAATTAAGTCCCCATTATGGAGAGGTTGAAGTAGATGGGTGTCCTTTGCATGGAAAGTTTTTGCCACAATTACTAGTGCCCCTCTTCTATTATTGTGCGCCTTGAGATTTGTGACAAAGTAAGCATGCTATAAAAGATAGATGGGATGGGCCATTATCGGCCCAAGTACATACAAAAGTCATCCAATAGCTACAGTGACTTTGATTCTTCTGCCAAAATTTTAGAATCTAGCCGAGGAGCTGGCTAGATTACAGCTATCAAGGTCCACAAATGGTAGTCTTAGACCTGTAGCTCAAAAAACATAAATGGGCTAAGATGGTCCAAATCGATTATTTAATTTATTTAAGAACCCGGATGGGCCCGATAAAGGTTAATTCAGATCTAATTTAGGGTGAGTTTTGTTAAAAAAAAATAATAATTAATATAATATGATAGGAGAAAAAACTCGAGTTGACGTATTAAAACTCATGAAGTTTTTTCTCTCAAAATGATTTTAAAAAAATTAAATTAACCTACCCAACCAACCCGTAATTTGATTCTTGAATGGAATTGAGTCTTGATAGGCTTAATAACTAAGAAATCAGTTTCATCCATTTTTTCGGTCCACAATTTTGAATCTCATTTATATGTCATGAAAAGGAAGAAAATCATCAAGTCATGCTCTGGGAATTCAAAAGAAGAAAGTGAAGGTCCAACCAAACTAGATAGATGGCAATTAATGTGTTCCCTTACATGATCTATGATTCTTGATCCGTCTCTTACACTATTCTTAAATTGAAAGTGGAAATTGTACCATGTCCATGTCTTGATTATCTGTTCCTCTACAAGGAAAAGTCAGTTCTGCTACATGTCAAAGGCATCCACTAGACCCAGTGTGAAAGGAATAAGACTTCATAATCTCTCTCTGAAAATCAAAAATAAAGAAAATCTACCAAGTCATTGACATTATGTTTTTATTATCACAGCTTTTAGGGTTTTAAAAACTTCAAAAAGCAAGACATAATCATTCCCACCAAGATGGATTTAGTTTTTGCACTGTCTAGGTTAATTTGGTGCTGCTATCTTCAAGAACCAATCAATGGAACAAGGTTTAGTGGGAGAATATGATGGGAGCACCCATCTTCCAAACCCTAGAAATCATGGGTTTCCATTGGTTCCCTGGTCACTTTTCTTATTCTTTGGTTTTATACTTTCTATATATTACTTCGACTTTAGTGGTTTTTTTAATTCAACCATGAAATGAATGATACCTCTCAAATATCATATCATCTCTACCTTTGGTTCTACTCCACCACCTTATCCTTACCAAATCCATCTTCCTAAAGTAAACCAATGTCAGGAACCATCGAAGTTCCCGAAAACTGGATATGCAACAAGAAAAGTCATGATTTTTATACGTATTTAGGTCACAGGATGGATGGATGGATGGCTGGCTGGCTTTAATTTCTCTCCGCATCTCTTTATGTGACAACTTGTCATTCGACTGTGAGGGCCCATATCTTGGAGGGAAAGTATGTTGTGAGAGGACAAAGGAAGCAACGTCATTTCCAAGAGATGGACCAGCAGGGTTAAATTGTTCTTAATTGCGTCCATAATTCATGCTTGGCTTTCTCCGCTATCCATCGCCTTCAAACCCCACGCAGGTGCGCAGGGAGAAGGGATACATCTTGAAGAAGCGAGCTACTTTTATGACACTCCTTTCCATTTCTTTACACCAGTGGGACCCAAACCCTAATCAGAGATTCAAAGATTAAGAACACAGACATGGGCCTAGATACTGGGATCCTATTCCTGTGTCAGATGGGGCATACTGTGAAAAACTGACAAATAAAATAGGTGGGGTTGCGTTGTACCATGACAATTTTGAGAGTGCCAATTTTGATGGCAGGGAGTTGGCATGCCATGTGAGATGAGCTAATAGCTTGTCATGATAGCCTGTTAAGTCGTTGCCCTCTTGAGATTGACATGGCTATGTTTTGTCAAAAAATGAAACTACTCCCAACATTTGAGAATAGTTTTTTTTTCAGAATAATTCCTCACCTTTTCTGAAGGTGAACAAAATGCCAATACATCCTCTTCTTCCGGCCCTATGGCTCCCAAATTATTCCCACTTGAAATCTCCCTGTCACATTGCTTGCCAACAGCAGAAGAAACCCTTTCCTTTCACTTTGATTTTCTTTACCTCGAAGAAATGGAATTTTAATTAGCTTAAAGATTTCTATCAAAAACACTAACAGTAACCTGTTCAAGAATTTAAGTTAAATAATCTTGGCAAGGTCAAAGAACAGTAGCACAATAAAACCTCAACAAATTCCTGTGCATTGCACGTTACATCAGCAGATTAATTAATACATCAATGCTTATCAGGAGAGGTGAGACACAACTTTTCCTTCTATAAAAAGGACATGATGCGTGGTGTATGGAGGTTGAATCTAATATCTTACCATCTTGTTGTCATAATTGAACTTTGAAGGGAGGGGGAAGGATCCACACACATGACATAAGGATGTGATGATGACATTTCAAGTTGCCTTTTTCTTTTCATCTGGGTCAATTATGACTATAAAGAAAAGCAAAATCAAACTACTAGGGTTTATCTTATTCACATTACAACCTCTCTCGATTTTCAATCAGCTTGAAGGGGACATGGGGTGGTTGGGTTCCTAATTCTTTAATTAGATACAGATATAAATAGACATTGAAGTGATTTGAGATAACAAAAGGGATTAAAAATTGAAGATTAGTCTAATGGATCTCTCTCTCTCTCTCCCCTCTCTTACGTTGCACAAATCAAGCAAAACACTCCATGAGATAACATATCATGTTTTCGTTGACAGCAATGGCATGTTGACAATGACAAAAGATATGCATCGAGAGAAAATGTGATTATTCCTGTTTTTATTGAAGGAGTTTTGTCAACCAGAAAAACATTGAATTTGTAAGTTTTCATGGGGCCGGCAAGTGGTGTGTATTCAGTAGCTGCCAACAGTGACCATTATTATTGCTAGCCAACCCGTGTGAGTTTTGCCCAGTCGACACACGTCTCTCTTTCATGAAAGTTAAGAGATATATGGCCTTCAGTCCCCCACTATATTTGCCTATGTCTTCTAGTGCATAAAAATACTCGTCATTGCCAAAAACTCTCACACACCACTAAAGGTTGAATATCCTTTTTTAATACACACACACTTGTATTTTAATTTATTAATATCATTTTAATTTTTTTTAAAATCAAATTAAAAAATTAACCAAGTTAATTTGAATTGATTTTTTTTTATATTCGATCGATCTAAATTAAAAATAAATTTATCACGTCTCTAATCGACCCACAAGAATTAATTAGGTTTAATATATCCCTTGCAGTTTGTAGCACAAACGGGCACGAAATATATATTATTACCAACCGTTAGAATACATTTAGTCATTGTAGGTAAGGATAGTGGTGAACCTTGCATAGCCTTCATTTGCTTTCCTTTTCATGCAAGAATTTGATGCTATGTGTCATGATCACAAATGGGGTGTGTGTGGGATTTGCTAGGAACCTATCAAAAGAAATGGCCTTTCGGTGTGGTGTGAAAATGGACCCTATGACACTTGATGGATCTCTTCATGTCCTTTGTTATATTAGGTATAAAATCACAAATGTTGATATGTCATGGTGGTTGTCCATATATTAAAGATGTCTATTAATGTTTGCCCTACGTTAAGTTGTTCATATTTGTCCTCTAGCCCCGACTTTCCCTTGTTTCCTTCTCTTTCCAATAGTGTGTTCCATGATGCACCATCGATTTCACATCACTTGATGTTGAAATGCCAGACAATTAATTGATCTAAAAGTTTAATTAGCGTTGGAGATTATGATAGCTAAATAAAGAACAGTAAAGGTTAGTGTTAGAGAAATAATCCCTAGTCCCACATCTAATTAATAGTTGTTTTCTTTTTAATTAAGCAAGTTTTTGTCAAACAATCTAGTTTAGTTCGAAGTTAATATACAATACCGTGGCCTCTCCCACCCATGAAGTCTCACTAATATTATTTAGCAATTAATTGATTAATATTTACGTGATAGATTAACATCATTTCAGGAAATAAAACAAGCTCCCAATATTGTCTAATTCAAACTAGGATTGGTAGGGTTTTTAATAAATCAAGAAAATATAGCACGTCGAAGAGGGAGATTGGTTTTGAAAGGGGGAATTCTATTAATCTGTGAATTGGACCATCATGCATGCTCATTCAAATTAATTGGGTCAGCAATCTCTTTAATCTTTATTTTTCTAGTGATTTCAACCTCTCTTGGCCTACAAAACATCACTGGCTTCACTTGCCGTGTGTAGAACGCATCAAATGGTCTAAGCCATCAATTAATCAAAGGATAAATTATTTTAAAGAATAATTTGAAGTTCTAACTAAACAAAGAAGAACCTCTCTTGGTTGGACTTGGACAAGACTAGAACAAAGAAGAAGTTTCCTTTTCTTAAAGCAAGATGTGTACTTGCCTTAGATACTAATCCTTAAGAAATATTTGGGATTAAATTGTTGTAAGATAATAATTTAATAAAAAAGACGGGAAAGGGTCAATATCAAAATGTGGTTGTGTTGAATCAATCATCCATTACATAATTGAAAACAAAACGTGCTTTTAAGATAAGAAAGGATAGCATTCTCTCTTGGGTTTTCAAGATAAAAGGCTGGAAGAAGATTGGGCAAAACTAAAAATAGATTATAGATGCATGTACTTCTAGCCCGAAATGGATAGAACACTCTCTTAATATTAAAATTATTCTATGCCGGTCGTAGAGGGACAAAAGGTCTTAATTTGGTAGGGTCCCATGAGCCATTTAAAGATCCAGCAAGAAATCTCCATCATCAGATGTTGCTTTCATGTGGCCCCATAAATCAATATTTGGCGAATTTTATACTCTTTTATCTCAGCTTGGACTCGAAGTATACATCGATGAAACTGCTTCGATTGAAACAACAATGGCGGGTGTGGTGTCGTGAGAAAAAACCCATTATAAGAGGTGTTTGGAATGGTCCTTCATGTTTATAATAGTGTTCAACTCAGTCCACATAAAATCACTGCTTGCAGGGTGCCATCTATGATAAGAACAAATAAATAAAACACGGCTTCACTTGTATGCCAAAAGCAAGATGGCTTTACTTTTATGCCGCTAACAATATTGTTAGTTTTATACCAATTAGGTGGTCATTCACGGGATTGAAGGTAGTATGTAATTCCAAGTCACACGAAAGCTAGCTCTTCGCTTCAATGGTAGACTGAGTTAGGGTTTGGCGGCCTTTAGCTTCATACAATTAGCAAAGTTGACACGAGTCGTTAACAGATAATTAAAAGCATGGCTTTGGAATCTCATAAATGAAAGAAAATGACACAAAACAGACAAGAAGTATCTTTAAAAGTCTACTAATGATGTGATTATCTCGTCCACTGGGTTAGAATTCATCCATTGTTTTAGGTGAATGGCCGAACGTTGATCAATAATTAAAATAATTAGTTTTTGCATCGCTAATACGGAAGTTATATTAGGTGAAATTGCTTAGGAAAGTCTAATGAGAGATTTAATAAGTGGTTTAGGCCGCCAAGACGGCATCAAGTATGGTGGGTGACATTAATCCACAAGCTTATGACACCGTTGTCTCCATCACAACAATTTCTTGGTCAAATTTGTGCACACACAATATTAATTGGCAAGTTAGTATAAACTCATCACCTAATTTTAATTATTGCTTAGCATGTGATGATGGCTTTTGGATGCAACGAGGACCACTCCGACACTACAACCCAAGAGCTCTGCATAGTTAGCTAAATTATTAATAATATGAATAGGATGGCACCGCTGCCTCACTTTGGAAGCAATAATTTTGCTGAACAAAGCAGAGAGTAAAGCACTGCAGAAAAGCATCATGGAGAACCAACTTTTTGGGTGCCAAGAAAACAAAAGGATCAAATGTATTTTTATGCAAGAAAATAGCTTGATGGGTCAAGGATATGACAAGACTTGGACTAGGAAACAGGCATATTACACCATGATTGTGACTACACGTGTCAAATACACAATCCCATAAGGAGGCCCACAAGGGAGAAAGCAAGAGTTATCACTTGGACCCGCAAACTTTTGTCAATATTAAGAAGCTAATTAATAATAATAATAAACAATCCAAATATGAAGGAGGCATTTCCACAGTGTTATTAAATCTGATCTCGCTTCTTGAATCAATCCAGGTCATGAGCCAGCTGGTTCATCAGCTTTGACCCCTCTGCTGCCAAGAAACGAAGTGATCATGGCGTGTGTGCCATGATCTTTTGTGCATTGCGCAAAACCCAAGATTTGTCGGCTTTGAACCCTCCAACCTTGGCAGCATCTCCTTAGCCCATCATCATGCCTATCTCTCTCTCTACATATGCAAGAAAATTTTTAGCTTCGAGGAGGAAGCATAGGCAGTGACTGACTGATCTTTTCACTTGGTACTTTTATTTAACATTGTGCTGACAAACAGAACCAAACACACCCGCAAGGCGACCACACAGGCACCCCACTAACGTACGTTTTCAGCAAGTTCCCGGCGTATTTCTAGGGTTCTCTTTTGAGTTTCATGACCTGAACCACTCCACCACCTCTTCCCGTGTCCCCGATGTGTCCAGATTATGCTATAAAGTGGACAAATGTATATTGGAATGGGTTAGAATGTGAGCTCGCCAGGAAGGACGTCAGGCTTTTGCTTTACTGTTGATAACGTTGAGTTTTTCTATATTGATGCTTTTGTTTTTAAAATTCATGACTGGTGCTACTGTTCGTCTTGGAGCATGTGTTGTTGTGTACCGTTTGATATGGACCATAAAGTTGACCTCACTTGCATGTGACATGCTATGAATTTGGTTAAAGAAATTGGTGGAAAAGCTGAGGATCGAGCCTTTTTAAATCACCATAGTACAAGATTTTCACTAATTTCGCATTTGATTATGGACCATGTTATAAGAATTTGTCGGGCCAAGTTTAATATCACTACGGTTTAAACCCTTTAATATTCTAAATTGTTTAGTTAGAACTGATCATGTTCAGGAATATTGATAGTAAACTAACAAGATAGGCACGACGAACTTATACTTAAAATATATGTCTACGTACATGATATATTCCCTGGATCAAGATTATATGAAATGTTTCTTATTATTTGTTTTTTGATGAGAGCTTGCACGTATCTTTTTTATGAACTTATTTTAAATCAAGATGATGGGTTTTTTTAATCATATTTTGCACTTCAACATTAAATTAATTTCAATCAAAAGGCAAAATGTATAAATATTCGGTCGGAGATGGATCCATGTAGCTACTATATATATATATGGACAGCAACACCTAAGATTCATAATCATCCCTCAAGTTCAATGAATTTTTTTCTCAAGAAAGGAAATTAATTCTTTATGTTTATCAACCCTAACATGTAATTCCGAATTATGAAATATTCTAATATAGGCTACCAACTTAACTTCTGCCACAACATTTAATCCATGTGTCAAAGACCGATGTCATAAATAGCCTAATCTCGATCAGTCTACCAATACCCATTTAAAAAAAATTATTCTTTTTCTTTTTTGGGTAGATGAAGAAAAAAACCTCTCTTTCATGGAAGTCATTATCCTCATCAATTACTTTAAAAAAAAAAAAAATCAAGGGTTTACTCAATGGACAAAAAACTACAATTTATGCCTTACCTTTCTAGAGATTCAAACCTTGGAATCACTATCCAAGAAAGATTATTAAGCTTCCATTGAAAAATTGTCTAGGAAAAAAATCTAGGGTTAATATCTAACACACTTTCCCACCTCAGAATATATTTCTTTCTTTCTTTTAATAATAATCAAGTTGTTTTATTTGAAATACCTGTTCACCATCGAGACAATGACATCTCAGTTACAGTAAAGTTATGAAAAATACAAGTAAAAACATTCATCTGCAGAGATGAAAGAAAAAATATAGTGAAATAGTTGGAGTGGGAAAACAAGAAAGAAAGGAATAAAGGTGAATAGTTGAAGGATTGGATAAAATTTTGGAGAATGCACCTCACCTCACCTAACCCAAGCTATAGCTTAGCACCTAGCAGAAGAATTGTAGTATATGCAAGGCAAGAGAGCACGCATGTCGACCAACGTACGGCCACAAGAGACATAAATATAGTACCTCTTTTCCTGTTTGGTTCCATTCGTCGTACCGTACATTGTTTTTATTTTTATTTTTTTTACACCTTGTATTTTACGCTGCTTCTATTCTTTTCAATAATAATAGTATTTATTGTTGTTGTTGTTATTATTATTTGTACTGCCTGTGCACACGTGGTGGGCCTGTTCTGTTACCAAAGTGTGTTAATATCTGATGTGTCATGTCTTCTATGCCACTTGGCACATGCTAAAGCTAAATGCCAACACTTCCCCCACAAGCTAGATCTTGGGTGAAAGTGAAAAATGGCTGGTGCATGCTTCGTCTTTTTAATTTCTTTCCTTTACAAAAGAGAGAAAGAAAATTGTTCGCATTTCCTCCTCCTCGTTGGTCAATGGAAGATCGAACTTCTTTTTTAGTAAAATGTTTTTTTATATATTAAATATTTTTTTAATAATAATAATAAAGAAGAAGAATACAACAATTAAAATAGTTGAATGATATTATAAATAAATTATTATTTGTAAGATATTTTATAAAATAATAAAATTATTTTAATTTATGAGAATCAATTTCGTATAATATTCCTTTACTCAGTTGTCATGGTGTTAGAT
>Ga0307517_10011529_pt1 | contig 12239 bp, 5 predicted proteins | sample 23_EM_MG_FD_194515 | JGI IMG/M metagenome (GOLD analysis project Ga0307517, IMG submission 194515) | Populus trichocarpa ectomycorrhiza microbial communities from riparian zone in the Pacific Northwest, United States - 23_EM | ecosystem: Host-associated > Plants > Roots > Unclassified | place...
TAAATCTGATGTGTTTGAAACATTCAAGAAGTGGAAGGCTATGGTTGAGACCGAATCAGGTTTGAAGTTGAAATGCTTGAGATCTGATAATGGAGGAGAATACATTGATGGAGGTTTCAAAGAGTATTGTGCTGTTAATGGTATCAGAATGGAAAAGACCGTTCCAGGCACACCGCAACAGAATGACACTGCTGAACGGATGAACAAGACCATCAATGAACGAGCTAGAAGCATGAGGTTGCATTCAGGGCTACCTCAAACATTCTGGGCTGACGCAGTTCACACTGCAGTTTACTTGATCAACCGTGGACCATCAGTTCCTTTAGAATTCAGATTGCCCGAGGAAGTATGGAGAGGAAAAGAGGTACAACTCTCTCATCTAAAGGTCTTTATGTGTGTTTCCTATGTTCATATAGATTCTGATGCTCGCAACAAGTTAGATGCCAAATCCAAGAAATGTTTCTTCATTGGCTATGGAGATGAAGAATTTGGGTTTCGGTTCTGGGATGATCAGAACAGAAAGATTATCAGAAGCAGGAACATGATCTTCAATGAGAAAGTTATGTACAAAGACAGATCAGGTGTAGAAACAGATATGGCCGATTCAGATACAAGTCCATAAAAATCTGAATTCATAAGATTAGAAGGGCTTCCCGATGTTATCGAGCAGAACAAAACTCAAGAGTCTTTACAAGAAGATTCAAGCACATCTGTACCCACTACTACACAATAAGATAAAGAGCCAAGTGAACCAATTGTTTATGTTCGCAGGTCTTCAAGGGTTGTAAAGCCCCCACAACGGTTCACACTTCTACTGAATTATATTTTGCTGACAGATGGTGGTGAACCGCTAAGTTATGAAGAATCCTTACAAGATGGAAACTCAAGTAAGTGGGAGTTAGCCATGAAGGATGATATGAGTTCGTTGCTGAAGAACAAGACCTGGGAGCTAACCACACTACCTGAAGGAAAGAAGGCTTTGCAAAACAAGTGGGTTTACAGAGTAAAGACTGAGCATGACAGAAGCAAACGGTTCAAGGCAAGACTTGTTGTAAAAGGGTTTCAACAAAAGAAAGGGATTGACTACTCTGAGATATTTTCTCCAGTTATGAAGCTCACAACAATCAGAGTTGTTCTGGGGATAGTAGCTGCAGAAAATTTACATCTTGAACAATTAGATGTAAAAACAGCATTCCTTCATGGTGAATTGGAGGAAGACATTTACATGCAACAACCAGAAGGGTTTGCAATACAAGGAAAGGAGAACCAAGTCTGCAAGCTAAAGAAAAGCCTATACAGTTTGAAGCAAGCTCCAAGACAGTGGTACAAGAAGTTTGACAACTTCATGTGTAGTTCGGGATACACAAGATGCCAGGCTGATCATTGTTGCTATGTCAAACATTTTGATAACTCCTACATCATTCTACTATTATATGTGGATGATATGTTGATTGCAGGATCCAGCATTGAAGAGATTGACAAGTTGAAACAACAGTTGTCAAAACAATTTGAAATGAAGGATCTTGGAGCTGCTAAACAAATACTTAGCATGAGAATCATCAGAGATAAAGACAAAGGCATACCAAAGCTTTCACAAACAGAGTATGTCAAGAAGGTTCTCAGCAGGTTTAGTATGGATAATGCTAAACCAGTAAGTACACCTCTGGGGAATCATTTCAAGCTCAGCAAAGACCAGTCACCAAAAACTGAGCTAGAATGTGGATACATGGATAAGATTCCATACGCCTTAGCTATCGGCTCTTTGATGTATGCTATGGTCTGTACCAGACCAGACATTGCCCATGCAGTGGGAGTTGTAAGCCGATATATGAGCAATCCTGGAAAGCAGCATTGGGAGGCAGTAAAATGGATCATGAGGTACTTAAAAGGTTCCTCAAAGACTTGTCTTACCTTCACAGCTGGTGGTTTGAAACTTGAAGGTTTTGTAGACGCTGATCTAGCAGGAGATGTTGATAACAGAAAGAGCACTACAAGATATGTATATACTCTAGGAGGTACTGCTGTTTCCTAGAGTTCTACCTTACAAAAGATCGTCGCTTTTTCAACAACAGAAGCTGAATATGTTGCAGTTTCAGAATCTGCAAAAGAGATAGTATGGCTACAGAGTTTCTTAAAAGAATTGGGCAAGATGAACGGAAAGGGAACTCTGTATAGCGACAGTCAGAGTGCAATCTTCCTTGCCAAGAATCCAGCATTTCACTCCAGGACTAAGCATATTCAGATCAAATATCACTTCATCCGACAATTGCTAGACAATGAGCAATTGATGCTAGAAAAGGTCTGTGGAAGCAAGAATCCAGCTGACATGTTAACCAAAGGAGTTACACTTGATAAACTAAAGTTGTGTAAAACTTTAGTTGGTCTTCAAAGATAAAAGATAATTTCATTGTTTGTCTCCAAGTGGAAGATTGTTAGTAAGTGGAGACAAACAATGTCCCACCATATGCAAGTGGGAATACCTAATCTCCCACTTTGCACATGATGAAGGACATAAACGGTCATGATTTATGCCCCTTCACTCCCATTTGTATACATATATGCTCAGTGAAGAGCTACGGGTGTGTGTGTGCAAAACACAGAGAGAACAGAGTGAGGGATAACGAGAGAGAGCTGTAGAGAGAGCTTGAGTGTGTAGAGTTGAGTTGAGAAGAGTTTTCTCCTCCTCTTTGTTTGTATTGTTTCCTTGATTGATTAATACAAGCCAGTAGCTCCGTGGAGTAGGTAAGTTGTCGAACCATGTAAATCTGATGTGTGTTTGAGTTCTGAATTTTCATAACATGGGGAGGACCAATATCATCCCAGCTTGTGAATGGACCTGGAATGCTCGTGAACAAGCTTGAGACATTTATGGACGGATTAACATCCCCAACACTCCCACGATAAGCAATCTCATCTTCTGCTAATGACATTTCAAGACACTCAACCTCCTAAACTTCTCGAAGCCTACCATGACATAAATTAAGCGTATTGTTAGCCATAATACATCTTATCTTATCGACACCTTCATGAATAGTCGTTGCTGCTTTTCGAGCCTCTCGTACCAAGTAATTAATCTATATACATACATTAAAAACCAATTAGTAGTCATCATCCATAATAAAATTAATCTGGTATTTAGTAAATGTTGTATGTAAAACAATGTTGCATATCTATTGATTGTATTTCGGATATCAGGGCACATAATGTATTGGATTGTATGGACGTCTTGGGAAACATGACTAGGTAGGTGTAATGAAACATGTAATGGATAAATACCATCTCATGTAGTTATCTACATTAATCATTGGATGTCGCTCCTAAAAAACATGATATCTTCTAGCATTTTAAAGATCTAGGTAAGATGCATGAATTATCAACCAAATCCCCTCGCGCATAGCCTGGTGACTAATACTATGCAGCTCGTCAGCAATATCAACATAATCTAGTATATGCTGAGATAGTCTAAACTGTTGTATTACCCGATCTGGATAATGCATCTTAATAATGTTTAAGCAGTGTAACGAGACTTATGCTAATCAAAATTGAAAGTATCAAGTCCTTTGTATATGATATCCGTTATAATTTATTAATATCTTGGGGTTAATCAAAGTGTATTATTTATCAACAAAACCATAATAGTAATATAATTGGCTAAAACTTAAATTTATCAAATTAGTCGGCGAATACCTACATTCATCAAATTTCACTACCATAACAAAATTATAAGTCAAATTCATCTATTTCATAACAAATATTATTATTTTATATGTAATTCGGTATAATTCATAATATAATCTAAGTCAACACTAATTATTCCATCACATAATTTTGTTAATTTACAATCAACAACAATTCAAAATTATTGATTATTGAACAAAATAACCTAATTATATAAAAAAATCTAATTAACCTAATCCCTAATTCAAAACCCTAACATTCAATAAAATCATATTAACACATATTAAGCATAAATTACATTAAATTGATAGAGGAGTAATGTTCACCATACCTTTAAATGAAGAATATGGGTAGTGATGGTGACCGATGATGGATGTTTTGACCGAAAAAATGATGAGTCATTGCAGTGGAGAGAGAGATGGCTGCGAATCTGGGGCTAGAAAGAGGCAGAAAGATGGGTGATGTAGTGTTGATGTTTTTAGTGATAGGAAGAATGAAAGAGGAAGGTTGGAGACGTGTGGTGAAAAGAAATAAAAAAGCCCTCTGAGTTATAATTTTAAATCAAGTCACAGATGCTATTTGCGACTCATATAGCATATGACAACTCCAAAATACGAGTTGCCATATATGACTGGTAAATCTATGCTAGGTCACAAATTATTTTATCATTGTTTTACTTTATTTTTTTAACTACAGTAAAAAAAACACTCGGCATTCTTGTCTGCATGTTATTTTCTTTTGATTTCTTTGACAAGAAACAGTTGTTGCTTACTGCTATGTTGACACGGTGAATGCTCAGAGATCCATTCCCTTGGGATGGAGGTTTTTGATAAATCGATATTCATTATCAAAGACATTTCTTTTTTGGACTGTTTTTTGCTTTGTAATTTCAGTCTATGAGAGTCAAATAGCAAGTCTGCAGCCTGAGATAATTTAAGAACTGCCATAACAGACAGAGATGCTCACAAACATGTTACTTGTGTCTGGTGCCGTCCTAGATGGGTCTCTGTTGCACTTGTGTGGCTTTAATGCATTATTATTAAAGTATATTTCTGTTTCGTGTGATGGAATCTTTCCTTTGCCAGAAAATTGTACTTGTGGATGTAGAAAACATCTAGAGTATGGCGAATGTCACTCCTTTCAATATTCTTTGTAGGCAGATTTTTGGATGGGCTCCACAAGAAGCTAAAATGCAGATGGTTACCGAGTACTTCAGTCAGTCAGAGGTGCTCGGGCCAAACCCTCGACATCTGTTTCAACTTTACGCGCTCGAACAAAGCAGCTATTACCAGAAGTAAGAGCCTCATTTATTTTTTATTTTCTGACAATTTCTTTCCTCTATAAATAGTGGTTGATGCTTCAATCAATTATAGAAACTTTTTTTAACATTATTATGCTGTGCAAGATTCTAACTCTCACATATACTGATGTAATTCGAACATTGACAGCGTCAATGCCGACTATGCTATCATTGAAAATGGAAGTATCGTTGATTGGATGAAAAAACCCATGATTACTCAACCCTAGTGCCTGTTAAGCACTTAGTTGTTTCTGCATTTTCATCTGCAGGGTCCTCGAAGAAAAGGATAGCACATTCGAGGATATTGTCGATGCATATTTGGCATTTTTGAAGGTAAGATTTGTGATGACATCCGTTCAAGTGCTCATCTTGTTTTCTCATGTTATCTTGGTTAGTAAAGGACTGAAGCTAATAATTAGTTAACTTGGCTAACTATAGGTCTAGCTTGCCTATTCATGACTATTATCTGATGTTCTTCCTTGAAATCTCTGAACACTGGACTGTTTTTCTCCTGTACCTCTGTGTTCTACATTTCTCATTTTGTTACTATTGGCTAATTTGCTTTTTATATGCAAGAAACTATGTTATTTTGAGCAACCAATGACTTAATTTTAATGAGTAAAATGAATTACCTATCTCCTTTTTCTTGCCTGTTCTGCCTCAGCCTCTCATTCCATTAGTTCATTCTTTAGTCGTCAAGAAGAAATGTGAGAGGTTGCCCAGATGAGTTTGAATTCCCTGTAAATCTTAGTGCACCAAATTATTCTGTCATTTTGAACTGTAATTTTCCTTTTCTTTTATCAGTGATGAAATACATTATTTGAGTAGCCGACAACATGTGTTTATCCACAAGTAATACCGGTTGGTTTTATTTTGTGCTATGCTCTGCCTCACCATCTCCTTTGTTACTCATTGTAGGTTACTGTGGTGAATCCTGCCATGGATAAAGCACTGGAATTCCTGCAAAAGCTTGCCAGTGATGCAAGAAATGGAAAAATCCCAAAAAAACAGATTATGTTTTGGTTCTCCTTGGAGGCATCCTACAAAAAGAGACGACCCTACTCTGTGCCAGCAAAGGGCAAAGCTTCAACTGCTGGATTTTGTTCAGTCTCTAGTAAATACCGAATTTGGGGTAACACATTCTCCGTTTAATTTAATTTTTTTTCTCTTACTTGATGCAGGTAAATTACCTAGGTGATTGTAGCTTTTAGATATTTGATGATCCATGCACTGTTGCATTATTAGAGGTGGTATTATTATTATTATTATTAATAATAATTATGCATCCATTATTAATTGTTTAATTTTAATTTTAATTTTTTTCTCTTACTTGATGCGGGTAAGTTACCTAGGTGATTGTAGCTTTGAGATATTTGATGATCCATGCACTATTGCATTATTAGAGGTGGTATTATTATTATTATTATTATTATTATTAATTATGCATCCATGATTTCCTCTTCATTCCTTCCTAGCTCTTTTGGTTTTTTTCAATTGCTGGATTCTGACCACATTTTAAAATCTTAATGTTTTGTAGCGGTTTGTTTTTGTATTGAAATCGTGTTTTATAATTTTTTTAAAAAAATTATTTGAAATTATTTTTTTATGTTTTTTTTATTGTTTTGATATGCTGATGTCAAAAATAATTTTTTAAAAATAAAAAAATATTATTTTTTGCATTTCCGAGCGAAAAACACTTTGAAAAACAACCGTTACCATACTTCCAAACACCTTTCATAAAACCATAATTTGATCTACCACTCCGATGAAAACTTTTGTGGAATGCTTAGTGGCCCAGAAAAAATAATGAATTTTGGTAATTTCCGTAATTTTGTCACTCAATTTTTGCTAATTTTCTTCATGGATAACAGCTAAAATACATGGATTGGTTAGCCTTTAGTTTACTTTTAGCACCCATATTGGACTTATGTTTTTCTTAGATAAGCTCACTTAACATAATTCCTTGGATTGGTTTGCTCTATGCTCAACGCGACCCATCATTCATTCGTCCCATATCTGAAGGTATTCAGAGACGTCTTGTGAGATGGTAAGTAATCTTCTCCCTTTATATCTTATCACCCAAATTGAACATGAAAATGTTGTTTGTTTGCATATGTTGATGTCGGCTCACAGGCATGTCCAGGAACACATGAAAATGAGTTTACAGAACCTGCTCCAGTTTCTGTGGCAGCGAATTATACGTGGCCGTAGTTACCGTCATTTGATGTTTTCAAGTGGGCTACAAATAACAAAAACGGTCATCAGTATGTGTTGTCCTTAAAATCAACATATCTCCTATGTTTGTTTAAATTTTGTGCAACAACAGATATTCAAAAACCTGAGTGCTCAAGGGGATTGGCACAGTTTTAAATACTGCATGGGATCTTGAACCAGAGACAGATTTTGAATTTTTGGTGCTTAGGAAATACTTGTTTGCGACAGTTGCTGCAAGTTTGAGTTTTCTAGAGGCTGTTACCTTAATTACACTACCTACGTAGGTGGTGGACATTCGCTGCACCACAGATATATCTCAAGCTCAAATGTGAGCAAAACAATATATGATTTTCATTTGTTTTTGCTGTTTATATCTTGATTCTTGCCTTAGTTATGGGGGATTTTGGTTGCAATCATGGCCTTCTGGATTCCAAGAGAGACATAGCATAAACAAATAAAACTGTAAGATCCTCCTCCATTGGACAATTTATCAGTACTTCTAGTCATGTATTTACGATGACCACTCATTTCATTCCTTGATTTGGGAGTGTATGTTTCTTGGATAGCACGATAATTGTGTTCCAAGTTCACTAGATAAACACAGCTCAATTTTGAGCATCACGCCCCTCATAAAATGATTTTATTTTTTATCAGTGAAGTTCTTGCTGCTAGGTTGCTCTGGAACAACCCTTTTGGCTTTGACTGGTGTTGAAGAATCCATTATCCAGATACATCTGGCGAATGAAGAATTGTCTGTCTTTTTTATATGAAGAGGCGAGTGTGACCATCTCGTCTGTCATGGCGTACCCTAGTTATTTGGTTGAACAATTTATAACTTCTCAGTATCTCTCAACATGGGCGGAGCCAGGAATTTTTTTTGTCCTGGGCTATTAAATAAATATATAAATATTTTTTAAGATTGATTATTAACTCATGTACATGAATTTTTGAAGTTAACAGTAAAGTTTTAATTCAAATACACTACCCAAAATATTAAAATATAAATTTAAAAGTACATAAAATTAAAGCGAAAGTAAAAATAAACTCACTATTAAAGTTACATCCTTTGATATTTTATGGAATATAATTCATCTATAATCGAATCTGAATCGATATTGTAACAACCCCTCAACCGGGATAAAATAACAATTTCATGTCAACTAGAAAACAAAGTAATTAAATTTTTTTCCTCTTTCATTTCCTCCTTTCTTCACTTGATTCTTCCCTAGATTAGTGTTTTATAAGTTGGACTTTGTAAGTTTACAAGGTTATTCTTTCACTTTTCTTATTATTTTCCTTCGATTTTTTTTTTATGTTTTTCCCTTACTTTTTTCTATTTCTCTCTCGCCTTTTCTTTTCTTTCTTTTTCTATTCTGCTTCTGCCCAGTTGGCAACATATAAAAGGAAGGAGGAGCTGATTTGTTTTATTTTTTAATGGCAAATAACCATTTTACTCTTAATGAGTCATTTTGCTTTTATTTGACGGTTCTTTTTTTTGTTAGCACTACCAAGCTCCGTTCATTCTAAAATTTTAACCAGATTTTATTCAATATATTTTAAGATCCCTCGTAAAATTTCAGCTCGATCTGATGGTCGGATTGAAAATTACATTCAATAACGTAAAACTAGTTAAATTGTGATTTTTTATTAAATTTCTAAATTTCTCTAAAACTTCTGAAATTTTAACCCAAGCTAAACCATCATGTTAAAAGACTTCACGCAAATTTTAATAATTTTTTGATAATTTAATTGAGAATTACAAATTTTTTTAACATAAAACTAATAAAAAAATATTAATAAAATCTTGAGCTGGGTTAAAGCCCACCCCAGCCTTTGCCATGCCTCCGCCTATGGCTGTCAGTAGATCATATTTCGTAGGCCTTAATTGAGATGAGCATGGGAGGATGAGATCACTACATAAGATCTCGACGAAGCTAATGAAACAGATGGCAACTAAGTTAGATTCTGCCGGCAATGTTATGAAATTTTTCTAGCTCTACTTGCTTTCTAGGACCCGAGTAGTTCTAGGAGTACGTACTCGATTGTCTGAATTGAAAACTGATGAAGTTGCAAGAACTTTGAATTGTATTTGGATTGTTCACTGCTGCATTTTAGGTCGAAGCTAGCGGTTGGGCATGGTACTTCCATTTTTTCCTGTAAAAACAAGTTTTTTATTGGAAAATAAAATTCTCTTATACGTGAGTTAGTATAACGAAGCTTCTTCTATAATCTCTCGTATATGAGAGATGAGAGTTATGACATACTTAGGAGGTTGGCTTGTTTGTTTCTCCTAAAGCGAAAAACATTTTCATTTGAGGTGGAGAATGCTTTGTGATGCAGTGTGAAGATAAGAACTGTGCCAACAACAATGGTGGATTAATAGAGAAATTACCAAGATAAATGTTTAGAGTGCTCATAATTTGAAGATGTGGAGATTTTATTGGAGGTGTCAAGATCTTGCTAAGAGATTTTGCATGGAGATTTAATTAGAGATATAAATATTTTGTTTGGAGATATGATTAGCAATACTATAGTTTTCAGATCTAGTCTGATGGCCGGCCTGGGTCTTGGGTTTTGATTGGGTCACCGGGTTTTGACCGGGTTGCTCGGGCAATTCTTTTTTTTTTAAATCAAAACGATGTCGTTTTTGCAAAAAAAAAATAAAAGTCAACGGGTCGCAACTAGGTTTTTGACCGGGTTTTGCAGGGTCACGTCGGGTTTTTCCTTCTCATATTTTTTTTTCAACCTTGCCCGGTTTCAGCCCGAGTCGACCGAGTCCTGAGTTAATCCACCGGGCCTAGTTGAATTTCAAAACTACGAGGAATACAGTGGAGAAAATCATATAGAGAGTACTTGGAGAGAAAATATTGATTCAAATAAATTTGATTTTATTTATATTTTTTTATTCTATTTTTTTTTTGTTTTTTAATTCTTGAACATGAGTGTGCTTAACCCAAACCCATCAAACCCAATGAATACAACCCAAAGAATTTAACCTATATTAACAAAGCCATAGCTCAAAACCCATTTGTGTTTTTTTATCAAGGAACGTCTAAGACCAGCCCAGTATATATTGAAGCCCAAATAACTAACCCATGTAAACACAGCCCAACTACAAAGAATACAGTCCATCATGTATGGCCCAAGCCAACAAAAATAATAAAAACAAAAAAAAGCCCATATACACACAAAACCCAAATCCACCTAATGTTCAGTGTTTCCATTTACTCAAATCCTCTTCACCCTCAGGTAATCAACAGAGACGAGAAGGAAACACTGTCTTCAAAAGACAGTTATTAAACTGCTATCATAGATTTCTCTTCTTTTATCAGGGTCAATATCCACCAACCAAGCATGGAGTAATGGTAGCTGAGTCTAATGCACAATTTGAACATCAGGTGTGGTATGCAGACAGTGGAGCCAATGCTTGCATTACCTCAAATGCTCAAAATATCACTCATCTGCTACCTTTCAATGCAGAAGAGACTATCACTGTAGAAAATGATACATATTTGTTAATTAAAAGTATTGACATTTGCCTCTTTACAAATTGACCAGTCTGATTTTCAACCGTCCAACATTCTTCATTGTCCATATGCTTCTACAAACTTACTTTCTATCAATAATTTTTCAACGTTTTTAGTTCAATGTTGCAAGACCATTTTTCATTGTCCAAATGGTCTTGCAACAACTATCGATGAGAAAGCATCTGCTAAGCAATGGCATAGTCAGCTTGGACATCCTTCCCAAGCTATTTTTAGTAACTTCAACGTTAAGTTCTATTTCTCTCTCATCATATGCAAATAAAACTACTTTTTGATCTTATTGTCCTCTTGGAAAATTTCCCTTTAGTGACTCCACCACCCGACAATCTACCAATCCTTTAGTTTTAGTACACTTTGACTTGTGGATTTCATTTGTAGCTTTTTTGTTTTTTGATGTTTTTCAATATTTTTATGGTTGTGTTTTTATTTTTTCTGAAATTTAAAGCTCGTGATAAAAAATATTATCTTGATATATTTTAAAGCAAAACAATTATTATTATATTTTTAAACACCCCGTAATAGATCATACTGGTCTCCATCTTTGATAATCCAAATATATTTTTAACTTGTTTAAGAACACTTGTATCATACTCTGGCTTCTTCTATAATCTCTGGAGCTTGCTAAGCTCTCTGCATATGAGGTGAGCTACTAGCAGATGCCACATATTATAGAGGAGTAGTGGGTGCCTTACAATATTGTACTCTTACTTGTTCAGATATCAACTATGTTGTAAATCAACTCTGTCAATTCATAAATAGTTCAAATATTGAAATTGAATATCATTCTATTGCCCTAGCAGCAACCAAATTGCACTGGATACAAATGTTATTTTGAGACCTTGGTATCTCTATACCTTGTCCTCCTACTTTGTGGTGTGGCAATGTTTGTGACAATGCCCGTGCTTCAAATATAATTTTTATGCCGGCACGAAGCATGTTGAAGTTAATTACTATTTTATATTATTTTATTCGAGAAAAGATAGTTAATAAAGATCTTTTAGTTTGACGATTAACTGGTTTCTGTCCTTGCAAACGGACTAACATCACTACGCTTCACTTTCTTGCGTTCCAAATTAATGGTGTAGAAGTGTTAGTGAATCTGTTTCTTCACTTGTAGATTACCTTGTTGTCGACTCTACATAACACCCAGCTGAACACTCTCCTACAAATGCTGTGTAAGAGTATTTGACAGTGTAGTTGCGGTTACTTTTCAAATAATTTTTTGTGTTGAAATGCATGTTAATGATGTTTTTTTATTTTTTAAAAATTATTTTTGACATCAGCACATCAATACGATCTAAAACATACAAAACATATTAAATTTTAACAAAAAAAAAAAAATTGAATTTTTTAAGAACGCGGTTCTCACCGCGTTCCCAAACGGTTTCTAACTTTCAAACTGTATATTCCATATTTCACTCCTTGTATTACTCTTGTCCTGTTACATTGTATACCTATTTATTTTGATCAATACAACAGTGAAGTTCATGTTGGCCAAACCT
>Ga0307517_10011531_pt1 | contig 12239 bp, 5 predicted proteins | sample 23_EM_MG_FD_194515 | JGI IMG/M metagenome (GOLD analysis project Ga0307517, IMG submission 194515) | Populus trichocarpa ectomycorrhiza microbial communities from riparian zone in the Pacific Northwest, United States - 23_EM | ecosystem: Host-associated > Plants > Roots > Unclassified | place...
AAGACGTAATGGGAATGTAGTAGAGTTTGTGACAGGAAAACCTGTAATTTGCAAAGTACTGACTAGAAAGAATATCAAAGCCTTAAAATCTTAAAAATCAAATAAGCAAAGGCATTACTTATTTGATATAAATCAAGTTGATGCTATATTTGATTGGTTAAAATCAAATAAGCTATAAATAGAGTCTTAATGCATGTTAAAAGCTAGAAGAGTTAATATTTTTCAAGTCTGAATGTATGTGAGCTTAGGATTCATATTGTAAATATTGTAAGAGGAATTTCATTTGAAAATATATATATATATATATATATTATTAAAAGATTTAAAATAGTATAATTCAACTCAGTTCTACTTTGAATTTGTTCCAAACACAAGTGAGAATTCAAAATGGGTTCTAATAGGGTGTGAAGAGCTTAAAAGAGAAAAACATATGCCTTCTCCATTAGATAGCATTAGAGCCGAGTTCCCACATCTGATCCATTGCCCATCAGCCAACTGAAAACTAAATACACAAATCCAAGAACAGAGAAAGAAAGATCATCAACATTGGATGTTATACTGCATAATATATATCTCTGCCTCAACTCTCAGCGATCTTTGCTCAATTTTGGAGTGCGTTCCATTTCCACTCGAATGACTCCCTCATCATCCATTCGTCCAACATCATTGAAAGTTTGACCACTCATCTGATCGGACGCTTTTAGGATGGATGCCACAGCTCCCGTGGCATTCTCTTCAATGGGGATCACCATCTCCTCCTTCCCAGTATCTTTATTTAAACACTTTCGTCCGGTACCTCCGCGCTCACGTGCAGCCCTTGTTTCTTCAGCAATGTCCTCTGCCGTTGTCAACTTCCCTCTTATGCTGTCCTTAATTGACCCAAACCCAAGACTGTCAAAGATTGTCTCTCTTGTTGTAGTTCCTCTAGCAAAAAAACGCAAGAGCAATTAGATTCATTAAGGAAAACAATGCTTAAGCTCGGCTAGCTCGATCGCTTGTACCTTTCAGCTTCAATGTCTTTAGCTTCTTTTTGGGCAGCTTCCTCTCTATGTTCTTCACCTCTCAGCTTCATCCCCTCCGTTTTCCTCCTTGCCGCCTCCTCGGTTTCACTCAATTTCTCCTGAAGTACCAAAAATCAATAGGATTTGATTAATATAGTAATATGTCGTCATACGAGAATCGTTGTTAAAATTATCCACATGATTGACAAACCTTGGTTGCCTCTGTAGTCTCTGCTGCTTTCTCTTTCACTTCCTCTTTTTTACCAGATAAGAAGTCCACGGCTTTTCTTGCAGCATCTTTAGCCGACTCTGTGAGCCCGCCGAGCTTACTAACAGTAACATCCTTTCCTTCCTTTGCTTTCTCTGCTGTATAATCCTTCGTTTCCTTTGACTTCTCTGCAGCGTAATCCTTATACTCACCTGTCTTCTCTAAAGCAGAATTCTTTGTTTCCTTAGCTTTCTCTGCTGCATAATCTTTGTACTCATCGACCTTTCCCATCACCGAATCCTTAGTGTCCTTGGCTTTCTGAGCGGCATAATCTTTGTACTCTTTCGCCTTATCTTCATACTCTCCAATCTTTTGCTTTGCTGATTCCTTGGTTTCATCTATCTTACATGCAGCAGAATCTGTAGTCTCTTTCGCCTTCTGAGTCGTACAATTTTTATACCCCTTTGCCTTCTCTGCAACAGAATCCTTATTCTCTCTAGCCTTCTCTTCAGCTGCATCAGCAGTTTCCCTTGTTTGCTCTGCAGCCTCAAAGCTCATACCAACAACAGCATCTTTAGCATGCCCCAAAGTGTCAGCAACTGATCTTAACACCGATCCAATAACCCCTGGTCTTTCTTGTTGTGGTTGATCTGTGGCCATTTTGGCTTCTCGTTCTTCATAGCATTCTCTTTCTCTATTAACGTCCCTGAGATCAGATGCTGCTTGCCATGCTGCTGCCTCAGCCCTCTCCTCCTTCTCGTGCCTGGATGCCATGACTCAATCACTGAAAACAAAAGGTTGTACAGAAAAATAAACAAAGAAGAGAAGATTACTAGGTGAACTTTTTCTCTTTTTAACTTCTCTTATGACTCTTGCTCGCTAGTTTAGATTAGGTCTTAGAGTTGCTCCGATATATATTCGTGGCTCATAACAGTAACATCTTATGTGAAGATGACGAGTAGAATTGGTTTCTTAGGTGACTGACACGTATTGGACCTGCTGGAGAGCTGAGAGACGTCGTTGTTCATGCAAAGCGGCGAATATGTCGTGTATGTAAGGACAGCTACTTTGGTGTTGAAGGCTAAGCACTTACACCTGTCCTGCCACATGGAACATGAAGATCGCTCTGTTCTGTTGTTATAGCCTGAAAGGTCTTTCATCTTGGACCAGGGACCTTTCTCGGCCTTCAACAATGGCTTCTAAATATTTTCCCAAGAACAACGCAAATATAGAGAATTAATTTCTTGGCAGGTTAATTTTTTGTAGATATTAATTTCATTGTCCTTAATTTGATCTAATTTTCATGTTTTAAAGAGAAAATAGCTTCAGAAAAATGATTTTTCATTTTTTTTAAAATTCAAATATTAAAAAGAAAAGAAAATATTAGAAAATAAATTTACCTCTATAAAATAACGTTCAAGAACTACGAAATTAAAAGGATTTTAAATTATTAAGAGGGAATTTTTTTTTCTTTCCTTCACGCCTGCCTTTCCTTTCAACACAGTCTCTCTTTTTCTACATCTTCTTTGTTTTTGTTTTTTTTTTTTTTTTAGTCTTTATTAGATGTTAGTGATGAATTTTGTGTATAACAAGTTTAGAATTTCTAGGGTTTGTGTGTGCAATTTGATTTTACAAATTTCTTTAATGTCTCGTTGATTTGATTTATTTTTAAATTAGTTTTAGGTAGGATGTAGAGGTTACTAAGCTGGTGAATGGCAGGCCGATCAATATAACTTGGAGTTTATGCAGTGGATGAAGTGTTATTTTGATTCTGCCAACAGAGAACTTATCAAGTAATTTCATGGTTTTCTTATTTTGATAGTTTTTTCTATGATATTTAATTCAAATAAATTTTTGAAATTATTATTCCGCGATTTTGTTTCAGTTTATGCAAAATGCTTAAGAAACTAAACTAATAGTGGGCCTTTTTGTTTCTTTATTTTGAAATTAGGGTTTCAAATTGAGTGCTTCTGTTTTGTTTCTAGGGTTTTGGCTTTAAGTCTTATGGTCATAATGGGTATGGACTGGCTTGGCGAAGGATGGTGTGTAAAATGAGGGCTCGTCAAGTACTAATCAAGTATAATAAGAACTCTTCAAAATCACCAGGGAAGGCCATTCCTTCGACTTCAAAATCCACGAGGGACCATTTTTCCTAAGATTCCTCTCTTTGAGTATCCATCCTCTAATAAACTAATCAAGATTTACATCCATCTGCCACACAAAAAGCCACATATCACAGCAATAAAAGAGATTAACACAACATCTAAACAAAAGATTCTAATAAAACTGCAAAATTTATAACTTAGACCTCAAATTAATCACCTGCTAATATTGATCTTTAATTTCTCTACATAAAAAGCACAGCCGAGAGGCATGTGGTTGCCTATTTGTGGGCTTTTCTTCTTCTTTCTTTGTTGCTTTTCATGAAGTCTATGGTCACCATCTGCGTAAAAATTGTTCAAATATTAGCTTAGGCCTCAAATCACCTACAAATGTTAGACATTTTATCGTTGGAGATTTGTTTTGTAGCATGTCGTCTTTATTTGTGCACCAGGCAAGTAGGGGCCGGTGAAGATTGTCGTGGTTTAATCATTAGAGTTAAACAATTGAAAGGCTTAAAAGTCTGCAGCCTCTTGTTATACAGGAGTCTTACTACATGGTTCAAATCAGGAGCCTTTCTATTATTTTCTTTGTCCTAACGAGTAATAAAAGAGGAACATTTTGGTTTGTACTTTTGGTTGTTCTCTGGGAATAACTACTAATTAATGCTTAATTTTTTAGAATTCCCATTAATTATTTGCAGATATTGTTTGAGCACACAACCAAAGATGGAATTATTAAAGATTGATTAAACAAAAAATCTGGTTCATGCAACCTATCACTTGGCCTCTATATAGGGCATATACAACTATTATGCATAAATAAGCTATAGAATAAATACGATTCCCTTTACTATACTAAACAGCATAAAGAAACAAAGTTAACAGGAAACACAGTTGTATGGCGTTGTGTCATTTCTTTACAAGCCTTTGGGGTTAAGCATGGAGTTGAGAACTTGAGACATAAGGAAAAGATCAGTTTATTGAATCTCATGATAAAGTTTGTGTTGACCAGATACTTAATGCCAATTATTATTCGTGTCGCAAGGAACATATCAGTGAGCTATATTTAAGAGGTTTGAAATAAAATAAAATAAATCACCATCTAATTTTATGGTAATTAAGAACCCTAACTAGTTTTCTAGAGATTATAGGTAAGAGAAAAGTTATATTAAAAGAAGATAAAAATCACCCTAAAACATCTTATCTAAGATAATTTTTTTAATGATAAAGATATCTATTATGCTTATACTATGGGTTTGCATAAACTAATACATGTGTGTTCACTCATTAAAAATTTATAGACCTAAGTTATTAATTTGGGATCCAAGCCTAGCAATAAAGCCTAATCCTCACTTTTAAAATACGGATGCCAGATTTGAAAGAAAATTATAAATTAGGTTTTGGCATGTTTCTTTTTATTATGCAATTTGTGATTTTATTTCAAAAAATTTGAATTCACAAGGATATAACCCTTTTAAAGATTTTATTATCTCGAGTTAATTCTTTGATGAAAACAAAACCTTACATTTTCTTTTGAAAAACTACAAAGTTTCAACTTCTCGGGAACAAAACCCTTTGAGTATCATACCACTCATGGGTTAACTCTTGGACTAAAATAAAACAACATTTTATTTACGTAAATCTTTAGAGAAAGCAAGGTTATATATATATTTTTTAAACGACAAAACTCAACTTGTTGGGATGGAATCCTTTTAAGGATTATATTGTCCACATATTGATTCTTTAATAAAAATTTCTTTTATTTAATCTTTTTGACAAAAAAAAAATCAAACTTTTAGATGATATAATTTAATTTCTCAAAGACATAATTCCCTTTCAAGGATTACATGATTCCCAACTCCATAATGATCAATCAACATTACACAACAAAGTCCATATAATTGCCATTAAAATGCAAGTCTCAACATGGTCCATAAATATGTCTATATGTATAAGAATATTATTCACATATTAGAAATAATTCAACACAACTAGTTAATAGAAATGAATATAATCTAACACAAAAATCATGCACACGTCGCAAATTAAACAAAACAAAATAAATAACAACATACAAGAAAATACACATTCAAGAATAAAAAACCAACACATGCGTTATAAATTATTCTAAAAATAATTAAATCACATATTAAGGTTCAAAATTGACTTTTGCAAGTTGCTAGAGTTGGCTGGAATTGGATTGAAGTTGTTAGAACAAAGAGAGACACAACAACGATGCATGCACCCACGCACTAGAGCCTAGAGTATTGTTGAAGATGGGGCATGTAATTCTCACACGCCTATTTAAAACTTGTAAGAAAATAAAACAAAAAACACACTAACTTAAAACTTGGATCTTTGGACAAAAGATGGATTAGAATTTGTGGTGACTTGGTAACCTGAGGTTTAATTGATTTCAGTACGTTTCATTTCAAATAGGGGTTTTTATTGGGTTTGGTTGAGTGGAGATTCATGACGTGGAAAGGTTTTTGATGAGGATTTGTGATCAATTGAGAGGATTCTTGTGAGTAATGTTATGGTGACATTGTGTTGTGTAAAAGATCAGAGTTGAGCCAAATAACTTGAACTTTTTTATGACAAGGCTTAAACTTCCTTATTACAGGGTTGAACTTTCTAATGGAAAACCTTGGACTTCCTGATAATAGGGTTAAAACTTCTTGATGATAGTGCTTGAACTCCTAATTGAAGGGCTTAAATTTCTGATAGGAGAGCTTGAACTTCTTGATAACATTGTTGATCTTTTTTATTGCATAGCTTGAACTTTCTCATAAAGGTTTGAAATTCCTGATTACAGAGCTTTAAATTCTCGATGACAAAGCTTGAAACTTCATGATGACAGAGCTTGAAACTTCATGATAACTAGGGTTTAAATTCCTGATGACAGAGCTTTAACTTCATAGTAACAAAGCCTAAACTTCTTGATTACAGGGCTAGACTTATAAATGGCATAGTTTGAACTTTAGATGATAAAGCTTAAACTTATCGATGACAAGGCTTCAAACTTCCTAATGATAGGGCTTAGAACTTCCTTATCACAAGGCTTCAAGTTCTGGATGATAGGTCTGCAACTTCCAGATGACAGGGCTAAACTTTCTAATGGCAAAGCTTGAACTTCCTGATAACATCGTTTTAACTTCTTGATGACAATGCTTGAACTAAAAATGTCCTTTCTTAGAATCATAAATAGGGTTATTGATATAAAACAAAACAAAACAAACACCTTAATATTTGTCAAACCATGTTGTCGCACCTGGAAATAAATGGGACTCTCCAAAATAAAAGATAAAAGATGTGGAAAATATAGTTGGCGCCACCTAGTAATTACAAGGAATTAAAAGTCCTAAAAGTAAACATTGGTTCTAGAGATTTAGGAAAAGGATTAGTTATGCTTAAAGGAAGAATAAGGTCGTCCTTATCGTATCATTTCAAATGAAAGGTTAACCTTTATTAAGTGTTTTCTTTTAAATTTGTCTTTTAATTTTCATAAAAAGTCTTAATTATCTTTTGAGCTTTATTTTTAATTTATTTTAATTATTTGTGAAAAATAAGACATCGATCCCTTAGAAAATAAGACTTGTCAATTAAATTATTTTTGAAAAATGTGATGTCGACCTCTTAAAAAAGGAGACATATCGAATTAGACATTTGTGAAATAAGTGTTTGACCTATAAGGATGGTAAAAATTAGGTTTTTACCTCATTCTTTTAATTAAGTCCAAAATAGGTCTGAAAGGTGCAAGTCATACTTATTTGAGCCTATGTAGGATCACGTTCACCCAGTTTAAATTATTATATTTCATCCATGAAAGAATATTGCACAACATCCAAAAACAAACTCATGCCTATAAAATAAATCATTTTTGTATTATTTATTATTTATTTTTTTATAATAATAATATTATTAGGGATATTTAGACTCATATTCATATAAAAATATAAAATGTATAAAAATGCAAATAAATTCATTCAAGCAAATAGCATTCATATATTTTCATCCATAGAATCAGACACACACATGAAATCATATGAAAAAAAATAATATTTTTTCACACAAACAAATCAAACATTTTCTCATATAATTACTCTGATGCAAAAGATAAATTTCAACCTTATACAACGAAGCATTGTTCACTAAATTTAGATGTGTCCATACTTAAATTTGGATTCATTCTCATCAAATTAAAACATGTCCAAACATAAATTTATACAAGTTTACATGCAAATTTAAACATATATATACATGTTCAATCATAAAAACTTTTATATAGGAAAATTAATAATCAATCAAAGACAGTGTATGGAAAATCAAAAATAGTCTCGAAAGCGATTAGAGTTGATCCAAAAATAATGGAACAAATCAAGGTAGTGGCAGCACGTGGCTTGCATACGTGGGTAGTGAGGGAGGGAATTGTACAGTGATGGCGCATGTATCACATATTCTGTATCAAATCTTACAATAAAAATACAAGCAACGAATAGATACTTAGGAGCTTGAGTTTGGCCAAACTAGGACAAGAATGTTGGTGTTTTTTTATCTTTTGCAGTTGACGATAACCAGGGATGAGAAAAGGCGATGAGGTTATTATAGACTGATTTCAAGGTTGATCTGTCATTGTTGGGTTCAATGTTTTGTGGTGGAGAAAAAGCAATTTGTGGTGGTTTTTTTATGGGCCTTGTTAATCTGATGGAAAACAAGGTTGGGCAAGTGGTGTGGTGATGTTTTTTTATTGTTCTCTGAGGTTTAGTTAAAGAAGCGAACAATGGTCACCATATCAGTGCTGTCATTATGGATTTAGATGGTGGTTACTTAGTTAATTTCTGAATGGAGGAGAGGGACTTGGTTGATTGAATTAGAAAATATAGAGCTAATGGGTTAAATAGGATAATTGTGGTGGCTTCTACTGAGAGGTTATTGTGGTGAATTAATGGAAGGGAAGGGATAAAGAGGTTATGGTTGATGTATAGTTAGGAGAGGTATTGTTGGTGGTAGTAGTTTGGAGAAACAATTTTAGATGACTAATTATTAAGGGGGGGAATGAAATGGAGGCTCTTCCTCTTATGGTCTTTATGTTGTTTTTGGTTTTTAAATTGAAAAAAATGTCTAAAATTATTGGGTTAAGACTGAGATTATAGGGCTAAGTTTCTAGGATTGAGGGGTTGAGTTTATAGGATTGAGAGTAGGATTTTAGGGCTGTATTTATGTGATTTTGGCCAGTTTTAATGGTGAAAAAGTTATAGTTAGTGTGATTTGTATTTTGAAAAAGAAAATAAATAGGGTAGTAAAAAAGATGTCATTATTGGAAAATCCAAGAATTCAATTGAGTCTTCAAAATCATTACAGTCCATGGCTTTTTGAATTTTTAATTTTTATTAGAGGTTTAATTTTGGATCTTATTTTCAATTTCATTCTGAAATAAATTAGGTTAACTCTTGAATTTGGCCACTTATTCCAGTTTAGTTCTTGGTTTTATAATTGTGCTTTTTGGTCAATTTATCCATAATTCTCCTTTATCACTTTAATTTATCCCTAATTAAATCAATTAAACTTTAGATTTGGCAACTTGTTACAAATTCACCCTTGGTCTTTCAATACTTTTAATTTCAACCTATTCAACCCATTTTCTTATCAATTATTTCCTCAATTGCATCCTAAATTATTCTTGATATTTTTTACCTTTTTCAACTCAGTCTTTGGCTTGTTAAATTCAATTATCTGTTCAATTTTTATCTCCAATTGTATTTCTACCCTTCTCTTTTATTATTATTTTTTATTTTATTTTATTTTTACTATGTTTTTCATCATTTTTATTTTGGATTATTTTTTGAATATTTATAACTTAACTAGTCACACAAAAATAAACAAAATTGATGAAAAAGTATGAAATGATTAGAATTGACTAGATTTATTGAAAATGAATTATAATTCACACCCACTATTCATGTGTGAACGATAGGACGTGAATTATAATTCATGTTTACTATTCACGTTGTGAACAAAGAATGAAGAAGAAGAAGAAGAAGAAGAAGGCTACCTAGTGCGACGGTGGTCTGAGCGTGAAGGGTGACAAGGTGCTAACGATGGCAACGATGGAGTTTGGTTGTGGACGACAGAGAAAGAAAAGGAAGAAGAAGAAAATCTGTAGAGGGGAGAGGGAGGAGAGGAAGAAGAAGAGAGAGAGTTGCGACCGCTGTTGTTGAACAGAGGTGTTCAAGTGGCGGCTTATGGTGGAAATGGTGGTGGTCAGACCGGTAATGAGAGTGGTGGGCAGCTGAAGAGGCAGCAGTGAGAGAGAGAAGGCACAGAGGGTAGTGTCGGCTAGGGAGAGAAAAACTGGGGAGAGGCTGATTTTTTACCGATTTTGGACCCAATTTTCTTCATGCTCAGGCCATGAAATCCACCCTTATTCATAGGAGGTTAAAGAGGGTAATCTTGTCTACAAGGAAAAAATTTCAGCCCTTGATTCGGTTGGGAACGATCCCAACCGTTGGTTCAAAGTAGGCACCATGAACTGTCAAATCTGACAATTCAAGGTTGCTTGAGTTGGTCTTTTTAGACCGGCGTCGCGGCCGTTGTGATGTTAATAAGCCTGAACGGACCATACTAGGGGATTTTGGGATGTCAGGTTACCATTTTCGTTCATGTGTTATCAATTTTGGTGGACATATAAGGCATTAAATGCACCTGAGAAGTAGCCACCTAAGCAGCATTCTCGAGCAAAAATCAGGGAAGACAATGAACAGTGATCAGATGACGCATTGTTTAGGGTTAAATTAGGGATTTTTGTCCAACTTCAATGTTGTCCTTCATCATTCACTATTATTCGATTGTAACCCTAATTAACCCCAAATGTTTGATTTAGTGCAAGTTAGCCCTTGCCGAACTTCAATTTGAACCTTGTATTTACGCGCCTTTTGCACTTTGGTCGTTGGTCTTAAATTTATGTAATTTAACCCCTAATTGATCATTAAACTTTCAATTTGCTTCAATTCAACCCCTAGTTTTTGTCAATTAAACCCCTATAGTCCGACGCCTTTTGCAGGTTAGTCATTGACTGCGAAAATTTTCAATTTGACTCCTAATTGACCCAAAAACTTCAATTGTTTTTTGCGATTTTGCCCCTGATTTCAATCAAATAACTTGGTAAAAATTAAATTTGGTCTCTTAAAATTCTATTATCAATTGAGCTCAAATTGAGCTCCCAAACTTAATTTTGCACCAATTAATATCCTAATAAAATTAATTTGACTCATTTAAAATATAATTAAGTCATTGCACTTAATTAAATCCTTTAATTGGACCCAAATTAATTCTTAAACATAATTAAAATTTATTTTGGGCCATGATTAAATCAAATTGGCTTATTAAAAATTTAATTATATCTTTGGACTTAATTTTTATGCAAATTCATCCAATAATCATTTAATCTAACATTGAATTTGTATTTTGTTTTCTTCATTTTTAAGCCAAATGGGGTACAATTAGGCTTTGAATTTTCTCCAAAATTGTAGCTTGATTTTTTTGTATTTTTGAAATCCTCCTCAGCCTGCTTTCTCCACGTTGTCAGCCTTTATTTTATTTTTTTTATTTTTATTTTTTAAAAAAAATAAATTTTTCGGAATAACCTAGAATTGGGTTTTGACATTACCTTTTAATATATAAAGACTTTTCTAGCTAAACCTCCAGTGCTGGCCTCACCAAAGCTTGAGAAGCCTTTAAGTTGTATATTTTAGTAATATAAGAATCAATAAGTAGGATTACAGGAAAATGACATTATGCATGAACAAACTATGTATTACTGTAATCATGTACTCACATAGGTTATATATGTGTGTGTGTGTGTGTGTCTTTGTATTTTGTTAGTTTTAAATTATGTTGTTATATATTACCATTTGATGTTTATATAATCTGTAAAACATACTTAATTTAATAAATGATGTCGAAACCTTTTTTAAGAGGTTATATTGGAAAATGAACATTAACATAGTCTGAATTTAATCTAGTTTATATGCCATAAAAAAATAGGTAAAGACCAAACTTTACCTAATTTCTTAATTGATAACTCATACAACAATATTAACCATGAATTGAATTGTATGATTTCTAGGAGTTTGAATTACCTTCTTGTATCAATTGATTGAATATATCTTCTACTCTCTTAATTTCAAATGAGTATTCTTCATTTTCACGAGTCATTTCAGTTGTTGTTGCTTCTTTACCAATAGGTTTGTTAGCCTTTTTTAGTTTTTTTTAATGCAATAACCTCAAATGGTTTTTTATCCTTAAGTTCATCGTCTGATATAAACTATTGTATAAATTTTTCAAATTCCTCAACAAAGCCCAAATCTACCATGAACGAGCCATTAAAATCTCATTCAAATAGCTAAAAAGGTACATTCCCTTAAATAGCTAATTGTTTGCTTGCTTTGACAACATCTTTTCATATCGAGCAACATCAAATATAAAGGTGTAGATATTAAAATATTTTGTTCCCACAAACCTTTTGTTTTTAGTTTCTACTATATCCCATTTAGAATTAGCATAATGCATTCTTACTCTATTATCATTGTAGTGCATTTAGTTATTAAAGTCTTTAAACTAAAAGCATATATTTTTATGGAAACTCATGGGACTATTTTGGTCAAGTCAGCCAATTTCACTTCTACATTTGTTCTATAGAAGATCTTATGTAAACTTTCATTTTTTACTTTGGATAATTTTGGTCAATGATGAATCAAATAACATGAGTTTCAAGAAAGGATTTACAATTAATTAGTTAAATTAGCAATGTATTCCCTTATTGATTGGTTATTCTTTTTAAAAAGAAGTTTAAATTCAAATAGTTTATTCTTTTCAGAATTGGATGCAATATATAAGTGTTTGAGATATAAAAATATTAAGATTGCCAAC
>Ga0307517_10011532_pt1 | contig 12239 bp, 17 predicted proteins | sample 23_EM_MG_FD_194515 | JGI IMG/M metagenome (GOLD analysis project Ga0307517, IMG submission 194515) | Populus trichocarpa ectomycorrhiza microbial communities from riparian zone in the Pacific Northwest, United States - 23_EM | ecosystem: Host-associated > Plants > Roots > Unclassified | place...
AAGTAGTCCATAGTACTCCATAGGTACCATTTTGCCTACTAGTACCTACAGAGACCGATTTGACCTACAGGTTCCTACATAAAAAACATCTGCCTATGGCCAAAATCCGTTTTCCTGATGTGAGCCAAGACGATGAAGAGCTTTCACTTGTCGCTGGATGACTAGAGGACCACTTATCAGAGCGCTCAAGATTGATAAAACAATAACGTCCACCTACATTTTGTCACGGTCGCATTTTTAATTGAGGGAGGAACTAAATGAGACAGGCTATCTCTTGAGGGCCACCATCTGATCTCTCCAAATATGCCAGTAGCACCAAAAATCCAAACATATAGCAACATTATTACCATAGCTGGGTAGAAGAGGATTTTGCTTACAAAATCCTCCCCGCGTCTTTTGAGGATTGCATCGACAAAAAAAACGAAGAGAATGATCCAGATGTGCCAACCCACGAATAGAAGGAGCTGTCCGAATGCGACAATATGGTAAATTATCCAGTCTATAGGATGTCTTTGGGAGACTTTGACGTTGAAATTAGTACTGCCACGGGGAAAGGTAAAGGGCGCAATGACGCACGTCTCTCAATGGCCCCGATGAACCTGCCAGTATGGTATCGAATGACAGAGGGTAACATAGAGGTCGATGCGAGGGTAGGAACCCGTAGATAAAAAATTAAGGGACAGAGGATCAAAAAGAAGAGGACGGTAGAGGGTATGTAAATTAAGATAAAGTGTTGAACCTCATCCAGAGAATGCAGATCCTCGTGGAAACCCATGGGAAGTTGATCACTGTTATGTTGAAAGTAATTCTGGGGAATCCATTTTACACCGGGAAGTACCTTGGCACTGTAAATGACCAAGCAAAAGGTCAGACTAACTATGTTTGGAATCGGAGTATCATTCTCTGAACGAGAGTCAATAAGAGGAAGAGTAATCGGTGTGACTAAAAACGTACCCAGGTCCAAGAGGTGGGAACGATCTTTCCGAAAAAACGAGGACCCTCGCCCTAACGAGTTGTTTTCATATAGACCAACGAGGTAGAGCCTGAGTTATGCCGTATTTTTCATAATTTAGCATTTGGTTCACTAGTACTTGGCCAAGGTTTGAATTAACGCACAATGGTAAGACGAAACTCGCAAGAAGCCATTCCAACCAAGTAGTACCAGTGAAAGATCCTGAGTACGCGAAAGCAGTTTTAAGGGACCCCAGGAATACTACCGTAACTGAGACAAGGATGCGGTACAAGGTGATGAAGGCCCCCGGGTCAAACTCGAGATCATCACATTCATTTGACAAATATTTAGGGCGCTGGATCGACAACTTCGCCGCCAAATACCATACAAGATCAACACAATCCCGTTTGAACAACCATGAAAGGTATTTGGGTATGTCTCTGCGTGTCTCGTACGATCCAAGAAGGAAAAGACTACATGGAAATCAGTGTTGAGCCTTTTGATTGTTGAAAGCAACTCACACAAGAGAGACCACGACGCCAGATATCCATTCTAGAGTAACGGGAGTTGTGACACTTCCCGTTTGGCTTAATACAGCTTTCACTGTCCCAAGGGCAAGCGGAATGGAGAAAACCATGAAACGATAGGGCGATATTTTTGGGTGCCATGAAAGACGAGGGAGGGTAGGAACATAATGAAGCCCATCATTGGGGTCTGTCGTGTTTGTTGGTTCGGACTCAAGGGGAATGCCTTGTTCCTGAAAGGACATTGCTCCGTGAGAGTGGAAATCGATCCGACTTGGACCTGGCTCATAGTACTTCACTATTCCATTCCCTCTTTCTTCTGGGTTGATATTCTTTCCTTTGTTCCGGTGAACACCAACGAGCTCGATGGAGTTCGACCCTCCCACTGTTGGACCTCCAGTGGAAGTGGTTCCCGCCAGAACAATCATCGAGTTTGGGTCGTATAGGGCACCGCCATGCTCTCGTGGATCGACGATCCGACTTGGACCTGGTTCGGTGTACTTCGCCATTCCATTCCCCCTTTCCTTTGGGTCGACATTCTTTCCTTTGTTCCAGGGAACACCAACGAACTCTATGGAGTTCAATCCTGCAGTGGAGGTGGTGCCCGCAAGAACAATCATTGAGCTTGGGTCATTTAGGGCACTGCCATACTCTCGTGGATCGACGCCTTTCCCCTTATCTACCAACACCACAGTGCTAAGATCACCATCCTCGTGGATTTCGAGGTAGTCACTGTCCATCAAAGTTTCAACGGCAAGAAGATGCTCCTTGGTCGCTGAGGTAGCGGTCACAAAGCCATTCTCCTTAGAGTCACCGTCACCTATTTGAATTGCGTGTGTTGCGGGCTCTTTTTCTGAGGCTGGGGGTCGAGGTGGCTGAAAGAGTTCGTCTGATGGGAGGGCTGTGTCACTAGCGTGGATTGAAGGATGATCAATTTGGGCTGGAAGTGCAGATTCAAGGTCGAAGGGGAGATTTTTTTCTATCCAATCGGGCTTAACAGAAGGTATTGTGACTTGATGGTTGGCTAATTTCTTTCGGTCTGTTGTTGTACGACTAACGTATTTTCCACCCACCTATGCATGTTTCCTCGGTTCCAGTTGTGGGGACGCTTGCAGAGGCATTCTCCAGAACAAGTGCTCCGTCAAAGTTGTTGGTCTGATCATCCTGTCTCTCTGCTGGTGTTAGTGCAGCTAGAATCGGTCACTCCCATTATGAATCGGAAGGTAGTGGATGCTCACTGATATTATATTGGTTTACGCCTACATTCCTAGAGTTTTCGACCTCATGATAAGAAGCAAGCGCCATCCAATTAAGACACTTACTGAGTTTTATTATCTTGTTTGGTGTCGATCTTGCCTTGAACATCCACATTATGCTGCTCGTCTGAGCAAGCGCTAGGATTCGGCTGGCTCACAAGGCTCCGAGTCATTGCACTCACTGATATGCAATGACTATGAAGGAGGCGCGAGTTGAAGTAGTTGAAGTACAAGCGGTGTTAATGATAAGCATAGCCCCAATGACACTGCCTTCGGCATCATGATAAGGGTTAAAATTCGGTGCACCCTAAGGAAGCAGAGGGTGGCCAGGGAGATAGAGGCGGAACTGGCCCTGGGGCCAGAGGAGTAGCGTACACAAATGTAAAGTCCAACGTGAGGCCCCGCCTCAACGGACAATAAACCGGATACAAAAAAAAAAAAAAAAAAAAGAGGGTTAAAATTAGCGCCGGCAAGTCCACCGTAATCTGACATAATGTGTTGTTCATATAGGATCAAGGAAAGAGGGTTCCACTACGTACCCGTCCTTTGTCGAGAACGATTAAGGGACTATCGTGTGGTGCGTTTAAATTCTGGCCGCGAGCGTCGAGATCTGGTTGTGCTTTACAAAGTGGAGGATAACCGTCTTGTGGTGCTGGAGGTGGAAAGCTATGTGGATGACATCCTTGATTGGGAAAAACGTGCCAACGGGGGGCGAGAGCACGTGAATATTTTCCGAGCTTATTGGTTTCTCATTCACCTAGTTTCGATGTTGAAGACTGAGTGTAGGGAGAATACTTCACGAAGCTACCGAACTGTAGTATTCTGAGGAGCTTTGATGACTCTTTGAAGATAACCTCTAATTAAAGGTCGAAGTCAGAATCCATACCAGCGCCATCCTCAATTTAAATCATGTTTTACCCAGAGAGGTCATATTTTTTTAGTTCGGAAGCTTATCGTCCTGAAATACGTTTATTGTACTTCAAACTCTTGTGGTTACACACTAGCATTGGAATTGGATCTCGAAAGGGTAATATAGAGCTCAGAGGCCGGACATCGAGAAGAGATCAGTTCGGAAATGAAAAAAGGATTATGAAGGTGAAGAGTCTAAACTACAAATCCTGAATTTTCTTAGACAGGAGACAAAACGGGGAAACTATTGGACAGGGCAGTAATATCAATGGCGCGGATCACGGAACAGTTGAAAGCGGACTCGCCTTGAGGATATTCTTACCAACCGGGAAGGAATAGATGGGGCTTCGAAGTTAGAGTCCTCCACCAACCGAACTTCGGAAATCCATAACAATATTTCCCATTGAGTCTATTCCAGCTCTCCAGACGCGTAACGCGGATGCAGCAAACTGATGCACCCCATACACGATGAACTCGAGAGCCATCAACAACACGACAAGCACCCCAAACACCATGACACCTATGGGCCATACATCATATGCGACGAGCCCCAGAAAGGCTATGAGGGAGACGGTGGACAACAACATGCAGAAAGTGGGGATGCGCGAGGACAAGGAGAAGAAGACATATGAGTTGTAAATGTCACGAGAACGGTACTATAATGAGCAATTGAGTGTCATCAGCAGTCATAAGCGTGTGCGCGGTCAGTAGTACCAGAAGGTTACGCACAATGAATGTCTCCAAGTCCACCCAATTATAACGGATCAAGAACCATACGTCACAGGCAATCCCAAGAGCACATGCGGTGCTGCTGGTAGCAACCGCGGTGTAAGCATAGAAGTTGATCTTGAAGACGGATTCTGGGGTGATTGCAAACATCGTTGCGTTCGCTCTAAATGTCGTTGTCAACTTGCGATCTACAAATAATAGAGAAGTAAACTTGCGCAGCGAGAGCTACAAGCTATGATTCATGAAGAATTAGATGAAGCTCGCAAACAAAACGTCATGGTGAATCGACTTACAAACCCTCCGTTGAATATCCATTCGCTTTGAAATCTCAAGCGCAATGGTACAAATTCTTCTGGGATATGTGCAGCGGAAAGTTCACCATACATGGTGAGGGATTCGAAGGCCATTCTGTGCCAAGGCAGGACGGCGATGTCGATTTGTTCTTCGTTCGGTTGGGAAATAGTGGCCATCTCTTCCTCACGAAGCGACTCCGGACCAAATCCATCCTCTCTCTCTGTGGGGTATAAATAAAATGGGAATGTTTTGGCCTATGTTGCCAGAAGTTCTTCAATTGCAAGTTGGGATCCGAATTACGATCCCAAATGTTATGTAAGCCTTCTGAACTTCCCTGTCACCGGCATTGCGGCACCAACCAATTGGCATCAGCTACGATCTCATCAGCGTTTATCGCTTGAGCCACTATTCCGCCTCTTGGTGCGGTTTGTTGGAAGGGCCCGAGTTATTGGGCGGCACTTCTTCTCTTCCATTGATAGTCCAATTGCGTCTATACTTTTAAAGCGACGCTACGGAACTGCATTAAGTTCAAGTATTTAGCGCTTTTTATCATTATTTCTTCTTTCTAGGACAAAGTATCATGAACTTGCGAGTGTGATCTGCCCAACAAAAAGTTGTGACCCATTCGAGCGATTGGCGAGCGGCCTTTTTTTTTTTTAGAAAAAAAGTTTGATTTTGGATGTAGTACTTATAATTACTTAAATAATAAACACAAATGGGAGGGATCGGAAGTCCTCAATTTTTATTCAATGGACGAAAAATCCATTAACTCCCTTGGGATACCTGCCACGAGACAAAGCGCGCATTAGGATTTCGTCGGGACTTCACCGACAGAGGTGATGATCTCCTGCCGTTTTCGTTGACAGGTGTCACGCGTCTACACCATTGATATTACAGTCGTTTGCATATTGTTTTGCACAACGAAATTCGCAGCACAGCGTTTGATGTGACCACCTGTCAATCAAATTTAACCGAATATGGTCTGGCTCGCAGACGGATCTCCGGGCATGGCAGGTGGGAATGTGACTGTCAGTCACATCAGTCGTTGCATCGTGTATATCGTTGTGCAAAACAATATGCAAACGACTGTAGCCAAAGCACCGCCAATTCCGCGCAGCAGCCACGGTTTGTGACGTTAACTTCTTACCGGGAGATCGTCAAAAACTTCGGAGAAATTATTTTTTCTGAAAAAGGAAATCAATGCATTGCAGCATTGGTTTGCAATACCTGGGTCACAAATTTTGAATGGTGTAACAAGATAAGATGAGTACTTCTCGGATAAACCCGACTGCTCATGGTCGTCGATGAATGGGTTTCGAGATTCCATATACCTATACATAAGGGCTTCCATTTGGTGGCGGATATCAAGATGCTAACAAGTGTTTCCCCACATTTGTTGTCGCGGAGATCTCAGTGCAGCCTGTTGCGGTTTCCCCGGACATGCCTTGATCAGGACATTCTCGTTCTCGAGAAACTGCTATCGTTCGTGTGATCCCGAGGTTCTCCGCATGAGATCTATTCTCCCAGTTGTGGATAAATTGGTCCCTCCGATGGCTATGCCCCAATTTCGATGATGTACGAGACTTTCCTCGCGCAACCACCACCGTTTGCCGATTTAAAGTGTTGTCATTCATGGGAGAGACCTGGAGTATGTACAAACTTTGAGGCTCTCGGAGACTCAGACACCTGCCCAACCCTCAGTGATCTGTCAATCGGATGCGCTTTTACTTAAGTTTGGGGTGATCCTGCAATTGTAGCGCCATTAGATTTTGTTTTGATCATTATGAGGTATCCCCACATAGGACTCCGAAGAAATAGGCTCTCGCACTGGAGGATCTTTCCGGGGTAACGGCAACCGGCGGCTTGTATTTTTGGAGAACCCTCCATATCAAAACGCGACATATGACTGGGCGAAATTCGTATTCTCGGCTGAAAGTCGTGCGTCGATTTTTCGCTTTCATGTTGACATGTGACAACTTACATCCTTTCCATTGTTAATCCAGAGAGCTATTTTCGCTTGAATTAAAGTGGTTGAAATAGCGGAACAGAGGTCCCAATAGTTTGCCGAGTTACACATGCGTAATCCAGGCAAGATCCAGGACTAACCGCTGAGGACCATTATTGTATCTCCTGCGTATTTGTCGTAGTTGTGGGTTATTTAGTAGGTATATGTATTCAGAACGCGGTCAAAAGAACAGATCACAAGTGTCTGTCATTTACATAACCTCACATCATGTCATCAAGAACATATCTTGGAAGTGAATGTTCACGTTCAATTCTCCCACATGTATAATCCTCCATTCATATCGCCAAGGTCCCAATATGACGCAGGAGCCGGGATACCAAACGGATACTTAACTTGTAGCATTGTTGTAGCACAGAACTCAGTGCGCCGGATTATTCGGTTCTTCGGTCCGACAACATGTTCTTTGAATTTCCAATTTTGGAGATGAAAAAACATATCACCGTCTGACGTCAACCTTGAGGCTTGAACGTTGCCAGGGTGAGCGACTTCTGACACGACGCACATAACATAGGTATGGCCTCTTTTCTCTGTGTTTGGAATAGACTCAAGTTCGTTGTCCAGTCGTTGTCATACCTCAGAGGTACTTATTGTCGATCCACCTTCAGTTATACAATAGAGGATTGGGTGCATAGCCCGTCCTTGCATTCGATATAGGGCTGAACTCAACCAGGATTAGATCTTCCAGGCCGCTGATCCTTGGTCTTCTGACGAAACTATCCGGATTTAGAGTGCGTCCCTAATACTAATTATGGAATGGACTGTCCTAACAATCTCGTCGTGTCTGCTAGAAGAGATGAGCGGTGACTCACCGAAGGCGAGAGGATCCAGAGCGCGAGCCTCTGACGAAAGGTCGCAGTTACAACCCACACATCGTCCTCCTCCGAGCTCCCACACCCATCCTCATTAGAATCCCAAAGAATGTACTTTCCCATCGACTCTCCTCCAACGCCCGCACCCTCTCTCGTCCCAAACTTCCTTACACAGGTTTACCTCTCTTCTTACAAGCCCAATCCGAACCCATGTTGATATACACTCAGCTGTTAACGAACTTCACACCCTCACACTCGCCTCAAATTTGGCGTCAGATCCTTACTGCCCTCCTCCAGGCATGCACCCCCAACGAACTATTATTCCTCTCGCAGACTATCGTCCCCTTGCTCAAACGCGATTTTCTTATTTCCCTACCCCTTGAACTGGGCTTACACGTGTTGACGTCCATCGACGACCCCAGAGCCTTGATTCGAGCATCGTTGGTGAGAAAATGGTGGCACCGGATGGTCAGAGACGAAAGCAAGCAGCATCAGCATCGTCTGGGGAATTTGAAGGACGCAAGTAGGGGCGATCAACCGTTTTCTGCGATTCTAAGAGAGGATGTAGGGCATTCGGATGGGAGGGAAGGGCTAAGTGGGTTATCGTCACCGCCTACGGACTCGTCATTGTCGCGGCCGCGTGAAGTCTCCAATATTTCTTCGTACAGACGGCATTTCAAGATCTGATACATCATTCGTACGTGCTCTTCTCATTAAAATTCTCATCCTCACTTCCATTTACCTCTCCACCTAGGCCTCAACTGGCGGCACGGCGGAAAACTCCTCAATTCCCAAATCATCACCCCCGTCTTGCCTCCCTCTCGTCCCCTCATCGCCCCCTCCGAAGTCAACCCAGACGACGCTATCCCATCCACCGTCACCTCCTCGACAAATTATGGCTCGTCGTCGGTCTCGCGAGTTCCAGCATCAAAGTGTTCAGCACACACATCGAAGTCCTGGCTAGAACCCTTGTAGGGGATGAAAGTGGTGTGTGGGGCGTTTGTTTGGTGGAGAAGGGAGGATGGAGAGAGGGCGGAGAGGGTGTTAAGGAGGGTGGTCGGGGTAGTTCGGGCGAACGGAGGGAAATGAAAGAGAGGAAGAAGCAGAAGCAGAGAGAGCGGCAGCCTGAGCGAGGGGATAGAGAGAAGACGCCTAGACCCAGCAGGGAATCTGCGTCTGTCGCTCTCGTTCCTGACCCTGATTCCAAGAAGGGGATAGTGACAGGGGCAAAGAGAAAGACGGAGAGAAGGCGGAACGTAAATCACGGCGGACGACGACACCCAACGAAATCCCTATTGTTGCCCACATACGCGTTGAGGCTGATGATCGCGTTCGAGATGAAGCAACTTGAGGGTCATCTTCGTCTTCACATCATGAGGGGCGACCAGGTCCAAGTTCGGCGACAGCAACCATACCAGCTTCTGCGGTCACAAGTAGGACCAGGAGAGCAAGGACAAGCCCGACAACACCCAAGAGGCCTTGGAAATATCCATCCGCGATTCCACATGGTCTTCAAGATCGAACGAACGAGTTCCAGGATTTATCGATCTCACACCCTGTAGAGAGTGGGCTGGCGGGCGAGACGTTCCCCATTTTAAGCGTTGGTGTAGGTACCCCCGCTACCGCTACCCCCGGTGCCACTGCAGATGAATCAGAGGCGGACAGCATCGAAGAAGCAGGCGGGATAGCACCGTCAACCAGGGCGGTACCAGCACCACAGCTCGGAATAACGACTCCGTCACAAGACATGCCGAACGGAAGGGTTAAGTGGATTGTCTTTGCCACCTACCGGCTCGTCGTCGACCCGGGCCAGTGAAGTACCCTCTCCGAAATAGTTCTCATATAGACGACATTTCAAGATCTCCTATATCGCACCTATATCCCTGAGGACGACGCCCAACGAACACCCTATCGCCGGCTGCATACATGTCTAAGCCAATGGTAGCGTCTCGGATGAACATTCCCTAGGTTCGTCATTATCTTCAATAGGGGCGACCAGGTCCCACCCAGTTCAGGCGTGGCATCGACTCCAGCCTCTGCAAACACAAGTAGGTTGAATAGAAGGGTGAGCAAAAGTGAAATAACTCCCAGGGACCTCGGAAATATCATTCACCAGGCGTTGACGTTCAGGATGACAAGATTGGGCGGACAACGAGTTCTAGGATTTATCTATTCTACACCCTGTAGAGAGTGGGGGTAAGACATTTCCGATTTTAAGCGCCGGTTCTTTATCTGCCCATACCACTACCAACAGCATCGTCTCAGAAGCACTTAGGAGGAACAGCACTGTTAACCAGGGCGGCACCAGTAACGCTCGGAGTACTTCGTCAAAAGATTGAACCGTGACCACGTCGAAGTCAAACGGCCACCGTAGTCAAAGGCGACGAGATAGTTGCCCAAAGAGTTCCGTGACCTATGATGCGTTGATCGCCTTGAGGCTTTGTCCGGGGCCGAGGGTGGGAGTAGTAGTGCACCAGTGGGGGAGGAGAGATGGCCAAGGACGTGAAGACTTCCAAGGGAACATGCCGGGTGAGGGGAAATCGTTGGTGATAGCAAGGCGACGCTAATAAGCGAATACGTCTTGTTGCGCCTACCTAATAATAATAACCCCACTTATTCCACTTCGATGGTATCCCTTCCAATAATTTCAAGCATACTTCCAGAGGAACACAACAAGATCCATGTCAAATGCAACCTGTTCTGGACCACCTCTCCCTCCAGAACTCGAACGTATCATACATCTTTGAATTTGCGGTATCTGACAATGCGTCCTAGTGTCCAAGGGCCCGGGAGAAATAGAGTTGAATCTATCCATTCTGCAAAATATGCCTCGACTTTCGCGGCTAAGTATGTTACCCTATGTTTTCTATGCCGATTCGCTCATTGGGTCCTTTTTGAATCTCACGGTTGGAAATGCTTTCCGCACCCACATTTGATCAATTCTGGGGAAAATGGAATGCTCTTACCCAGGTCCCAAAATGGGCATATACCAACATGGAAGGTGCCATCCGAGTGAACAATGTCTTGAAACACCTCCATTGTCCCCGTTTAAAACTCCTGGTCGTGGTGGCTTCAAATTCTGACCGTGACCGTCAAGATCTGGATGCGCTTTACAGGGTGGAGGATAACCGCCTTGAGTTGCTGGAGGAGAAAAATTATGTTGATGCCATCTTTGATTGGGAAAGGGGTACGGTATAGAACGTGAATTTTGATGAGCCTTGACCGACGCTACCGAATTGTATTCCGAGAAGCTTTGATCATCGAGAGATCAATTTTAACGAGGAAGGGAAACAATCGTTCTCTGAGCTGAGATTATACGACCATTGATCATGACCGAAGATGATCCGGAGCGCGAACCTCTGACTAAAGGTCCCTGGTCGAAGCTACGATCCTTATCCCGTCTTCTTCGCAGCGTCACCCCCAGTTATTTCGTTATCTTTTTAAATCCACGTTTATTGTGTGGCGGACCGTATGGTAAAGAAATCCCACCATCCTTAGTTTAAATCGAGTGGATAAAAGTTTACACCATTAGGTTTGAACTCCAGAGGTCCCTTTTTGTAAGTTTGGAAGCTTATAGTCTTGAAATGCGTTTACTGTACATCAAACGCTTGTATTTACTGAGTAATCATTAATATTAAGATGGGATCTCGAAAGGGTAATAGGGTAATACTACACAGGGTTCAGAGGCGGGTCGTCGAGATCGAAGACGTCAGTTTGGAAATGAAGAGGAGTCATGAAGGAGAAAAGTATTTCTCAGACAGAAGACAAAACTAGGAAACTATTGGACACGGCAGTAGCATCAATGACATGGATGGGAACAATTGAAAGCGGACTCGCCTTGAGGGTATTCTTACACAAAAGCGCCAACTAGGAAGGATAGATGAAACATCGAAGTTAGAATCCTTGACCAACCGAACTCCGGAAACACGTAACAATATTCCCCATTGAATCCATTCCAGCTCTCCAGACGCGCAACGCAGATGCAGCGCACTGATGCACTCCATACACGATGAGCTCGAGGGCCATCAACAACACGACTAGTACCCCAATCACCAGGACACCTATGGGCCAAACATCATACGCTACGAACCCCAAGAAGGCTATGAGGGAGACGGTGGACAACAACATGCAGAAAGTGGGGACGTGTGAGGACAAGGAGAAGAAGAAATATGAATCGTACACGTCACGAGAGCGGTGCTACAATGAGCAATTCAATGTCATCGGCATGTGGTGGAAGTTAGCGTCAGAAGGCTACTCACAATGAATGTCTCCAAGTCCACCCAATTATAACGGATCAAGAACCATACATTACACCCAATCCCGAGGCCGCATGCGGTGCTGCTGGTCGCAACCGCGGTATAAGCATGGGAGTTGATCTTGAAGACGGAGTCTGGGGTGATTGCAAACATCGCTGCGTTCGCTCTAAATGCCGTTGTCAACTCACGATCTACAAAGACTAGAGAAGGAAACTTGCGCGGCGAGGCCTATGAGCTATATATCGAATAAAGAATTAGCCGGGAGTCAAAAACAAAACATAATGGTGAATTGACTTACAAATCCTCCGTTGAATGTCCATTCCCGTTCCAATCTCAAGCGCACTGATACAAATTCGGCTGGGATATGTGCCGCAGAAAGTTCACGGTACATCCTGAGGGATTCCAAGGCCCTTCTATTCCAGGCACTATCCGAAGCAGGACCTGTGGTGGACTCGTTTTCAACCCTGTCCATCGTCTGAAACAC
>Ga0307517_10011534_pt1 | contig 12238 bp, 7 predicted proteins | sample 23_EM_MG_FD_194515 | JGI IMG/M metagenome (GOLD analysis project Ga0307517, IMG submission 194515) | Populus trichocarpa ectomycorrhiza microbial communities from riparian zone in the Pacific Northwest, United States - 23_EM | ecosystem: Host-associated > Plants > Roots > Unclassified | place...
CATCTCCGTTTTTGAGACACACTGATTATTATTTTTTGCAGATTATTATAGCAATAGCCCAGTCCAATCTTTTGTGTTCATGGCGTGTTTGGCTCTATCCGACAACTTCCGGCAGGCGGCAGTCTATGCTTACGGCAATGTACACTTTCTGAGCGGATAGCCTTCAGCCTAATCCAATGCCCTACGATACTTTGCCATGGCGACATGTATATGCCATCCCAACCGTCAAGGTCCATTTTCGATGAAGCAGTGGGGTTGCGTCCAATTCGCATTGAAATAAGATTGGATACTGAGGCCTGAGGGTTCAGTATCTAGCATCCGCCATACACACCGCTTGGACACCGCCAATTATCAACACGGAATTTTGAATTTCGGAGTTCGCTTACGGGGGCGTCCCTGATAACAACCAGGGCATGCCCACATTGACCCTCAACACTTGACGATATGTCGCTGATGAGTCCCATCAAATTGCATGCCGGAGGTTGCCACTGAGCAAATTTTAACACTCCGAAGCATCTGCCGGATAGGTGCCGCTAACGCAGTACTTAGGTTAGGACGCAGTTTAGCGTTAGGGTCATAATTAAGGTCAGCGTTAAGGTAATAAGTGACTTAGGGTTAGTGTTTATATGTCTTTTTGCGCGGTAGCGCACTCTTAGGTTGGCAGCTAGTTAAAACTCCAGCTGCCGGGAGGCAGCCGAGGTACACGCACCTCCTGAATTCCCCATTTGGGGAGTGTGTTGTTCTTCGTATATTGTTCTTGGTATATCCTCAATAACAGCTGGTGTTGGCAACCAAGAGCACTTTTGACGTTTCTCTTATTATTTGAAACCATCTGTCAAGGATGGTTAAGCAAGGGTTGAGACCACCTGTGAAGCACAGCGCGTTTCCAAAGGTTTTAAAGTCCCAGATTCTTTGGTCGGCCTTTCAAGAAAACCCCAAATCCGACATCGCTCTCCCATGTACCTATATCACACTGCGTCAACTAGCGATTATTCTAACTCCATTTCCAATCCGGCGAACCCAAACCTTCCCTGCAACCCCTTAGAAGCGCCCATCATTATTGATACCGATTTTCCTATCGACGACACCATCACCACTGGCTGGAGTGCCTCTTCACTTAATCTCTTCGCCAATGGTATTATATCCCTATTGTGGGGAGTAGCCCTAGCCATCTTTGCCTCAGGAGTTGTTCCGGTGGACTGGGTCATTTCCCAGTATGGGAAAAACCACCCGGACATCATCAATGCGCTCGTCGCTCTCATCGGCACCGCCTCCACTACGCACATCAAGTATACTTTCCAAGGGATCTTGGACAATTATTCGCACTATGTGCTGGTGGACGGGTTTACGCTGAATCAGCTGACATGGATGCAAGGGATTAAGGAGTGGTCTTTATCCACGGTAGCAGCCTTTGAGAGCCAGAAAAAGAGGGTAGCGTGGCTGGTGCTTTATGGTGGCATGGCATTGCACAGCGCGTCTGTTGTTTCGATTCTACAACCTAGTATGCCTTATAATTCCTTAACGTCCCCTTAATTCTTATTTATGGATTATGTGCAGACACCTTTTATAAAACCATTTCTTTCAATAACCCAATCCCATGTGGGACGGATCCTAACAACATTTCCCTAGGCGTGGCAGATAATCTCCCCCAGGATATTCAATCACAGATAGACCAGTTATCGTATGGAGTCGGGCTCCAGCTTGGAAATTATGTTGGTAAGCCACATGTTATTAGCCTCGTCCCAATGCCCAAATATTTATAATTAGTACCCTTTATTTTACACAGCTCAAGTTAGTGGAAATACCACAACTTCGGTGGCAGGTCGTGTCTATGTGAAAGATAACTACGGCTATGGTGCGATAGGCAGCGTACCAAATGGCCTCCAGGAAGTCCCCGGGGTCTCGTTCAACGCGCGGTGTGGCGGTGAACCGAACACCCTCTGGGATTCTGCATTTCCTGGCCGCACACCTCCATTGGTTAACAGGTTCTCCAATGGTTCTCAAACATTTTCGGATCAGCCCATCCCCTCACAGATGCGAAGCATCGTCAGTGATTCAGTCTCAAACTTCAAGGGTTCCGAAGTGTGGATGTACGCTCTCCTCAACACTTCTGGAAGTGGCGGACTCCTTATGTTGAATAGTACTGGACTTGTCCTTTGTTGTGTATGGCAAGTAATGCCAAAGCTTGTCTTTGTGCAGACAGTGAATTACACAGCCCAGTCTCTGTACTCTCAAGATTCAAAAGAAGTTCCACAACTCACTGGACGCGCTGTCCTGCTCACCTTAGAGGGTATGGCCAAAGCCATTCATTTCGGCGCCAGACTCGATATCAACAATGACTGGGTTTTACGACCCCAAACATACGCACTCCGAGTCTCTCCGGCGTCAGCAGTGTTACAAGCACTGCTCGCAGACGGAGGCAAAGCTGCATTCACTGTGTTCAATGACTACTTCAGTTCCCGTATCAGACAACAAAAAGACTTAGCAGGAGTCTCAGTTTGTAACAATAACAATCGCATTTCGTACCCCCACTGGAAGTTCGGGAACCAATACAACCTTGGATGGATTGCCATTATTTGGACGACTGGAATGGGGGTTCTAGCTATTGTTGCTGCGATGTGGTTTACGCAACGACCGGGAATAAAGGGCATCAAACCGTTAGAAGTGACTTACACCTTTGGGCTTGCGAGGGTAGTGATTGTGGATGGAATGAAGAAGGGCAACCAGGTGTTGAGAACCAGGAATGTTAGATCAGGAAAAGTAAATACAATACACGGTCAGGCTGCGTCGGTGTCCCGTTCCAGAACGATCTAACCGCCTGCGTCGCCGCTAATTTAACTATTTCTTTCCTCTGCGCTCCATCTTCTCCCTGTCGGCTGCATAATACTTCTCATCCAGCACCAGTGTTTGTTCCCGGACACACTGAACAGAATATGAACAGAACTTACTTCTCACTCATAATCGCATTCACGACGCACGCAGGGCCCTGAGTGTCCCTAAGTAGAGCCTAATTGGACAAATACGGCAAAAGTACCGAGCCCGTCGCTAAACATAAATGAGTTTCTTGTAGGTGGAATTATGGGGAATTCTAATCCCTGCCAAACTAGGTCTGTTGCATGGATCTTGCACGAGTTAGTAGTTACACCGTCAGCCTGGTAAAGCCAAGGTAAAGCTTTCTCTCACCACCCAGACCTTTTCCACCATTGCTCTTTTATCTAAATCGCGCACATAATATCTCCCGTCGGTCGGTCTGCTAACCAAAGCTGATAGTAGAACTATTCCCCACCGCACATGCCCAGGTATCTTCTTTCGAGCATGGGTAACAAGTTCAGGCACGGTTTGTAACTCCCTCAGTACGCAGCCGCCAAGGCATCGGTCACTTAATCCAACGGTGAAGAAACGATCAGAGAATAGTGAAAATAGACGGTCTAATTCCGCTGTCGTATAAGGATATCTGTTGCAATCACTCCAAGGAATCTCGATAGCCAGACTTGATAGTCTTTCTTCGAGTGTGCGAACGGGAACATGGACAAAACGATGAGCACCTTCGCGTCGTTTGTGACGGCTGGATCTCAGCAGCCTGAAGGTCCCCCAGTGCCATATGTCCCATGATTGGCAATACAGCAATAACTCGGAGATAAGGTCCTAGCTGGCCACGGAATAGGAGTTCTGGGAGCAAACTAGGGGCGTATTAATACACTACAAAACACAAAAGTCTTAAGGGCTACAAAGATCACGGAAAGGATTCGATCGACTGCACCAAATTTTTCCCCTCAAACAACCTTCCACGCCTCAATAATCTCATTCAGTGACCGCACACTCCAGCCAGAGCCAAGCGCCGTCGTCATCCTTGTTCCAGTGGCATGCAGCACCTCCTTAATACCCAGATCAAGGCCTTGTGCATCGGATGTTCCTTCTGGAGGAGAGGCGCCGATGCACTGGGCATGGGCATCCCTGGCGAGTTGACGAAGCACCGCTAGTAGTGTCGACACCGGGACACCATTACGAAGGAGGTACCATGCAAGGTATCTATCCATCGCCTCTCTGTCGATTATACTCCCGTCTACATCCATAACACCATCGGAATCGATGCCTACTCCTGACGCTGGTAAGACCTCGCCGCGTGCATAGCGCCCCATGTAGTCCAAGAACGCAGGCTGTGCACGGATGTCGTCGAGTTTTCTATCGAGTGCATGGAGAGTGCCTTGTACGGTCGTGTCTCTGATCAACGGTGGGCGCGGATTATTTTCCAGTTTGCCACTGAACCGCCTCTCGTACACTTTGGCATAGAAGTCGGCAGCGAATCGGAGATCGTGGAGTCGAAGGTGGAAGTAGCGTGACTTGGGCGACATGTTTCGGTACATGTAGAGTGTGAGATGCGATTGTAAGGTTTGCGGTTTATCTTGCAAAATGCTGTCGAGCAGTGCGGCGTGGCAGTATGTGTGGAAGAGTCGTTCTTCTGGCGGTTCGCCCTCGCTTTCACGCGAAAAGTGATCGGCAAAGGCCAAGAAAAGGACGTTGTTCGAGAAGGACGTAATGAATTCATTCAAATCGCCTGCAGGGTGTGTTTTCGTATCTGTGACTTGCGGGAAGTCCAAGGTCGCAGAATCGCCTGAGGAAGAGCCAGAACGAACGAAGAGGCTTCGACTGCCTCTAGGATCCTCCGTGTAACTTAAAAACGCCGTTCTACGCTTGACATATAGAGTCTGGCTCTTTATTAGCGCTTCCTTGTGGCGCGGGTGTGCGGCTGTGTCAAGATAAAAAGGCCAATAGCGAGGTGTATCAACACGGATGGACATGAGCTTGTCGATATCCGGGATAAGGGTGGGCGATATCAACTGGGTCTGCTCCACGACCTTGCCTTCCTTCATCGATATTTTAACGGGCAGATACACGATCTCATTCGTGTCGACGTCCCGAGCGATGAGGCACCGCGGCTCCACGGCCATAACCCACAAATGGCGTAAAGCCTGCAAAAAGCTCCTGTTGTCCGATGAAACGTGGTTGAACCTGGGGAAGAACGCAGTGACCATACACGCTATCGCCATGTCGGATGTGCCCAGCGTAAATCGGCCACCACCGAGGAAGAGTAGACCCAGAGCCATGTGCGTAAATACATGCACACCATATTTGAATCCATGGTGGTACATCATTTGCTGGGACATGCCGTACGCATATCGAATTCGCCGGAGACAGGTGATCTCGCCCGTACCTGCCATGACCATGCTGAGTGCGATAGAGATGAGGTTCAACCCGTCTCGAATTGTAGAGCGCTTGATCTTATGGTCGAATGCCGGTCCTATGAAAAGGAGGTGAGATACATAGATTATAATGAAGAAGTAGTGGAACTGACCACTGCCATAGGCCATCCTCGAAAAACTATCAAAATGCTTGACAATCATTTGGTAGGCTTCTTGACGCGCCGTACCAGCGTACTTGAGACCGACGACGAAACATCCTCCAGCAATGATATTATAATACGCCAATTCCATAGCGTCGTCTACAGGAGTCCCCGTCTTTGAACGCATTTCGATGGCACCCAGGATCGACTTGGGTATTTGTCGTCTGAGCCAGTCGTTGCTCGGAAGGATAGAATTCCAAAGGATAAGGGATCTCGCGATCGTGCGTATGAGCAAGAAAGTTGGCTGGATGGAATTGAGAGTCACTGCCGTGTCTGGGATCGTCAATATATCAGCGACATCCTTTCGGTTTGTCCTCAGATACATCAGGCCGAGGGCGATAGAAGCGGAAGGTGAGGTTAGGTTAATATCGAACAATTCTTTGGGCGAAGGCCCCATCATCATCGTCACATCCCCATGTATCAGGACGCTGAGGCGCTTCAAAAGGTTTAAATCGGCTGGAATTGTTGTCCCTTTCCCAAGCATGACCATTCCGAATCCGAGGCCAGCAGCGTACGTGAAAGCCTCGCGGTTCTCGTTGGTGGAATCCGGCTGGACGAGATCGAAACGGCTGATCTGGTTCAAGCAAACTTCCGCCATTCGTCGGTTCTTGCTCCCCAGATAGAGGAGGCCGATTGAGAATACCGAAGCCGATTGGATGGCCAGGCTCACGTTGAGGTCCGTTTTCTTCGTAGGGAGCATCGCAGGCAAGTGTACTGAGAGCAGTTTCGTGATGTGCTGGTTTCCGTTCCCGACATTCGCTGCTGCCATTCCGACAAGGAGACCGATAGATGTAAGATCGTGTTTCGGTGTGAGATATGCAAAGGTATGCCAGGTAAGCATCTCCTTGAGGTGTCCATTTAGACCGAGGGCGAGGAGGAACCCAGCGTGTTCGGGTGAGAGGTCGAGGGGTCTGTTGAACGCGACCCAAGAGCTGTCGACGCCTTTTGCTGCAGGAGATATCCGTAGCCCAGCGGCGACTCCGTTGTGGAATTCTCCCCATTGAACGGAGTCGTGGGCGAGTTTGCCTGGCTCGGGCACCACCAAGATATTTAACGGCTGGAAACGAATATTATATTCGATTTTCGGGACCACATAGGCTTCGCGCGTGACGATGGGTACAGTTCCGAATGTGAACATGGCTCGGCCGTAAGGGAGAGCAAAGGTACGTTCCATGACGCGAACGAGCTGGTTTTGATGCTCCTTTGTCTGGTCGTGCTCACTATTGAATGGGTTCGTTTATGAACTCGCCAGTATCAAAGTAAAAGATGCTTACTTCAGCTCTGGTCGGTCAACACTCTTAATGGAGTGGACTATTGAGGAACATAGCATACGCGCAACCTCTTCCAGGCGACGATCCAATCCAAACCGAATATCAGTGAACTCCTTGAGATTGAGCTCGACCCCAGTCGCTGGTTCGACTTCAACAGCATGGGTACGAGTCTCACTGGCAATCTGGCCAATCGTCTCACGGGGTTTCGTCGGATTCTGCGATAAAAAAAAGCAAACGCCTAGTTAGTTAATTTCATCCAATCTTCAAAAAGTGTGCTTACGATCCACTCCTTCCTTGACTTGTACCCTTCAGTAATGATCATATCCGGGTTCTCAGTAGCAGAAGCCGCGAGGTCGTTGCGCCCAATCGCTTTGTACGCTTCAAGCGGCCAGTTTCCAGGTGGAGCGAGCTGACACGTCCGGGAAGCTTCTCTTAGCGGGGAAGCGATACCCAACGGTAGCTCCGACGAGACATCTTTCCCTCCATTCTGCGACACCAGTTGGTAAATGACATTTTCGGCGCGTTTTTGACTCTCTTTGACTTTGCCATCCGAAAGGGTGTTATAGAGGAGACTCAACTCATGCAGCTCATGCAGTGGATCACAGACGCCGTATTCAAGAGACGGCGTTATGTTGAATCGTGTGACGATGTGCTGGATATCGTGCCACGGAACCTTCCAATCTGGCGTGCTAACACGTCCGTAGAGAATGGCCGAAAGGTCTGGTGGCCACACCGGTATTCTATCGTCAAGAGCATCGGAGTCTAACAAAATTGCCACCTGTAAGAAGCCAAAGGAAGAAGCGTATATATTTAGGACTTACTGAACGTCAAAGACGAAGGCCAGTCGCTCATCGCTGTTGGAACGAGCCGCTTCCAATAATCAGCCCATTCTGGACGAACAGTAACAGCTACACGACAAACGATAGACACAAACTTCAAAAGATCGTCTTGCCGTGGCACGAGCAGGCGGAGGTGCTCCGCCAATGTGTGCATTCCATATAAAAGAGGAGCAAGCATAGGATGAGGTGGAGTAGGGACGGCGTCGGAAATTGGCCGAAGCGGAGGAAGGCTGGGAGGCGCGCTGAGAAATCTCAACGCTGGGTCTTCAAGGAAACGTTGATGGGAGATTGAACCAGCAAGGCGTAGCCAAGGATCAGAAGGCAGAGGCGCCTCCTCAACTTGCAGCCCGAATACGGTCAGAAGGGATGAAGAAAAACACTCAAACTCGACGTCTGGTGCCGTCGACCACGTTCGCGCTGACCACTTCTCGAGAAATAGACGATGCACATTGAATGTAACCTCTGTCGGGAGGATGAGGGCCAACAGCTGGAAAGCTTCCCTCACGAGCTTATCGAGGGGGAAGATGTCGAAAGTAACCCGAGATTTCCACCCGTCTTCATGAATGAGGGTCGTCGTGCCCCATTGACCTGTTTGCACAGAAGTGACCTGGCCGTGGCCTTCCGAAACAATTGACATATCCATATCCGTGTCCATCCTTGATTTATCTTGCGGTTGGTCCTGAGCGTATCGAAGCTGTACAGGTAGTTCGCACAATCCATGGGTGAGAAGCGCCAGCTCTCCAGAAGGTTTGACGAGGAGGAGATCCCAAATGTTCGCTCGAGTTGCTCGCAAAGAAGTTGCAGAAATCGCAGGCATCTCCGATATTGGCGTAACCTGCATCGTTCGATCCGCCTTGTGCTCAATCGAGAATATTGATGCTGTCTTGCTCATAGGGAGACAGACGGAAAGGAGGCAACGAGACTGCTTGCCATCGAAACGGTCGTCGAATAAAGACACCGATATTTGACGCCAATCACGGGCACTGAACCAAGTGAGGGATTAACATGGGAACATCGCGAGAGATTAGGAACGTACTCCTCTTCCGGGATCTGATGGGTAAGTAGACATTCCATCCAATACGCAGCTCTCATCCTGCCATATTCAAGTGGATAATAGCCACCCTCAGGATCCATCCTGCCACCCAAAGCCATTCTATCCATCGTCATGCTGAGATCGTTTCGCGACAACGAATTTCGCCTTCCTTTGGTCACAGGAATCTGACGTTGCGATGATGGTCCACCAGATACAAGGGATGACATGGTAGTGGTGGTAGGAATAGACGACGCCATGCCAGGAAAGGAAGAGAGAGCTGGTATATCCCCAAGGTCGAAGAGGTCGGGTGTCAAAATCGGTTCGCGTGAGCGAGCACTTGGCGACATTGGGTGATGATTTCGTTCGCGACGATCGTCAAATAGAGCAGATGTTCTCCGGCTTCCAACACCAGACATCGACCGACGTTTTGAGGTGGTAGAGGGTTTCGTAGCTTTGACGCGAATTGACGTTGGAGTGTCCTTGGGCTTGATATAAACGTACCGCCAGATCGATAGCAGCCGTTTCTCGATGTTGACGGTGATCACGATACGGCAATCCGAGATGATACTCGAATGAGAAACCCACACAGCCATTTCCGTTGCAGGAATTGATACCAATGGTTTTGTCGACGTATCTTCATTGTTCTTCAGTGTGGCAGGGGTGTCGTTGGTTGGCCCTACAATCCCGGATGCAAGACCAACGACGTTGGCTTCTGTTAGAGGGCTTGTCAGAGAAAATAGCGTTGGCAACACATCGTCTCCAGATTGTTCTGCATCGACGATCTCCGAAGGTTCCAATACTCTTTGGATCAAAACTCCATGAGGCGAAGCAGGCCAAGCTCTCCTGACGATGAAAGGAACAGAAAATACGTAGTTGTTTCCATTGAGGAGGTAGATGTTGCCCGTACTTCTGAAGAAGATGAAGATTCCTTGGACGATTTCCGGTGGGGCTTCTGGCTTTTTGTTCGTCTGCGCCTGCGATCGAAAAGGTCCAAATGTCGGTGGCCCCAACGTAACTTTTGCGGTAGGCACTGGTGAATCGTCCGCTCTGGCGTAATTTACTGCGGTAGTGGCGGAAAGGTTTGAATGAAACTGCTCGAGGCTGGCAATACACGCCCACTGGATGGCCTCTCCTTCGCGATTGAAACTCCATCTTTTGACCATGACCCCCTCATAGCTCAGCACAGCGTCGTACGCATTCCACGTCAACTCGGGGTCCTTGAGCGATTTCCCTGTGAAAAAGTGGGCAGTTTGTATTGTGGAGACATCTTCAGTGTCTGAACCTCGCAAGGCTGTTTTGACGGCACGAAGAAGAGGTGTGTCCTTCGGAGGTGATTTGAAGGTCGGGGCGGTTTGGATGAGGAATTTTGCGGCAGAAGACACCGGGGGTCCTTGCGCAGTGACGGTGATGGGTGGCATCCAAGCTGACGCGCCTTCGCCATCGTCCATCACAAAACACGCGTTGCTTACGGTTATTTGCATCCCATCTTCGAACAAAAAAAAATTATACATTATGTACACGACGGAGATGTCCAAGGATACAAATTACATAGATCTCACAAAACTTAAAAAAACTTCTAATCTTTTCCACTAGAATCAAACTGGGCATCTGCTCCAGTAGGATCAAACTCTCGATGGAACGCCCGGTACGTCTCCTTCCCTGTGATAGCGAATATAACGCGATCAAAGGACTCCTTAAACCTCGCCTCGCGATCCGTCAATAATTTGGCCCAAAGTCGGGCAACCATCTCAACACTGTTGTTGAAATACCCAGTCCCAAACGCTCCAAGGACGACGTTGCGCACCCCGCGCCGTTCAAAGACGTACAAGATACGGCCCATCCTCTCCTCCATCGCGTTTTCGATGCCTCTCTCGACGGACCCACCAGAGCGATTCCTTGATCGCTGCACTTTTCCCGCATTCACCGCCGCACAGTTGACGACGTCGATCTCGTAGGGAGCAGAAAACCCTCCGTCATCACTGCGGATTACGGTTACCCCAGGACAGAAAAGGATGGCGTGGGTGTTATATCCAGAGGATGAGGTAACTTGATAAAACTTCTTCCCCTCGGGGGCTTTCAGAACAGAGCAGAGTGTGGTTGATCGAGCGATCGACGTCTCCTGCGAGTTGAACCCAGAGGAAACCTTCTTCGTGGGCTCTGACGGTCCTGCAAAGCTGAGCACCCCTATGGAACCACGGGCTTCGGGGTTGCTCATGAAGATATCCTCGAGGACGCGTGCAGCGCCGAGAGCTGACATTTGAAGCACCGAAATGTACGTGGGGGCTAAAGACAGGGACTGCATGCGTCGTTGATCGAGCCATCCTGTTATCAAGGGGTCGTTGGGTGGATAGAACACAGAGTTCTCTGCCGTTTCCTCGATATTCTCGCTGAGATCATACACCAATCCTTGACATGTGTATGACTCTCTCTGTTGGACTCTGAGGGTTTCTTCTCCAATCTTTTTGAGCGCTGCAGTGCGAGCTTCATCGTAAGTGGGTAAGGAAGCCATCGATCTAGATAGCTGCGTTGTTAACAAAGAAAGAATAACATAGGCCTTGAGAACGAACACAAATGCTCTTCAACGAGATAGAACGAAGGGGGGGCTTGGGAGACAATTAGGGTGGAGAAGGGAAAGAGTATGTGTATTCGTCCGCTGTCGATGGGAATCAGAGTCTAAGCCACACCCCTGGGAAGATCGTTCAAAATTTGCCTTCATTTGGAGAATTCCGCGTGCCAGGCACCAGCGCCTATTCGGATTCCATCATAGCCTTGAACCTATGCGTTAGTAAGTGGAATCATGAGTGGTTTGAGCATAAAATCAACCTACCTTACGGCTTCTCGGATTTTCAACTGGGAGAGAAAACTTCCTCGCCTTACCTTCAAGTGAGTGTGAAACTTTAGTGAAACTTGTGGTGAATGTAATACACGGCCCGGGTACAATTCAGTGTCTGGAGGTCTCAAAATTTGGAGAATAAAGCACAAGCTAAATTTCATTCATTCGTAACATGATACAGGTAAGAGAATTCCTAACCAAACTTAAAGAGTGTTATAACACCACCAGCCTTTTCTGAGTTGGAAAGGCACCTTCGCAGAAGGGGCTTGGGACAAACTGATGAAAACAAAGGGGATTTAGAGTACGGCGTTCTCGTTACTCGCTCACTCCAAGCTCACTCACTCTAGTAATACAAAGTTTTGGAATGTCACTGATGTGCAGTACAGCGCGAATGAAAATAACCTGAGTGCTCTGTCGATACCGTAAATACTCAGTCTCAGCTCCAGAAAGAGAGGAAAGAAACAAGAAACATGCTAGTACCACAAGCCCATTTAGTATATTACTTCCATAGTTGGGGGCCAACTATGATATATCTGATAGAGATAGGCTATGCTCTCGAGAAAGCATAGCTGACGTGCTTATTTCCCTCATGCGAGCCTCCAAGCTGATCTGCAGGTACTTTAAGGGTATCTCGAGCTTTGTACAAGAATCCTTTCTGGAAATTGAGTCGCCGTGGTTGTCTATCAATCAGCAAAGAATCAAGTTACTAGGCACATTATGCTCGGGAACGAAAAATTTCTTTTTCATCGTAATAAGACTAGACATAGACCTAGGTCTAGCCTTCCCATCCATGGGAGGTTGAGTATTCTGCTTCATCAGTGAATAAAATGTCAGCGGAGAAGAAAGGCGGGAAACGATAGC